>Ga0233432_10003656_pt1 | contig 13850 bp, 7 predicted proteins | sample SI_122_August201_6_FD_179870 | JGI IMG/M metagenome (GOLD analysis project Ga0233432, IMG submission 179870) | Seawater microbial communities from Saanich Inlet, British Columbia, Canada - SI_122_August2016_10_MG | ecosystem: Environmental > Aquatic > Marine > Inlet | place: Canada: British...
TCCCCGCCGTCGCCGTCGCCGTCGACGCGCGCGCCGTGCATCAGCAGCAGCGCCGCGACGGGCGCGGCTTCTTCTCCTCGCGCGACGGCGGCGAGCAGCCCTTCTCTCCGCTCGCGCGCGACGCGCTCGGCGTCGCGCCGGTCCGTGGACGACCGCACGAGGCGCTCCAGGAGCGCGGGGACGTCCAGCGACGCCGAGGCGGCGACGCACGAAGCGACAGTCGCCGTCGCCGGCTTGACGTGCGCGCGCGCGACGTACTTGCGCGTCACCGCCGCTAACGTCGCCTCCGGATCTCCCGCGCAGTCGAACGCGACGGGCGGAGGATGTTCCGGCTCCTTCCCCGCGAATCCCCGCTCGTCCTTGCCCTCCTTGATGGCCGCCTCCAGGCGCAGAACCTTGGGCGCGACCGTGCCGTCGCGCCGACGCGCCTCCCACAAGTCGTTGGCGCGGTCGTTGCCGACGCTCGCAAACAGAGAAAGCACCGGCGGGGTCCACGCGTCGAGGTCGAGAGAAGCAGAGCGCACCTTCGAGACGTGCGCGCCCAGGTGCCTGTGTGCGCCCGCGCAGCGGTGGCACACCATAACCACCAGGTTCAGGCTCGCCCAGTCCGGGTCGGGCGCGCCGCAGTCCGCGCACTGCGCGTTCCCGGGGACGGAAGCCAGCGCCGCGCGCACCGAGTCGGCGGAGACGTCTCCGGTTTCTTTTTCTTTTTTCGCTCTCGCGAGAGCCTCCGCGGGATCGCCGCCGCCGCCGCCGCCGTCGCCGGAAGAGCTCTTCCGCGCGTTCGCGCCGAGAGCGACGTGCTTCTCGTCGCCCTTCTTCTCATCGCCTCGTCTCGTCGTCGTCTCGCGGGCAGCGTTTCCCGGGAAGCCGGGGTTCCGGGGTCCCATGGAGATGAGCTCGGCGATGACGCCCTGCAGATCCGAGACCCACGCGCTCGCCTCCTCCTCCGACTCCGCCTGCAGCGTCGTCGAGCCCGTCGGCGCGATGACCCGGAAACAGAACGGGCGGTCGGCGGCGGCCCGGTCGCCGGGGTCCGGCCCGTGCTTCACGCACGACACGGTCAGGTCCGAGGCGATCTCGGCGTCCGAAAGCGTGGCCTCGACGGGCGCCCTGCCGAACCCCGCGCCCGGCGCGGGCTCCGGCGCCGCCGCGCGGGCCACGCCGGCAAACGCCGCGCCGATCCCGCGGAGCGCGGACGCCGCGCGTGACCCCGCTTTCTCTTCCCGGTCCTTCGAAGCATTTTTTTGAGCACGCGAGGGGTCCCGGGAGGCGTCCCGGGAGGCGCCCCGGGAGGCGCCCCGGCCGTGCACGAAGAAGCGCCCGGCGCCGTCGAGGACGAAGTACCGGCGCGTCCAGCCCCCGAACTTGCCTGGGTTCCGCTCGGACAGGTATCCCGCGCGTATGGTCCCCACCCTGAGCGGCCCGGCGCGGTCGCCGGTCTGCGCGGCGAGCGCCTCCACGCCGATCGCCAGCGATCTCCGGATGGACGCGTCCGCGGACCGGCCGGCGTGCGCGCCGCCCGGCGGGACGAAAACGCTCGCCGCCGCCGACGCCGACGCCGCGTCGTCGCCCTTCGCGCGGTCGCCGTCCGCGTCGCCGGGCGGCGGAACGTCGCGCGCCGTGTCGTCCGCGAGCCCGTCGAACGCGCGCTGCATGTGCCTGGCGGCGCTCTCCATCTTCATCTCCGCCTGCGCGCGCGACGCCATCTCGTACTCCTCCATGTCCCGCAGCTCGCGGTCGACGCCGGCCAGCGCCGACGACGCTTCGGCGAAGAAGCGGCGCAGCTCCGCCGTGGTCTGGCGCGCCGCCTCTAGAAGCACGTACCGCCTCCTGCCTTCCAGCGCGATCTGCGCCAGGGAGAGGCGCGCGCGCGCGACGTCCAAGGACTCCTTCGCCGCCGCGAGGTCCCGCGCCGCAGAAACGCGCGCCTGCGAAGCGCCAGGGCCTTTAGAAGACGACGACTGCGCCAGATGCTTGGCGCGCGCGGCGTCACACGCTGCCTTTTCGATTTCGTATTTCTCGCGCATCAGGGTGACGGACCCGATGTCCTCGTCGATGAAAGCCTGGAGGTTCCCCACGAGCGCCCTGTGCACGCGCCTGCCCAGCGACTCGCGGAGCATGCCCACCGCGCGCAGCGTGTCCGCGATCGGGGCGAGCAAGGGCGCGCCGATGGCGGCGGCCATCGGCGCGGACATCTCCTCGTCATCCGCGGAGACGCCGTGGTGGCCGACCCGCTCCAGCGCGGCCGCGAAGTTGGCCTCGGCCGAGGCGTGGTGGCCGCCCGCGTCGCCGTCGAAGCCCATGCCCTCCATCCCTACCGCGAGCGCCGCGCCCGCGCTGGCGCTGGTCAGCGCGCCGAGCACGCCCCCCAGGCTGTCCACCCCGAGGTCGAACGCGGTCGGCGCGCCCGAGAGGCTCTTCGCGTAACATTTCGACGCCGACAACACCGCGAGCGTCTCGCGAAGCAACCACTTGTTCTCCGCCTCGTGCACGCGCAAACCGGCCTCCCAGGCTGGCGTGTCCTCGAAAACGCCGGAGGGCGCCATGACGACGGAGGCCGAGTCCCTCGGTCGCCGCGCGAACAAGTGACAACAAGAGACGAGCGTCTAATGGAAGCAGAATTGACGTTGTTTTCTGAAACGACGTTTCGAAAAGCGGTGCTCGATTTTTGCGCATGAAAGGCTTTCCGTGTTTTCCGCCGGGTCGCGAGGAGGTACGAACCGTACGGACGGCAGACGCCCCGCAAGGGCGCGGGGACGTTCAATGATGAAACAACGTCTCTAGCTAGTGTTTTACATCTCTATGAGCTATACTCGAGCGTACAAAATGCGCTGACGGTATTCACCATCGACGCTCACTCTATCTGACTATAGGGGCTTTTTGTGATTTCGGAATGTCAGACTATCAGAACACGACGAGTCGCGCGGCGGCTTGCTGCGTCACCGGCTCGAGGAAAAATCGCGAGCCGACGTATGCGACGACGCCCGCGGCGATGGAGATGGGCAGCGCCGGCAACGCCTTCTTCGCGAACCCGAGCATTAAGAGCGTCGCGATGAGACCTTGGATGACGGCGAAGTAGCACGCGAACATCGTGAACAGGTCGTGCATCGCGGCGCGTCCGACCAGCACGCTGTAGAAGATGAAATCGCCCAACCCGAGCTTGATGGCGTCGGGCAACGCAAACGCGTCGGCGTCGTCGGCGTCGTCGGCGTCCCTCTCGACGCGGGACGTCTCCGCGCCGTCTCCGTCGCCGTCGCGGTCGGCGCCACGGTCGCGGTCGGCGCCACGTATCAGCGGCTTCGTCTCGGCGTCCGCGTCGGCGGCGCCGTAGTCCGGGGTACCGGAGCCCCCGGCGGCGCCGGCGGCGGCGCCGGCGCCGCGCGGCGGCCCCGCGCGGCTCGCCATCACCGACTCCAGGACGCCCCCCCCTCCCCTTCGCGCGCCGCGCGCCGCGGGCGCGGCCTCGTACACCAGCGCGGGTATGTCCTCGTCGCGCTCCTGCGCGAGCTCCACGAGCACGCGCAGCGGCCCCCCGGGCGCGAGCACGGCGACGATGTCGTACAGCGCCATCGCGACGAGCAGCGTCCACGTGGTCCACTCCGGGATCCTGGTAAAGTAAAACGCGACGACGACGCCTATGAAGATGAGGAAGCCCTGCTTCACGACCAGCGGCGCACCGAAGGTTTTCCCGAAAAAAGTCACGCCGACGCCCACCACGGAGAAGTTGTACGTCCACAGCGAGAACGTCAGCATGTCCAGCGGGATGTCCAGCGCCTGGCACGTCTCCATCCCGATCACCGCGCCCAGGACTCCGAAGATGAGCAAGCCGCTGAGCCCCATGTACCCCCAGATGAGCCTCGTGCAGTTGTGCTTGAACAGGAAGAAGATCCCGAACGTGGCGCAGGTGATGAACAGCACGAAGACCACGGAGTTGAGCACCGCCCCGCCCGCTCGCACGGCGGTCGAGTCGGAGCTCTCCTCCTGGTACGCCGCGCTCGCGATGCCGCCCCGGACGTTCGCAGTCGCGTCCTCCCCGTCCACGCGGAGCAGCCGCACGAGGAACACGCAGCACATCATGCATATCGACACCGGCGAGACGATGGCGACGATCTCCCCGCCCACGGCGTCCAGGACGGACGTCTCGTCGGGGGGGAGGGGTCGTTGGCCGCGCATGGTGCCCCTCACCCGACCCCCGCGGGTGCGCGATGGTGTTATGGTTTTTTTCCAATGGCCAAAACTCGCGTCGTTTTCGGAGTCGTGAACGAACGTGCCCGCGGCCTGGCAGTGGTCACGTCGAAGTCGGCGCCGTCCCATCGGCTTCGTCATTATTTGGCCGCCGCCGCCGCTGCACCTCTCGAGCGCCTCGGAGGGCGTTCACGGCCAGTCAGCGGCAAGAGCTCCAGCGCCGCGTACCACTCACGATGTCCATGTTCGCGGCGCTCAGCGCGCTCGACAACAGCGGCGACAAGACCAGCGGGCGCCCCGTCACCGTCGCGACCACGACTTCTTCGACAGGTACACACGTCATCCACGCTTTTCGGTACCCCTCTGCCCTCCGAGAGGCTCGAAGCGAGACTCACGGCTCCTCTCCTCCCCCCATCGCAGGCGCTTCCTCCAAGAAGAAGAAGAAGAAAAGCGGCGGCGGCGGAGGCAACGCGAACGACGCCATGCTTGCCGAGCGCATGCAACGCCTGATGGCGCCTCTGCCCAGCCGCGAGCCGGCGCCGGAGCAGTGGAGCAAGGTGGAGAAAGGCGCGGGCGTCGCGAAGAGCGTCGCGAGGAGAGGCGTCGGCGCGAGTGTAGGCTCGACTTCCAAATCGCCGACCGCGTTGGATCCCTCGTTCGCGGTGCTTCGTAAGTTCTCCCATTCAGAGGAAAACGGCGACGGCGGCGACGACGGCGCGGATGCCGCGGATGCGGTGGATCTCGACGCGTACAAAGTGTCGGCGCCGTTCATGCACGTCTTTGAGGACACGGGGTCGTCCGCGTGGTGCTGCGTGGTGACCTCCGCGAGCGGGTTCGATTCGCCGCCGGTGCCGATCGCGGCGGCGGTGCCGCGCGTGCGCAAGGTGAAGAGCGCGTCCGAGACCATCGTGCTGGAGAAGGAGGAGAAGCGCGAGGTGGTGACGGAGTTCCGGCGCCGGCAGCGCGAGGCGAGGAAGGCGGAGAAGGCGAACAAGCCGAAGAAGAAGAAGAAGAAGAAGAAGGGCGCGGAGGGCGGCGACGAGCCCGGCGACGGGGACGAAGGCGACGAGCTGCCTTCGGAGGCGACCGTCTCGATGGACGCGCCCGACAGCCTCAAGAGCCACGTGGACCGCGAGGCGCTCTCGGGGTCCATCATGAGCGCGCTGTTCGCGCGGGCGCCGCGCGAAACGAGCGACGACGCGACCTCTCTGGTTCGTCCGACGCAGGAAATCACGCAGGCGCAGGTGCGCGCGCATCAGCAGCAGCAGGCGCTCGAGAGGCAGCATATGCTCGCGCACCAGCAAAGACACGAACCCTCGCGTTCTGACGGAGTTCCGGCGATCGGCGCGACCACCTCCCGGTGCCCACCTCCCGGTTTGGGAGGTATCGCGCCGTCCAGTATTCCGCCGCCCGCCGCCGCGGAGGATGAGGAAAAAAGCGCGCGGTTTCTGCGGGACTGGTCCGGCGTCGACGCGGCGGAGGAGCAGCGGCGGCTGATGGAGGCGCAGAGCGCGCAGATGGCGGAGATGCAGCGTCAGCTCGCGGAGGCGCTCGCGGGGCAGGAGGAGGCGAAGCGCCTCGCGGGGCAGGCGCAGGCAGCGGCGGTGGCGGCCGCGGCAGCCGCCGCCGCCGCGCAGGCGCAGGCGCAGAAGGAAGTCGGGATGCGCAAGGACTGGCGAAGCGGCGCGGGCGGCGGCGACGGGAAGGGCGGTCGCAGGTCGCGCGTCGACGGGAGGGGCGTCGGCAGAGGGGGTCCTCCGCCCGGGTTCGGCGGTAACGCGAACGCGAACGCTCCCCCTGGGTTCGGAGGGAGCGATCCGCCGGGATTCGAAGCGCCGGCGGCGCCGCCGACGTTCGGCAGCAACAGTTACGTGCCCCCCGCGTTCCGACGAGCCAAGGAGTAGTGACGAACTTTAACGCGCGTTACGTCAGTACTACACGAACGTCACTCTTCCATATCGCGTGACGTTCGCTTCATATGCACTTCTGGAACTCGAGCGTGACCAGCCTCTGGCTCGGGACCGTCCCGATGGCCGCCATGACGGTCTTGAAATCCTCCCCGCGCGTCGCGAACCGAATCGTCTCCTCGCCCTTCTTCACCGACACGCCGCCGTAGTCCGAAGTGGAGTTGAACACCATCGCGCTCGTCGCGAGCAGCTGGTCCCCCACGTTGATCAAGCCCGATTTGGCCGCGTTGCTGTCCTCGAGGATCTCCGCCACGAAGATCTTGCCCGTCTTGTCCTCCTCCAGCACGAGCCCGAGCGGTTTCTTGATGCGGACCTCGTAGCGGCTGCACCCGGGAGGAGGCTTGTCGTCGTCGGCACCGTCTTCCGTCGCCCCGGCGAAGGCACGAAGCGATCGCCGCCCGGGGACGAGCCGCGAGGACGAACCGCGGCGGGACAGCGCCCGAGGCGCGTGAGCGACGCGGAGCGAGGGGGACGCGGCGGCCGCGATCATCGGCACGACGAGTGCGCGCTCGCGGGGGGGCGATGCGTGCGCGGCGAAGTGACACCTCGGCGGATGACGCGTCCGAACGCCCATCGCGAAAGTCGGACGCGCGCGCGGTGATGAGCTGGCGAAGACGAGCGACGGCGACGCGCGGCGGAGGGGAAGCGGCTTCCGACGTCGGGCGATACACGAGTTCTTGTTTCTTTCCCGCCGAGGCGGACACCGAGAGCGAGTTGCGTTTCAACCGGTTCCTCCGTATCTATCTCTCTCTACCGTCAGAAGGAAATGCCTCTCTCGCTAAAGACCTCTCCGAGCGCGTCCGAAGACGAACGAACTCACGATTCGCGCGCGCGGATCGAGACGAAGCGCTTACTTCGTCTTAATCCACCTCCTCCATGCGCGACTGGTCGGCGACGTCCTCCTCGAGGGGCGGCAGGTCATCATCGTCGTCGCCGCCGATGTCCTCCTCGATGGAAAGGCCGAGCTTGACCATGCGGTGGATGCGGCCGCCGAACGTGTTGGGCTCCTCCAGGGAGAACCCAGAGGTGAGCAGCGCCGTCTCAAACAGGAGCAGCACGAGGTCCTTCACAGTCTTGTCGCTCTTGTCGGCGTCGGCGCGCTTGCGCAGCTCGCCCATGATGGCGTTGTCGGGGTTGATCTCCAGCGTCTTCTTGGACGCCATGTAGCCGGACATGGAGTTGTCCCGGAGCGCCTGCGCCTTCATGATGCGCTCCATGTTCGCGGACCAGCCGTACTCGCCGGTCACGAGCACGCACGGCGAGTCCACCACGCGGTCCGACACCAGCACCTTCTCCACCTTGTCGCCGAGGATGTCCTTCATCAGGCGGCAGAGCGCCTCGTACTGCGACTTGACCTCCTCCTTCTTCGCCTTCTCCTCCTCGGTCTCGTCCAGCTGCAGGCCCTCCTTGGTGCAGCACACCAGCTTCTTGCCGTCGTACTCCTTGAGCTGCTGCACCGCGTACTCGTCGATGGGGTCCACCATGAACAGCACCTCGAGGCCGCGCTTCTTGAGCTTCTCGATGAACGGCGAGTTCTCGACCGCTTTGCGCGACTCGCCGGTGATGTAGTAGATGTCCTTCTGGTTCTCCTTCATGCGCGTGACGTAGTCCTTGAGAGAGGTCATCTCCTCGCCGGACTTGGTGGAGTGGTAGCGCAGCAGCTCCGCGAGCTTCGCGCGGTTCTGCGAGTCCTCGTGGATGCCGAGCTTGAGGTTCTTGCCGAAGGATTCGTAAAACTTGGTGTAGTCGTCCTTGTTCTCGGCGATCTCGTTCATCATCTCCAGGCACTTCTTCACGATGTTCTTCTTGATCACCTTCAGGATCTTGTTCTGCTGCAGCATCTCGCGCGAGATGTTCAGGGGCAGGTCCTCGGAGTCCACGATGCCCTTCACGAAGGACAGGTACTCGGGGATGATGTCCTCGCAGTTGTCCATGATGAACACGCGGCGCACGTACAGCTTGATGTTGTTCGCCTTCTTCTTGCCGTCGAACATGTCGAACGCGGCGCGCTTGGGGACGAAGAGCACCGACTTGAACTCGAGCTGGCCCTCCACGGCGAAGTGCTTCACCGCGAGCTGCTCCTCCCAGTCGTTGGTCAGGGACTTGTAGAACGCGGAGTACTCATCCTTGGAGATCTCCTCGGGCGCGCGCATCCAGATGGGCTTCTGCTTGTTCATGATGGCCCACTCGTGCGACACTTCCTTGATCTTCTTGGTCTTCTTCTCCTTCTTCTCGTCCTCGTCCGTGATCTCGGTGATCTTGCCCTCCTCGTCGTCGCCCGCGGGCTCCTCCTCGTCGTCGTCGTCAACCTCCTTCTCGGTGGTCTTCTCCGTCCAGAGCGAGATGGGGTAGGAGATGAACTCGGAGTGCTTCTTGACGAGGTCCTTCAGGCGGCGCTCCTCGAGGTACTCGAGCTGGTCGTCCTTCAGGTGCAGCACCATCTTGGTGCCGCGGCCCATGGGCTCGGAGTTGTCCTTGGTGACGGTGAACGAGCCGCCCGCCTGCGACTCCCAGCGGTACTGCTCGTCGTCGTTGTGCTTGGTGTACACCACCACCTTCTCCGCGACGAGGTACGCGGAGTAGAAGCCGACGCCGAACTGGCCGATCATCGAGATGTCGGCACCCGCGGTGAGCGCCTCCATGAACGACTTAGTGCCGGAGCGCGCGATCGTGCCGAGGTTGTTCACGAGGTCAGCCTTGGTCATGCCGATGCCGGAGTCCACGATCGTCAGCGTGTTGTTGGTCTTGTCGGGGATGACGTGAATGAACAGCTCGGGCTGAGGGGTCGCGGGAACGGTTTAGGGAATGAGAGGAGAATAGATGGAAAGGTCAGCGAGACGTCTTCTTCGCGCTTCCAAAAACGCGAAAAGAAAAATTAGGCACCTCCTCTCCTTCCACGCGTTTCCTCCGTCGCGCGACGTGTCGACAGTCGCGGAGGAAAATTTTCGTGTGTTTTGGAAAGGTGTCGAAGCGAAGGCGCGCGTCGGCGAGAAGCGCGGGGGGTGCGCGTCGTACCTGGCCCTCGAGGCGGGACTTGTCGGTGAGGCCCTCGAAGCGGATCTTGTCGAGCGCATCGGACGAGTTGCTGCGAGTCGAAAGGGGGCGTGGAGGTCAGCCGGGGCGTCCACGCGCGAGATCCGGCGCGCGATCGCTGCCGGAAAAAGTCGCGTCAACGGAGCGCCGGCGGTGGATTTTGCCGCCACAAAACCGACGCGACGTGCGCGCGCGATCGAGACGACGCGAGCGCGAAACGCACCTGATGAGCTCGCGGAGGAAGATCTCCTTGTTCGAGTAGAAGGTCTGTGTCGCGAAAAGGGATGGAGGGGTCAGATACGGTCCCGAAGGCGCGCGAAGCCGAGCGCGGCGGGCGCGCCGAAAGTCGGCGCCGGATCGTCACTCGCGTGTCGCGATTCGGCGCGCCGGAAACGGCGCGCGTGCGGGCCGTCGAGGGGAGACGCACGTTGATGATCAGCGACAGGAGCTGGTTGATCTCAGCCTGGAAGGCGAACGTCTCGGTTTCCTCCGCCATGGTCGTAGGTGGGGGGTCGAACGGGTGTCCAGGAGCTGCGCTGCGGAAAAGTGGCGAAGAAGAGCCACAGGTGGAAAAATAAAAGCGTTTCACACGACGAACACCGCCGAAGGGAGGCGAGCGGGCGCAGATTTTTTCTTTCGGCCGGAGGTGCCCGGGCAGGTTTGGCAGGTTATGGGTATCGCCGCCGAAACTCGGGTTTTTTTCTAAAGCGGGGCGCGCGTGCCGCCCGCGTGTCACTGTTCTCGTCGCTGCCCAGCGCGAGCGTCCGCCTCCCATCCGAGGTTGGTCGAGATCTACAGGGAGCTCAGAGATCGACGGGTGCCATGGCGGCCGGTGGGGTGATTGTCTACGAGGACATCTTCGAGATTTTGGATCAGGATGCCGACGGGAAGCGCTTCGACCGCGTGAGCCGGTTCCGGTGCCGGTCCGCGTTCGAGTCGGACCTGCAAATCGACATCAACGTCGACATCTACAAGCTTGAGGTATGTCTGCTCGTCGATGACCCCCCGCGGAGCGCCGCGGCGCCCCCCCGCGGAGCGCATCGACGCCGAAATCGACAATTGCGGCCCTCTCGCTCACACCCTCTCGAATCTTTCTCCCCGTCATCTTCGCCCCGTCCCGCAGATCGGCACGAAGTTCACGCTGGTGTTGGCGCCGACGCTGTCGTTGGACGGGACCCCGGAAGACCCCGCGTACGACCAGAGCGGCAAGGAGAGCCTCGCGGATTCGTACGAGTACGTCATGTACGGGAAGGTTTTCAAGAAACAAGACGAGAACGAGGGCGGGATTCGCCGATCGGCGGTGACCATCTCGTTCGGCGGTTTGCTCATGCAGCTCAAGGCGGACCCGAAAAACCTCCAGGACGTCGACATCGATAACCGCCTGTACGTGCTCATTAGGAAAATCTCGTAGGCGGCAGCAGCAGTGGTTGTCATCGTTTCAGACCGTCGACGCGCCATCTACTGTAGGAAAAAAAAACACGCCTCCTCGCCGAAATTCGCCAGACTCATCACAGTCGCTGGGGCCCGAAGGCGCTCCGGACGAGCGTGGAACTTCCCGCCCGGAGCGCGGCGGCCGTTTTCTGACGCACGCGTGACACATTTCGCTGTCAACTTTTGGTCACCGAATCGACCCGAAGCGTTCGTTAACGCGCGGTTGCGCCCGAGCGCCCGCACACTGCCTCGAGCACCGAAGTGCGCGCATCAGCACCGTCAAACCTTCACCGACAGGTATGTTTCATCCGCCGACACCTCCGCTCGCGTCAGTCTCTCGCCCGCGGCCGTTCCACGCCCGCGCCCGCGCCGTTCCCGTGCGATTGATTCTACGCGCCCCCCGAAAAGCGCGCTCTGGATCCGAACGCGCGCTGACGCGCCCGCCCTCGCCTCACCCCCCCCGCAGGCTTCGACGAACTCACGATGAGCTTCCCCGAAGGCACCATCCACTACGCCGGGGATGACGTGATCCTCGCCGGCGACATGACCCCCGAGCAGGTGGCCGCCTGCGTCGCCGCGGGCGCCAAGTCGTGGCTGTACCTCAACGAGGACTGCCACGCCAAGTGCCCGAAGGCGGACGTGCAGGCGGCTTCGCTGCCCTTCGAGTGCGTGCCCGTGATGTCCCCCGCGGCGCTCACCCCCGGCGTGGTGGACAAGCTCCTGGACGTCATGTCCGCCTCCAGCAAGCCGCTGGTCATCCAGTGCAGCACCGCGACCCGCGCCGGGATCCCCCTCATCTTAGCCAAGGCGCGCGCCGAGAAGCTGGGCGCGGCGTCGGCGCTTCAGGCGGCGGCTTCGATGGACCCCCCCCTGAAGTTCACGGCTCGCCCCGAGCTTTGCGCGGGCGTGGCGAAGGCGCTCGCGCCGAGGAAGCCCACGGTGTTCCGCCAGCTCTTCGACACGAGCGGCTCCTCCACGTACACGTACCTCATCGCCGACGGCGACGGCGGGGACGCGATCCTCATCGACCCGGTGCTGGAGATGGTGGACCGCGACACGCGGTTGTGCGAGGAGCTGGGCGTGACCCTGAAGTACGTGCTGAACACACACTGCCACGCGGACCACATCACCGGCAGCGGGCTGATCAAGAAGAAGATGCCCTCCGTGAAATCCGTCATCGCCGAGGCGTCCGGCGCCAAGGCGGATGTCAAGGTGAAGCACGGCGATCGCGTGTCGTTTGGCGATTTGCACGTCGAGGTGCGCGCGACGCCGGGGCACACCGCCGGGTGCGTGTCGTACGTGTTCGACGACAAGGTGTTCACGGGCGACGCGCTGCTCATCCGCGGCTGCGGTAGAACGGATTTCCAGGAGGGCTCCAGCGAGCAATTGTACGACGCCGTGCACTCGCAGATCTTCACCCTTCCCGACGACACAACCGTGTACCCCGCGCACGACTACAAGGGACACCGGAGCAGCACGGTGGGCGAGGAGAAGCGGCTCAACCCGCGGTTGTCCAAGTCCAAGCCCGAGTTCGTGGACATCATGAACAAGCTCGAGTTGTCGTACCCGAAGAAGATCGACGAGGCGTTGCCCGCGAACATGGTGTGCGGCATCCAGGACTAGGCGGGCGCTTTCTGAAGACGAGACGGGACGACATCCTCGACGCGACGTCGAAGACGAGAGACGCGAGCCGCGAGACACTTTCGCGGCCCCTTTTGCGTAGGCATCCTATCAATACTGTAAATACTACGCCGATTGTACCGCTTTCGTCACCCTCACGCGCCCGTCTCCTCGGTCGCGGCGTCGACGCGCCACGGCCGACCGTCGAACCTCGAACTCGCGTCCACCTGCAGCGATCCCGAGTGGAAGTGGTACACGTTATTGCCCGGGTTCTTCGCCAGCAGATCCGGCGCGCCGGCGTCCGCGCCGTCCACGCCGCGGCCGGCGACGTTTTCGCGAAACACGCACTTTGAGATGTCCAGCCGGCCGCCCCGGTTGGCCACGGCGCCGCCTCGGCCGGCGGAGACCCCCGTGCGGTGCCCCTCCACCACGCAGTCCTTCATGCGCAGCTCTCCGCCGGCGACCACCGCCGCCGCGCCGCCGGTCTCCGACCAGCCCCCGCGAAGCACCAGGTTTTCCAGCGACAGGCGCCCGCACCTTCGCGCGCGCGTTCGAAACTCCCCCAGCGCCTCCGGGTTTTGCGGCCCGCGCGGTTTCGGCGTCCGCGCGTTGTCGTTCCCCCAGGGCGAGAACGACCCCGTGGCCGTCTCGACGAAACCGTGCGTCTCCTCCACCCACGCGCCGGAGCTGTCGTCGTACCACCGCCTCGCGCGCCGCGACGCGGACGACGCGACGGAGGCTGCGGCGGGGACGGCGCCGCCCTGCGCCGGTTCGAATCGCGCCGGCCTCGGCGCGGGCCAGCGGCAGTCGTCCTGGTCCGCGTCCCCCACGGTGAACAGCGATGAAGTGTCGAGTCCATCGATCACGCACCGGTTCGACAGCGGGACGACGTACGTACCGGTCGCGGCGTCGACGTTTCCGGGGACGTCCATCCCCGGTCCGCCGAGCGGGCCGACGGCTTGCGCGTCCCCGCCGAACGCGTACGTCGTTCCCGCCGCGAAGTACTCAATCGGCCGGCGCGCGTCGAAGCGCGTGCCCCGCTCGAACGACCCGTACAGGGTCTCGGAGTGCTCGTACGCGTCCTCGTCCCAGGCGTAGTGCAGCGTCTCCACGGCGGGATACACGGGCCAGTCCGGGTGCTCCTCGAGGATGAAGGGCGGCGTCTCGTTCAGATACCGCTGCAGATTTAAAATCTCCGCGATGTGCTTGTAGATGAGCGTCTGCGCCTCGCGGCCGTACAGGTCCCCGAACGCGTTCGGGTACGCCGAGTACGGGTCCTTCACCGCGCTCGAATACACAGCCTGCGTCAGACGCCGGCGCGAGGAACCCGAGGACGCCGCCGCGACGTCGCGCGGGCCGGTCGCGTTGTCGCACCGCCCGACGACGGTCACGTCGCGCCCCGCGGCGATTGCCGGGAGCGGCGCGCCCCGTAAACCGACGTGCCTCTGCAGCTCTATTCTGCCGACGCTCGGGTCGCGCATCGCGCTGACGAGCTCCCACAGCGTGCGCACCTGCACCGCGATCGTGTTGCCCGGCCCCCACACCCCCTCCAGCCTCGAGCCGGGGGTGATGGGCACCTCGGCGAGGCGCGACAGAGCCAAGCCGTCGGCG
>Ga0233432_10003660_pt1 | contig 13837 bp, 8 predicted proteins | sample SI_122_August201_6_FD_179870 | JGI IMG/M metagenome (GOLD analysis project Ga0233432, IMG submission 179870) | Seawater microbial communities from Saanich Inlet, British Columbia, Canada - SI_122_August2016_10_MG | ecosystem: Environmental > Aquatic > Marine > Inlet | place: Canada: British...
ATCGATATTCCGTAATATACCGGGTCCGGTCGGTCTCCCCGCACCGTGGCCAATTCCAAGGCCCGGCGTGCCTGGGCACGGTATTCACCAAACTGCACAGCGGTCATCTGAAGCATTTCCGAACTGTTCTTGAATCCGTCCTCGGACGAAGTCTCCGGTGGCAGGTGGCGAGAAAAGTCGTGGGGCAAACCAAGCAGGTCCTGCATTGCGTACTTGTATTCGTAGCGGGTCATGCGGCGGAACGGAGTATGTCCCTTTTCACTTCGTCTTATTTGCGAGGCAGCTTGAATTTCACCGGACAACCAATCGACGACAAGCGCTTTTTCATCCTTCGTTATCTGCTCCTTGGCGTCCTCGGGCGGCATCTCACCATTTCCTATCACCTCGAACACCTCCAGCCACCAGCTGACGTCCTTGCCTTTAAGCAAATCCGGGTTCAATGTATCGACGCGAAATTTGCCCTTTTGCTTGTCCGGTCCATGACAGGTTACGCATACCCGCTTCAGAACAGGCTCCACATCCCTTCGGAATTCCGCCAACCTCGCTTTCGGTAAATTAGATTCCGAGAGGGGTGAAGCCTTTTCTGCTGAAGCCTGAAGTGCTCCAGTAAGGATCACTCCTGCAAATGCGAGGAGGATTTTTATGAAATGGAACGGGGTTGTCATCCCTGGCATCAGATTATTGGACCGTCATTTCCTTGAGCTTAGGAGCAATGGCAGCGGTCCAGATTGCGTGTCCTTTTTCACTTGGCTGCCTAGAGTGAAACGAAGGAGGAAATTAATATCTGAATCAGTTTTCATAGGAATTCATTTAATGTATATAGTGTGCTGAGGCAACGGGGAAGCAGGTGTTTAAATCATTTAGAGAGGGGAACTAAGGGGATGGTAGATCGATGATTTAATAAATAACAGCAAGTCGGGGGGATGATTCCATTGTTGATTTCGTACGCAACGGAAAGGCACTGGAATGAAACCCATGACCCAATGGATTTTATTTGTCGGCCTTGCCTTCTTGACGGGTTCTTTGTCCTCTTACGCTAAGCTTGGAGAGGGAAGTCTAGGTCAAGTAATCGTAAGGAAGTGAAAAACGAACTTGGGGCAGACTAATTCTTTGGTCGTCCAGGTTTGCTCATTTGAGCGCGCCAGGCGGTATGTAGATTGGTCAGCTCGGCAACCGTTTCGGGATATTGATCAGCGAGATTTGTCGTTTCACTAGGATCGTCTTCGAGATCGAAGAGCTGAATGCCGTCGGGATAAGTAAAGGGGGCATCAACTGCGACGGCCTTGCCGTCTTTGAATTCGTAGTCGTTGTGAGTCCAACCGGCATTGTGGGCGAGCTTCCACTTTCCATGACGCACCACCCAGCAACCCCCTTTTCCTTTGTCCCAGACAAGCGTATCGTGGTGTCTCTGGCCCGATGGTTGATTGCGAAGAACCGGCAACAGGCTCTTGCCATCGAGATTTTCCGGTACCTTGCCGCCCGCGAGATTCATAATCGTCGGAAACAGATCCATCGACGAAACGATCGTGCTCTTTTGTTGGTTGGCGGGGAGTTTCGAGGGCATGCTGACGATAATGGGAATGCGGATGCCACCTTCACCAAACATGTATTTGTAGCCGCGCAGCGAGCCATTGTTGGCATAGGTATTGATGGTGCCACCATTGTCGGAAAGAAATACAATCAGCGTATTGTCGCGCAAGCCCTTAGCCTTCAAGGTGTCCAGAATTTTTCCGATACCGTCGTCCATGGCCATGAGATGAGATAAATAGCGTTTGCGGCCAAGAGGATCCACTTTACCCAAATGGCCCCATTGCTTGTGCCAAGCGGCCCAGGGCCCGTTCCGGGGATCGAAATAGGGAAAGCTCCAAGCCGCGGCCTCGCGATCCCAGGGCTCAGGCGGGAGACCTACTTTTTTGGCGTAGTCTTGGTCTACCACATAGGTGGGCATGTGCATGGCATTGTAGGCAAGCTGCAGGTAGAATGGTTTGTCTCCGTGGTCTTGGGAGATGTATGCACAAGCCTCGTCCGTGAACACCTCCGTCGTAAAGGCATCTTCCAAAGACACTTTTTCACCATCGTTGCGCTCCAGGGGTCCGACGCAAAGAATGCCTAGAGATTTGCCTTTGCCGGCTTTTTTGTAGGCGTCACGATCCTTTGAGCTGAGCCGCGTGTAATCCCAGGTATGATGAATAAAGCCGAGAAACTCATCGAATCCGTGCTTCAGTGGGTGCTGCGCTTTACCGCCGTTATGATGCGTCTTGCCAATTTTCTTGGTGGCATAGCCTAGTTTTTTGAGGGCTTTGGGAATCGTCAGTTCCGAAGTTGGAAGGCCTCCCTGGCCATACCAATAATTCCCCCATCGCGTCTGATAGCGTCCCGTGATGAATCCCGTGCGGGCCGGACTGCAAATGGGCGCAGTTGCGTAACCGGCACTAAAGTAGGTCCCTTCATTTGCGAGGCGATCTAGATTCGGCGTACGAATCTTTTTGATGTCAGCAGGAGCGTCGTCGAGAAAACTTAGATCGGCATAACCCAAATCGTCCGCCATGATCACGACGACATTGGGCTTTTCGGCGCCAATGCTTATGGTAGCCATGAAACAGGCAAAAAAAGCGGTCAAAAAGAAAAATAGATGCATGGAACTCCTGTATCGTATCGTGAATGGCCTGCAGATGTATAGAATAAAACACGCGCAGGAGAAAAAAGTGACAGCAATCATTTACTATATTCTTTACCGCGACGCGGGAGAAGAATTGTATGACCATAACTGCAATCCTAACGAATGGACCAACCCCGCCCAATGGATGCCAAAGCTCGATGTCCCATCTGAGAAATAGACAAAAATCTTCATGAAAAACCTTTTTAAGAAACTCACTTTCCTTTTCGTCACCTTCTCATCGGGAATCCTGGACCTAAGTGCCGAAGGTAAACGCAAGCCGAACATCGTATTCTTTCTGGTCGATGATCTCGGTTGGGCGGACGTGGGTTGCTATGGCAGTCAGTTCCATGAAACGCCCGCCATCGACCAGTTGGCCAAGGAAGGCATCCTCTTCGACAACGCCTATTCGACCTGTCACGTCTGCTCGCCGAGCCGGGCCAGTATCCTGACGGGCAAATACCCGGCCCGTACCAACCTTACGGAGTGGCTGGGAGGACGTCCCGAGCGCGACTACGAGCCGCTCCATCACGGGGAAAAGCTGACTGCTTTGCCTGACGAGGAGATCACCCTGGCCGAGACACTCAAGCGCCATGGCTACGCAACGGCGAATTACGGTAAAGCCCATGTGAGGGTGGACCCGAAGACCTATGGTTTCGATGAGGAGATCACCGGTTGGGTGCGCTCCTATCACTATCCTTTTGGCGGTGCTTATAACGAAAAACTCCCCGCAAAAAAAGGCGACTACTACACGGACAAACTAACCGATGCGGCGTTGGATTTCATCGAGCGTAACCAAGACCGGCCTTTCTTCGTCCACCTCGAACATTTTGCGGTGCACGACCCGATCCAGGGGCGTCCGGATTTGGTCGAAAAATATCGCAAGAAGCTCGCGACTATGCCGGCACGGGAAGGACCGGACTTCATTCTCGAATCCAATCCGGACGGGCCTCCACTCACGAAAGAAGAACTAAAAGCGCTGGCGGAGAATGACCAACTGCAAGCACATCAGGACGCGCGCGTCTGGTGGGTGAAACAAAAGCAGGACAACGTGGAGTTTGCCGGCATGCTTGAGGCTACCGATGAAAGCTTGGCCCGCATTCGAGCGAAGCTGAAGGAACTTGGACTGGAAAAGAACACCATCGTGATATTCACTGCGGACAACGGAGGCATGTCCGCATCGAACCAGTACCGCGGAATCAATCATCCGAGGAACTCTCTGGACAGCCGCTTTGCGTCCTCTAACCTTCCCTTGCGGGGAGCCAAGGGCTGGAACTACGAGGGTGGAATACGCGTGCCTTTGGTCGTTCATTGGCCTGGCAAAATTAAGCCCAATACCACTTCGCCCGCCTTGATTACCGGAACCGATTACTACCCGACGTTGCTCGAGATGATGGGCTTGCCTTCCTTGACCGAGCAGCACGTCGACGGAGTCAGCTTCGTTCCCGCCCTCCGGGGCAAGGCCCATGACCGGGGCGCCATCTACTGGCATTTTCCGCATTACAGCAACCACGGGTACCAAAGCCCCGGCGGGGCGATACGGTTGGGGAAGTACAAGTTGCTCGAGTACTACGAAAACGGGAGCGTACAGCTCTTCGATTTGGAAAAGGACATTGGCGAGCGGAACGATCTCTCCGAGTCCAAACCGGATATCACTGCGAAGCTCTTGAAGATGCTTCATGACTGGCGTGATGAAGTGGATGCCAAAATGCCTTATCCGAAAACCGCGACTTCGAAACCGGCCAAGGGGGCACGAGTTATCAATGCCAAGCCCCAAAACGCCCCCAGGGCAGGATCGAACTTAGCTGCCGACGTCGCGACTTTCGCTCCCGGTTGGAAGGTCCGTGACTGGGGCGGTCCGGCCATGAAGCCCGGGTTGCGCACCCAATGGGATGGACGCAAAAAAGTACTGCTGACGCACCCGCTTAGCAAAACCGTTCCCTGTGTGCTGTCCCGGAAGGTCGAGGTGCCCGCGGGAAAGAAGACCACTCTCGAGCTGGATGTAACCAATCACCCGAAGGGCGACTGGAAGCTGGTGGTACTGGTCAATGGAAAGAAAGCTCTCAGCGAGGACGTAACGCAAACGAAGTGGCAACGGTTCGAAGTCGACCTAAGCAAGCACGCCGGCAAGACGGTTAACGTCGAGCTCCTCAACCAAGCCACCGGTTGGTCCCATGAAGCCGCCTACTGGAGCCGTATCGAGCTTGTTCATTGAACATAAAAATAAAGGAGAGTACCCATGACCTTTAGACTTTTTCTCGTTCTTTCAGCAGGCCTTCTTGGTCTTTTCTCTCTTCTAGTTGCTAAGGAGGCGAATTGGCCGCGTCACGAAATCTTTTCCGGTTCACACGTGAACTCCGCGACCGCTCACGATTATGACAACGATGGCGATCAGGAAATCCTCTTCTCAGCGGATAGCAAAGTCTTCCTTTACCTCGGGCCCGATTATGAAAAGAAACAAATCCTTGCCCACGCCGGTCCCCAATATGCGAAACTGAAGGGTCGATGCATACACAGCGTTCTGCATGACGTCGATTCGGACGGGGACCTCGATTTCGTGGGTTCTTTCGTACGCGGACTCTTTTGGCTCGAATGCCCGAACAAGAACCCGACTTCGAGCGAGTGGAAGATGCATGAGATTACCGATGAGATATTCGGGGTTCATTGTATCCGTTCCTTCGATATCGATCAGGATGGCAAGAACGATCTCATTGCCAATGATTTCACCGATGACAAAGGACCGTATTCACGGTCCGTTTGCTGGCTCAAGCCCAAGTTGTCGAAAAAGAAACCGATCGAGTGGACCATCATTCCTCTAGCCAAGGGTACGGCCGAGGGAGGTAGTCACTACTTTGACTTCGGAGACGTCAACGGAGACGGCCGTATTGACTTTGCCATGGGGGCAAAGGGCAAACCTTTTGAAAACGGCAATTACTTCGCGGTCTACTATTCAGGGAGAGATATTACCAAGCCTTGGAGAAAGGAATTACTTCCCGGTGCCGGTGAACATTTAGGCGCCACCCACGCTGCACCGGCCGACGTCAACGGGGATGGAAAGATCGATATTCTGGCCACTCGAGGCCATGGGGTGGGGGTCTTTTGGTTCGAGGCTCCAACTTGGAAGCAGCATGTGATTGACGATTCGATCAATTCCACGCACTCGACGGACTTCGGAGATATTGACGGAGATGGAGACGTCGACATGAGTACGGTTGGGTATGAATCCAAGCTTGCGGTCTGGTACGAGAACGATGGCAAGGGCAACTTCACCCGCCATGTTCTCAGTCGCGACCAAATGGCCTACGACACCATGATCACCGATCTTGATGGCGATGGGGACAAAGATATCCTCGTAGCCGGCCAGCGCAGCCAAAACATAGTCTGGTTCGAGAACCCCAAGCGTTGAGGTTCTTGAAATATCGGGATCTCTCTAGCTGCGCTTGAGTATTTTCTCTATGAATAATCGAAAGCATTCCATAGCAAAAGAGAAACCGAACATGAAAGCTCCCGTTGTTTCCTTCCGCTACGATTAATTCTCTTACGTGGGGAAGGTATCGCCGATGCCGCCGATCGGAGTGCTTTTGGAGCCGCAAGAGTCGGCCGATGTGATGGCCTATCTTTTAACGCTCAAGTAAGACGCCGTGAGGGAACTCTGGTAAATAAAGGGAATTTGGCCTATTGTCCGGAAGCGTTGATCAAGATATTGACCAACCTTACAGACGAGGATCGTCGCATGCTGTCGCAAATCGTCGAAAGATGGGGTGATCTCAGCGACAAGTTGAAGAGGGCGGTTTTGAAAATGTATCTATCCGTTCTTCATACTTTTTCTGCCTCCATTTTCCTCAAATACGATAGAGCAAAAGTAACATTTGGGTCCATTTATGGACGTAAACCCTGGATTTGTCTTGTTTGCCATCCATCCAGTTATTCTATTCTGATCGTTCATGGTTTTGATTATTTCAGAAATTTTCTGTCCAGATTGTCTGGCGGCGGGAGTGAAAAGTTGTGAAGCATCCTGCTGAAAAACAAAGCGCTTCGGACGACGACGAGCGTTACGAGGCTTTTGTGCGGCTTCTGGTGGAACACGAACCGCGGGTTCGTTCCTTCCTGCGCGGGTTGTTGCCGACGTGGTACGATGTCGAAGAGGTTGCTCAGGAGGCGAGTTTGATTGCGTGGCGAAAATTCGATAGTTTTGAAGAGGGCACGGCCTTTGGCGGGTGGTTACTGACCATCGCTCGCTTTGAAGCCATGAAGTATCGACGTCGCGTGGCCCGAAGCCCACTGGTCTTCAGCGACGAGGTTTGGGATCTGCTGGCGGAGGAAGCCAGTGGAGAGGAGAATCAGCAGATTCGCCGGCGGCACCTGGAGGTTTGCCTGGGGAAATTGGAACTTACGAAACGGAATCTGCTGTTGAAAGTCCATACTTCCGGGGTGGTGATACGGAAAGAGGCGCAACAATCGGGGAAAAGTGAGGAGGCATTCTACAAGGTGATACAGCGTTTGCGTGTCATCCTGCGGGACTGTGTTTTAAAGTCGATCGCGGCGGAGAAAGCATGAAGGCCGATTTTGAACAACGAATCGCCGCTTGGCTCGATGGTCGTATCAGCGAAGCAGAGTCGGAAACGCTCCAGCAGGAACTACGCGACTCTGAGGAGGCGAGAACAGCGTTCAGGCTGTACGCCGAGCTCGACACGGTGATTCGTGAAGTAGCCGATACTCAGGGTGTCGGGACGATATCGAAAACCGGTGGGTCCAGTATGTCGACCCCCCGACCGGCGATGACGCCATTCGCCAAAGCGGCCCTGGCGCTCGCTGCGGTAATCATCGTTGCAGTAACGGGAACCCTTTACTATCAGCATGTAAACGCTAACCGCAACATCGCCCGGATTACCGGGCTGAACGGAGGCCTGACCTGGATCGGTAACGGTGGCCGGATTGTTCAAGGTTCCGGCTCGGAGCAAGAGCCTACGCGTTGGTCGAATGTATTGAGCGAGGATGCCGAGTTACCCGGCGGAACCATTGAAGGAACAGCTCCGGACTCCTGGTTCGAGTTGGAGTTCGATGACGGCTCGTCGGCTATGATATTCGGTGACTCGATCCTTACCTTCTCCGATCAGGGGCAGAAGGAATTGCGTCTGAAGCAAGGCCGATTCTCCGCCACCGTGGTGCCTCAGCCTGCGGATGAACCGATGCTGATTCACACCCCGGCGGCCGAGCTCAAGGTAGTCGGAACGCGGTTTGATGTTGAGGCAGGGCCCGAATCGACGAGGCTTTATGTCCGAGAGGGGAAAGTCCAAATTCGTCGGGTGAGTGACGGCAAGACGGTTGACGTGCCGGCAGACCATCGCGTCGTGGTCACCGCGGACAGCGACATGCTGCTGCGGTTCGTCGGTCCTGAGCGGACCTGGGCCCAGACGCCGTTTTGGGAGAATCTCTCGACCTCCGGTAATCAGGACTCGATCGCCACGCAGGAAACCCGCGATTATGACGGGACCCGCAACCTGTTGCTATCGGAAGAGCCCGCCACCTTGCCGGCTCAGGATACGGGGCACACCATCCGCAGCGGCGATTTATTAGAGATCCGCTACGTTTGGCGGAGCGACAAGTGGTGGACCGCCCAGGACCAGGTTGCCATCAAATTGTTCACCACGGATAACGATCTGATGAGTGGCGCGCCAACCTTTTTTGCGACCCTTCTTTCGGGGGCGCCGACCGGCGACGACACGTACCAAACCGGTTCGGGCCGTGCGACCGCCACGAAGATGGAATCCGGAAAGAAACTCTTCGTTGCCATCGATACGCAAGATGGAGATGGAGAACTCGATGGGGTCGCCCACGTAGACAACTTTCAGTTGCAGGTGACGCGCTTTCGCAAGCCGGGATTACGAAGCCTGGACGACTTTCAATTGGAGGGGACACCCTTTCCCGATCCGCTCCCCGCACCTACGCCCACGATCATTGTCGGTGGAAATGTCCGTAACGGGGACTTCAATCGTAACTAATGTGAAAATTATTTGTCCAGATTCTCCACCGATGGGAGTGATAGTCCAATGAGCCACTATCGAACACAAAGGAAGTAGCCATGACGCCCTCGAAACTTTCAGGTCTGAAACCGTTTTCGGCTTTCCTGCTTACGACCGCTATGCTGACGGTTGCGCTGCTGGCCTTTAAACCTGCAGCGCTCGGGCAACAGGGAAAAGGCGCGTCCTCGGATGACTGGTTTATCAAATCGGCTAAGGATAGGAAAGAACAGTTGCAGCAGGGTATGAAGGGCGGCGAGAAACGAGATATCATCCCTTCGGTACCGGGTTCGCCGATTCCACAAACGGACCGACTGAAGCCGCCGTCGCCTGATTTCCTTTTGGCGAAGGTGAAGTGGGGCAAAGCTGCGACTATCGGCGATGAGTTGACTCAGGATTGGAATCTCGCGCCCAATGACATGCTGGAGTTTCACAAGAAGGCGCGCAGCAAGGGTTTTAAGTATATGCCGACTCAGACGGCCATCCAGGACTTTAGCTTTAATCCGGCCCTGATGCCCTCCATTCTCTTGGGCGGGGTTCGTGAGCTGAATTTTTCGCCGGAGGGCATCAACCGACTACGCAAATACGTTCTGGATGGCGGGATGATTGTATGCGACTCGGTGTACGGTTCGCCGTGGTTCTATGAATCGGCGAAGAAGCTGTTTGATGATATGTTCCCGGAATCACGTTTCAGAAAGCTACCGCCGGATCATCCGCTCTTTCACATGGTGGTTGATATTGATACGGCAAGCTATAGCTGCGGCGGCGAGAAAGAGGGTGGCAAGCCATTCATGGAAGGCCTTTACATCGGCAGTCGTATTGGCGTGTTGGTGTCGAAGTACGGCCTGGGCTGCGGTCTGGCCGGTGAGATGGATGTCTTTGCAAAGCTGAATGCGAAAGGTCTTAAGCCCATGGCGTATAGCAAGGAGACCGCCCGGTTGATCGGCGAAAACCTGGCTCCGTACATCATTGGCTACGGACGCGTGGGTGAAGCAGAAGGGAAAGCAGAGTTGTTCGGAAACCTTGATGAAAATGCTCCCACGTCCGAATTTATCTTTGCCCAGGTCAAGCACGAGGGTGCTTGGAATGCGCATCCGGGTGCGGCCCGACAGTTGTTGATGCAGCTGGAGAAAGATTCCGCTATTCCCGTGAATCTCAAGCGCGTTTCAATCGATCTAAACCGCGACGACATATCGGCCTATCCGTTTCTGTTCTTTACCGGGCTGGACGATTTCGTCTTGACGCGCAAGCAGATCGACGCCTTGCGAAAACACGTCAACAGCGGCGGCACGCTCGTGGTCAACAATGCGCTCGGCTTGGCTACCTTTCATCAGGCAGTGGTTCGCGAGATGCGTCGTGCATTCCCGCAGAGCGATTTGGCGCTGCTGCCGCACTCGCATGATATATTCCGCAACCTGAACTCGATTCAACGAGTCAAATATACTCCCACGCTGATGAAGGACAAAGGCGAGCAGCTGCAGGGGCGTCCCGTTTTGTTTGGCGCGACAGTGGGCGGGAGACTGTGCCTACTGTACAGCCCCTACGATCTTGAGGGTGGCTGGAACGAGGTTCGCTATCCCTTGAGTCGAGGGTATCAGTCGGCTTCGGCGAAACAACTGGGCTGTAATATTATCATGTATGCGATGGAGCACTAAGAAATTTGTCTTTGATGAAAGAATCGCAAGATAAAGGTAGGGTAGGTTCGTTTCCACTGGACCTTTCGCCGGCAGCGGATCCGGGGGAAGACGTCCGTGGTTTCGAAGAGGGCTTATCCGGGGAGACGATGGAGTTAGTGGGGGAACTCGCCGTTACACGCAAATGTCTGCTGGAAGAGATCGGCCAGGTGATTGTGGGGCAGCAGGACGCGCTTGACCTGATCCTGGTTTCCCTGTTCGCGGGAGGGCATTGTCTGATGACGGGTGTCCCGGGGCTTGCCAAGACCTTGATGGTCAGCAGTCTCTCTAAAACGCTGTCGCTCGATTTTAAGCGCATTCAGTTTACACCTGACCTGATGCCAACGGATATCACGGGGACCATGGTGTTGGCGGAGGGGGAGGACCAGAGGCAACGTTCTTTCGTTTTCCAAAATGGTCCGATCTTTACCAACATGCTGCTGGCGGATGAAATTAACCGAACCCCGCCGAAGACCCAGGCGGCCTTGCTTGAAGGCATGCAGGAGAAGTCCGTGACGGTTGGCGGCGTGACGCACCCTTTGCCGGCGCCGTTTCTGGTGTTGGCCACACAAAACCCAATTGAGCAGGAAGGGACCTACATGTTGCCGGAAGCGCAGCTGGATCGCTTTCTGTTTATGATTCAAGTCGATTACCCAAGTTTGGACGAGGAAGAGGCCATCCTGATCAAGACAACCCTGGATGAATTGCCTTCCTTGAATGCGATGATTGACCGCGACCAGATCATGCAGTTTCAGCGCCTGGTGCGGCAGGTCCCCGTGAGCCGCTATGTGGCCAACTATGCCGCTCGTCTTGCCCGTGCCACACGTCCTAAGGATCCGCTTGCGCCTGACTTTATTCCCAAATGGGTGCAGTGGGGCTGCGGCCCGCGAGCCGGGCAGGCCCTGCTACTGGCGGCGAAAGCATATGTTCTGCTGACGGGTAGGTTCAATGTTTCCGTGAACGATATTCGATTATTCGTTCACCCCGTTTTCCGGCATCGCTTTGGTTTGACCTTTACCGCGACCAGTGAGGGTTATGATACCGATACGGTTATTGACTGGCTGCTTAAGTCTGTCCCGGTGATTTACGATGAGGATAAAAAGCCGACGATTATGGAGAAAATTCGCGGCTCGCTGTGGCGGAAAAAGAAAGTGGACGTGACGTAATATGGCCAAGAAACCCGATACCTATAAATACCTGCCCTCGGCCATAGCTGATCATCTGGGAGATTTGCAGATCTCGGTCAGCAAACGGATGGACTCTGGCTTGCAAGGCCAACACCGATCTTCGACCTTCGGGTCCTCGGTGGAGTTTGCCGAATATCGAGAATATATGCAGGGCGATCCGATCGAACGGATCGATTGGAATGTCTACGCCCGCACCGATAGGTATGTCATTCGTCGCTTTCATGACGAAGTCAATATCCGGTCGAATATTCTGTTGGATACTTCTGAGAGCATGTCTTTTCAGAGCACGGGGCCGATGTCGAAGATGGACTACGGTTGTCATCTGGCCGGGGCGCTGATGTACGTCATGATCAACCAAGGAGATTCGACCAGCCTGACCACCTTCGACGATGACCTGGGCAAGATGTACGAACCTGCCGCGACCCTAGGGGGGCTGCGACCCATGCTCAAGGGCTTGGAGGAGATTGTACCGCAGGGCGAAAGCAATATTGAGCAAGCGCTGGCGAAGGCGACCGAGTTTTTCCGAGGACGGTCAATGGTGGTCGTTATTTCTGACCTTTTGCAGGATCCGCGACAAACGCTTAAAGGCATCGGAAGCCTCTGCTACGCGGGCCATGACGTGACGGTTTTTCATGTCCTGGATACTGACGAAATCCGTTTACCCCAAGACGGATTGATTGAGGTGGAGTTTCTCGAAACCAGCAGGAAAATGAACGTGGATATCGACGATTTTCGAGATCTCTACCTGCAGAGAATTCGCCAGTATTTGGATGACGTTCGCATTGGATGCGCGAATGAGGGGGCCAACTATATTCTGGTCGATACGTCCACGGACTTGCATGACGCGTTACTTAGAAGGGCTACAAGCTGATGACGATTGGTGCGGGATTATTTTTAGGATTACTGCCGCTGGTCGCGGCTCCCATTCTGTTTCATTTGTTGAAGCGTCGTCAGCGCAAGACGATCATGTTCTCAACGGAACTATTTTTTGATAGTATGAAACCGCGATTGTCGTTTCATCGAAAGTTTCGCGAACCATTACTCTTGGCGACCCGAACGCTGTTGTTGCTTTTTCTCCTGCTCGCTCTTGCTCGTCTGGCGTTTCCAGGCATGGGCACTTTTGGGGGGTTGAGTGGCGATCAGGCGGTCGTGGTTGTGATCGACAACTCCAGTTCCATGGTGGGGCAAGTCGCGGGTAGTGATCGCACTAAATTGAGTGTGGCCCTTGAGGGGGCACGCGTACTCTTGAAGAATATGGATGAACGCGGACAAGCAGCGGTGGTTCTGCTTGTGACTGATCCGGCAGCGGATCGCTTTGGAGGAATGACCACCGATAAAGAGAACTTGTTGAATTTCCTCGAGTCGATTCGTGTGACCGAAGCGACGGGGGATCCTGCGAAATCGCTTCTGCGCGCCGCTAAGATGCTAGAGGAAGTGGGATCCGGCGGCGCGATGCATATCTTCACAGACCTCCAGGAGGCGGAATGGAAAGTGCCTGTCCTGGGACCGGAAGATCTGGATGCAGGTCCCAATGTTTTCCTGCATCGCGTGCCCAGCGCCGAGTCTGATACGCCGAATATCTGTCCGCTGGGGGCCGAATTGTCAGCGCGTCGGATCCTTCCGAATCAGCCGTATTCTCTACAGCTTCTGCTGCGCAATGACGGCGACCGGGATCTAGATGTTCGCGTCAATCGCACGGATTCTGAGCATCCCCTTATGCAGACCATTCCTGTCATCGTGGGGGCCGGGGGCCAGAAATTGGTTAAGTTGCCGATCCAACCGAAAGCCGCAGGCCGTCATTGGGTCCGTGTAGAAATCGAAGGCGATGGATTTGATGGCGATAATCGGGTTTTTGTCCCGTATGTCTGTGAGAATAAAGGCGATATCTTCTATCTTGGAGACAAAGAGTCCCAAACCTTCGGCCTGTTGCCGCTCGCATTGTCGCCTGGTGGCGATGGCCGTTTCACTTCTCTGGTGCCGGTCTTCCTGGATCCAAACGAGCTGGAGAGCCGTTTGGAAAAGAAGACACCGATGCTCGTGGTCATGACCTGGTCGACGGCGTCGTCGCTGGATGCTCCAACGAGTGCCTTGCTGGATCAATACACGCAGCAGGGCGGTAACCTTATGGTGTTGCCGGCCGTCGATGGCGGCAAGTCAGCCGGCAAGCCACCGGCTTGGATTGGGGCTGATCGGGGCTCTTTGCAAACCGCGCCGGTGAGCGTGCCCTTGCGCATTGCCGGCGCGCAGTCTGAATTCTGGTTTGACCTTCGTGGACTGGACGGCCGGGTTCGGCTCGGAAAT
>Ga0233432_10003661_pt1 | contig 13834 bp, 10 predicted proteins | sample SI_122_August201_6_FD_179870 | JGI IMG/M metagenome (GOLD analysis project Ga0233432, IMG submission 179870) | Seawater microbial communities from Saanich Inlet, British Columbia, Canada - SI_122_August2016_10_MG | ecosystem: Environmental > Aquatic > Marine > Inlet | place: Canada: British...
TTTCATCACATCAAAGATTTGAAAAACTTGCCAGAAGAGAAATAGGCCAATGAGCATGAAGCTTTCACGGCGGGTGAGCGTTCCATCTCCAGCTACTGCCCAGAAGGCTCCTGTGAAGAAAAGTCCGGCGGTGAGGGTGAGTAGGAGGGAGAGTCGGTTCAGGTGATGAACTTCTTGAACCTGCTGTTTGGCTTTTGCTTTTTTGCCTTTGGTGTTGGTTTTAGGAAGAATTTGCATTCCCCAGATCAAAGCGGGTAGGCCAATGAGGAGGGTGAGATTGGTGGCGTTGTTGACTAAGCAGTTTTCAAGAACCAAGGTTCCATTGGAAGCGCCTTCGACTCCCATTTGCCCAGCAAAGATGAGATTCGAGAGTCCAGAACAGTAGGGCATGACGAGAGTCCCTAGGGCGGTGCCTTCGAGTCCTCGTTTCTCCATTCTACCTAGACCCCAAATCATGATGAGGGAGGAGGCGTTGAAGAGGACGAAATAGATGAGAGGGGCAACAACTGGCCCTTGGGGAATGAGTGCGTCCATGGAAGGAACTCTAAGACTGTTGCCTAAGGTTTCAAGCTAACCCGAAAGGAATAAAAAAAAGGGAAGGAGACCGAAGTCGTCCTTCCCTTAGCTAAGATATTTTTAGATGATTTTTAAGCGACAGAAGCCTTTTCTAAATGATGAAGGGAAGGCTGTGTCGTGTGATCATCTTGTTAGCCGACCAGTTGCCCTTCTCGAGTCTCAAGGGGGAGAGCAGCAGGTTGCTGAGTCTGAGTTTTGATCTCGATGGGTTGGCCTTGTTGAGATGACGTTTCAAAGGCGAGCATGACTTCCAGAGCGTGTAGAGCGAGGGAGCCATCACAGCGAGGAGTTCTTCCTTGATCAACAGCTAAGGCGAGATCTGCAGCTCCAACTCCTCGGTGATTGCCTTTGTGGGGGTGAGAGAGTGGAATGGGTGTCCAATCTCTTTTGTTTCTGCTGGAGTAAGTCGGTTCTCCTCCAAACCCATTGGGGTCTGGACACTGGATGCTCCCTTCGCTACCATATATCTCGATGGGGTGGTGCCCATGACGGCGAACGTCAAAGCTCATGACGACCGTGATGAGAGCACCATTTTGGAATTCAATGACACCAGCTTGATGGGTGTCGATTTCAACGGGCATCACAGTTCCCTTCTTGGGGTCACTGGTGATGGTGCGCTCTGTCCAACTTTTTTTAGTCATGGCGATCACTCGTTTGGCTGGACCAAGGAGGTTCACTAGGGCGGTGACGTAATAGGGGCCCATGTCGAGCATGGGGCCGCCGCCCTTGAGGTAATAAAATTCTGGACTTGGATGCCAGCTCTCGTGACCGGGGCACATCATGAAGGCGGTTCCGGCTAGAGGTTGGCCAATCCAGCCGTCGTCGATCCATTTTCGGCAGGTTTGGTGTCCGGCCCCTAGAAACGTGTCTGGAGCGCATCCAACTCTTAGTCCTTTTGCTTTGGCTAGATCGAGAACTTCTTGTCCTCCTTGAAGGTCTAGGCCAAAAGGCTTTTCGCAGTGAGCGTGCTTGCCAGCTTCTAAAATAGCTTTGTTGACTGGGACGTGGTATTGGGGGGTGGTGAGGTTGACCACCACCTCGATGTCATCTCTTGCTAGGAGAGCTTCGGTGCTGAGGGCTTCGACTCCGTACTCTTCTGCTTTTTCTTTAGCTGCCGCTTCGTTGATGTCGGCGCAGGCGATGACTTTGACGTTATCGTAAACATCTATACCTTTGAAGTAAGCCTGGGAAATGTTCCCGCATCCAATGATGCCGACACCTTTCTTTTTGGGTTCGCCCATGGTTATATTGTAAAAAGTTTGAAGAGACTCTATTTTAGTCCTTGAAAAATCAGGGGGAAATGGACAGTCTTTCAAAAACATGGACAATATTTTCAAACATCTCCACTCTCAGTCGAGGGGTTTTGCTGCATCTCCAGCCTTGATTTCTGTGGGGTTAACTTCTAAAGATACAAAGAGTGTTGTCTGTCATGGTTTTGATACATTCAATTTGTCTTTGATTCTGAAGGGTGAAGGGTTCTATGAATTTCGAGGAGTCCGGCACGTGGTTCGAGCTCCGATGATCATTCTCCAGTGGCCTGGGGAAACGATGCATTACGGGCCAAGCGAATATTGGGAGGAGCTCTACCTGATTTTTCCCTCAGAAGCCGAAGAGCGTTTTATCAATATGGGCCTTCACCAGAGGGAGCAGTGGGGTTACCCCTTGATGTTGGGGCCAGAGTTTGAGGGCTCTTTTTCGAGGTTTGTGAGGGGATTGCAAGAGGATATCTCAGCGGACAGATTGGACCTGATGGCTTTGGAATTACTTCTTCTGGGAAGAGGAGTCTCGGATGGGCCTTTGGCAAAGTCTCCTCATCCGTTGGTGGCTGAAGCTCTATCTTGGATGAAAAGAAACCTTCATGATCATTTTGAACTGAAGAGTTTTTGTCAGGATCGACAGCTTTCCGCTTCGAGTTTTCGACGTTTTTGGGCAGAGACCCAGCGACAGCCTCCTCATTCAACTTTTTTGTTAATGAAAATGAATGACGCGGCGCAAAAACTGACAGAGACCTCCCTTCGAATCTCTGAAGTCGCCTTAGCCCTAGGTTTTGAGGACCCACTTCATTTTTCTAGGCGGTTTAAAAGTCGTTTTGGCATCTCTCCCCGTCATTATCGTCGTCGCTATCAACCTAACTCCATCTAAAAGATCAAAAAAAGGCCTAGAAATGAAGGTTCTTGGATTGTCATTCTCACGACTTCTTTAAACTCGGAAATCAAAAAAAATGATCGATCAATCTATAGTAGAGAAGGCCACCGCTTCACTTGGGGAAGCCAGTGAGTTTGGGCCAGAAGTGGGCATTGTCTTGGGCACCGGCTTAGGTGGTCTAGCCGATAAGATCGAAAGATCGGGCTATTGTTCTTACGATGAAATAGAGGGCTTTCCCCACTCTACGGTGGAATCTCACGCAGGTCAAATGAGCTGGGGGCTATTGGGTGGTCGAAAAGTTGTTGCTATGGAAGGCCGGTTCCATGCCTACGAAGGCTATTCGATGGATGAAATCACCCTACCGATTCGAGTGATGAAAGCTTTGGGCGTGAAGACGGTCGTTCTGTCAAACGCGGCAGGGGGAATGAACCCTCAGTATGACGCTGGAGATATTGTTTTGATTGAAGATCACATCAATATGATGGGCTTGAACCCCTTAATTGGGCCCAATGACGAAAAATTAGGCTCTCGTTTTCCGGACATGATTGAGCCTTACACGCGATCGATCATGCTCGATGCTGAGAAAATTGGATTGGAATTGGGAATTAAAACCCATCGAGGTGTTTATGTGGCCGTGACAGGACCAAATTTGGAGACCCGTGCTGAATATCGGTTTCTGCGCACCATTGGGGCTGACCTAGTGGGGATGAGCACTGTTCCAGAAGTGATTGTGGCTGTTCATGCTGGACTGAAGGTTTTGGGGCTCAGTTGTGTGACAGATCTATGCTTACCGGATGCTTTGGAGCCGGCTGATATTGGAAAAATCATAGCAACAGCTCAGAAATCTGAGCCAATGATGTGTGAATTGGTGAGTGAACTTCTTCAAAGAGGGGTTCTCTGATGTCTGAATTGGAGGGGTTTCGAGATAAGATTCTCTCCAGGCTGGAGTCGATCGACGACCTCCCCAGTCTGCCAATTGTAATCATTCGTTTAACTGATGCGATTCAGGATAGTGATAGTTCTGCAGGGGACGTCGCAAGAATCATGGAAGATGACCCTGCGATCATGGCTAGGGTTCTCAAAATTGTTAACTCCTCTTTTTACTCTCGAACAGCCAACAGCGAGCCAATCTCGAGTGTTCAGCACGCCATTGTTAGGCTGGGCTATGACACCGTTCGAAATGTCGCACTAACCTCTAGCGTATTCAGTATATTTAGCGAAGAACACTCGACGTCATTCAATCGAATCGAGTTTTGGCGCCACTGCATCAGTGTGGGGATTGTGGCGAATGTGATCTATGACTTTTCGACGGTGCAAGACAATATTCCCCGTGACTCGGTTGCCCTAGGTGGTCTTCTTCACGACATGGGCAAGATTGTTCAGGAGCAGTATTTCTACTCTCTTTTTACTCAGGTGTTGGCTTTTGCAGATAAGAATGAAAAGCCTCTTCATGAAGTTGAGGAGTCGGTCTTCAAAATCACTCATTCTGAGATTGGGGCTTGGTTGGGAAAAACATGGCGCCTCAATCCTGATATTTTAGCCTGTATTGAGCACCATCATCATCCAGAAAATGCCCCAGAAGAATTTCGTGGCATGGTCAGTCTGGTCCATGTTGCCGACTATATCTGTAATTTGAAGAAAATTGGGCAAAGTGGCAATCCCAAGCCCCCATCTTTTCGAGAAGAAATCTGGTCCTCCATCGGCCTCGATGTGGAAAAGATTCCAGAAATCCTCGCTGTTGCCGAGAAGGAATCGGAAAAGTCCGAAATCCTTCTCAGTCTCGCCTGATCACCCCATCCGAGTCATCTGCTTTAAGACATGTTTTCGAATATCGATAAGGAACTCTCGCCCGCTGATCTTGAGGCTGGCATTCTAAAGTCCTGGGAAGAGGAGGATACCTACCAAACCCTATTGAAAGAACGTCGGGATGAACCTTCCTACGTCTTTTTTGAAGGCCCACCGACAGCGAACGGTAAGCCAGGTATCCATCATGTGATTGGGCGCAGTGTTAAAGATACGGTTTGTCGTTACAAATCGATGAAGGGTTTTTATACAGAGCGTAAGGCTGGTTGGGACACTCACGGTCTTCCCGTTGAAATCGAGGTGCAAAAGAAATTGGGACTCGATGGCAAGCTTGAAATTGAAAAGCACGGAGTTGAACCTTTTAATCATGCCTGTCGTGAGAGTGTTTTCACATACAAAGATCTGTGGGATAAAATGACTCGGCAGATGGGTTATTGGATCGACCTTGAAAATCCCTATATCACCCTAGACAACAACTATATAGAGTCTGTGTGGTGGATCCTTAAAGAGTTTCACGACAAAGGGATGGTTTACAAGGGCCATCGAGTGGTTCCTTATTGTCCCGATTGCGAGACGCCCCTTTCATCTCATGAGGTAGCTCAGGGATATAAAGATGTGAAGGATCCAAGCGTCTATGTTACGATGAAGGCGATTGATCGAGATTTTGACTTATTGGTTTGGACGACGACCCCTTGGACTCTCTTTTCGAATGTGGCGATCGCCGTTGGAGCTGAGCTCGACTATGTCGAGGTGAAGCTTGAAGGACGAGAGCGTCCTTTGATTGTCGCGGAAGCAAGATTGTCAGCCTTAGAAGGTGAGGTCGAAGTGCTGAGAACATTTAAGGGCCAAGAGCTATTGGGCTTAAGTTATGAGGCTCTTTTTCCCGAGGTGAAGCCCGATGGAAAAGCTCATGTTGTCGTTGGAGCTGATTTTGTCAGCACCGAAGACGGTTCAGGATTGGTACACATGGCACCAGCCTTTGGAGAAGATGACTACCGCATTGGTCGTGAAAACGGCTTAGCGGTTGTTAACACGGTCGATGCGAAGGGGTGTTTTGACGACCAAGTCCCAAGTCTGAAAGGCCGTTTTGTGAAAGAGGCAGACCTGGACATCATCATGCGGCTAAAAGAAGAGGGGAAATTGTACCGATCCCAAAAGATTAAGCACAGTTACCCCCATTGTTGGCGTTGTACGAATCCTCTTATCTACTACGCCCGTGAGTCTTGGTTCATCCGCATCACGGACATCAAAGATCAACTCATCGAAGCCAACAAACAAGTTAACTGGTATCCGGCTAATATTGGGACCGGTCGTTTTGGGGCTTGGCTAGAAAACCTTCAGGATTGGTCGCTCAGTCGAGACCGCTATTGGGGAACACCACTCAACGTTTGGGTTTGTGATGGGTGCGAAAAAACCCATGCGATAGGTAGCCAAGAAGAGCTTAGGGAGCTAGGAGGGTTGGATGCCGATGTGGAACTACATAAACCCTATGTGGACGCCATTGAGATCGATTGCCAGTCCTGTGGGTCTAAAATGAAACGAACCCCAGAGGTGATTGACTGTTGGTTTGATTCTGGCGCCATGCCCTTTGCTCAGCAGCATTACCCCTTTGAAAACAAAGACAATTTTGATGAATTGTTTCCTGCTGATTTTATCAGCGAAGGTATCGACCAGACCCGAGGGTGGTTTTATTCTCTTCTCGCGATCTCGGTCTTTTTGAAAGGAACCAGTCCTTATCGCAATGTCGTGGTGGGTGAGTTGGTCTTGGATAAAGATGGCCAGAAAATGAGTAAGTCTCGGGGGAATGGGGTTGACCCATTTGCTCTGATGGACCGATATGGGGCAGATGTGGTTCGATGGTATCTTCTTTCTAGCACCAGTGTATGGCTACCTACCCGCTTTGACGAAGAAGGCTTAAAATCTGTTAAGCGTAAAACCTTTGATACCTTGCTCAATACCTACCGGTTTTTCGTAATGTACGCTAATGTCGATGGGTTCACTCTAGAATCGAATCGAATCCTACTCGAAGAACGCCCCGAGATGGATCGCTGGCTTTTGGCTAGAATGAACACCGTTGTCGGAGACGTTTGCTCTGAATACGACCGGTATGATTTGACTAAGGCGCTTAGCCAGTTGTCAGATTTTCTGATCGAAGATGTTTCGAATTGGTACGTTCGGCTCAACCGTCGTCGTTTCTGGAAAGAGGGTGACGTCCAAGATAAGATGGCTGCCTACTGCACCCTGCAGGAAATCCTCCTCGCGATTGTTCACTTGATGGCTCCGGCGGCTCCTTTTATCAGTGATAAGATCTATCGAGAGCTATCGGGAGAGAAAAGTGTTCACCTTTCTCGTATGCCTGAACTCGACGAGGCATTGAGAGATGAGGAACTCGAGAGGAAGATGAGTTTCACTCGACGAGTGGTCGAGTTGGGTCGAAATTTAAGAACCCGCCATTCTCTAAAAGTTCGTCAGCCTCTGGGGACGATCATTGTTCAAAGCCGAGAACCAGTTTTCGAAGAGTTGGTATTGGCTGAATTGAACGTGAAGACATACCAAGCTGTTGATGTGTCGGAAAATATCGTCAAGAAAAAGAGTAAGCCAAACTTTAGGAAGCTTGGGCCGATCTTCGGTAAGCGAGTGCCTGAAGTGGCTAAGCTGCTCCAGAACCTTGATGCCCAAACTTTAGCTAAGGTTGAAGCTGGAGAAGCGATCCATGTTGAACTTGATGGAGAGCAGCATGAAGTTCCTGCCGAGGCCGTCGAAGTATTGGTCGACGAATTGGAGGGCATGGTGGCTGAGGGAGATGGTGTGCTGATGGTGGCCCTGAAAACTGACTTGAGCCAGGATCTTTTGGATGAAGGTTTTAGTCGTGAGTTCGTAAATCGACTTCAAAATATTCGCAAAGAAATGGAACTAGAGATCACCGATCGTATTGAGTTGCGTGTTCAAGCTGAAAAGGATGTATGTTTGAAACTGGAACGTTTTGCTGAGAATATCAACTTTGAACTGCTCTCGACTCTTTCCATTGGCGAAGTAGCCGGAGATGCTAAAGATGTTGATATCGATGGTGTGTCTCTCAAGGTCGGGGTATCTCGAGTTTGAGTACTGAACCAGTAACTTCTGAAGAGAATCAAGATTCTAAGGAATCAGGGTTAGAGCTTCCACCTTCGGTCACTTGTCTTCAAAAAGAAGATGGTGAGACGGCCTACATCATTGGAACAGCTCACATCTCAGCCAAAAGCATTGAAGATGTTGAGAATGTTATCGCTGCTGTGAAGCCAGAGGCTGTGGTGGTGGAACTGTGTCAGGCCCGTTATGACTCGTTGTCTGATCCAAACCGTTGGAAGAAGATGGACGTTTCGAAGGTTGTTCGACAGGGAAAGGGAATGCTCTTGCTCGTGAATCTACTTCTGTCCTCATACCAAAGGAAAATGGGCGAGGAGATGGGTGTGAAGCCTGGGGCTGAAATGATGAAGGCCGTTGAGCTAGCTCGAGAAACTGGGGCACAGTTGGAACTGGGTGACCGAGATGTGCAGGTAACCCTAGGAAGAACCTGGGGTGGACTTGGTTTTTGGCAGCGTTTGAAATTGATGGGCTCTTTTTTTGACAGCGCCTTCGGGGTGGAAGAGAAACTGGAAGAAGAGGAACTTGAGCGACTCAAGGAGGGGGATGTACTCAATGAGATGTTGGAAGATATGGGAAAGAGCTTCCCGACTATCCGTGAGCGTTTGATCTCAGAGCGTGACCTCTGGTTGATGGATTCAGTGTACCGTTGCCCAGGTCAAAATGTAGTGGCTGTGGTTGGTGCAGGTCATGTGCCAGGTATGAAAGAGCATTGGGGCAAAGAGATTGACCGAGCAGCTCTTTGTGAAAAACCAAAGCCGGGGATGGGTTGGACGATCTTTAAATGGGGTTTTCCGCTTTTAATCATCGTCTCATTGATCTGGGCTTTTGTTAATCACGACTCTGGATGGGAGGCTGTTCAGGTTTGGTTTATGGCAAATGGTCTACTCTCGGCGCTAGGGGCCTTGATCGCTCTGGGGCACCCTTTGAGCATTTTAGCAGCTTTTGTGGCGGCCCCGATTACTTCCTTGGTGCCAACGGTGGGAGCTGGAATGGTGACGGGTTTGGTTGAGGCGATGGTTAGAAAGCCGAAGGTTGAGGATTGTGAAACCTTGGCAGATGACAGTGGCAGCTTAAAAGGTTGGTATGGAAACCGCATCACTCGAGTGCTCTTGGTTGTAACGCTGAGCACTTTGGGTAGTGCGATCGGAACCTACTTGGGGGCCTATGGTGTCTTCAATATTCTTGGAGCTTCATCTTGAGATCTTCTATTTTGCACCTTGGGTTGATGCTCTTCTTATTCGTAGGTTGTGGCGATAACGATGATCAAAAAATTCAAATAGAAGAATTGCAGAATAAGGTTCTCGACTTAGAAGATAAGTTGTCAGCCACAGAGAATGAACTCTTAGCTTTGAGGGCGAAGCATGATGCTCTAGGAAAGCAAGTGACGTCGCTGTCGCATGGGAAAAGAACCTCTTCTTTTGGAACACGAGAGAAAGGGGCAAGTCCTTCAGCGGAGGATGTACGTCAGCAATCTCAAAGGCGATCAGAGTCTAAAAGAAAAAAGGTGTTGATCGATCGTGCTAAACGAACGATATACGCTTTGCTAGGTGAAGCGACTGACGAAGAAATTGCGAAGCATTTGAATCTCGGAAAGGTGCCTCCTCCCGATGGTGGTTATTGGAGCCTTGAGGGATTAAAAACTTTTATGTTGAAGCATGGTCTTCAGCGTGGGATCAAGAAGTAAGCAGTTAGTCAGAAAAGCCTTCCTTTAAGGAGAGATCATCTTCCCTAGTCCTGTCAGTGGGCGGTCAGTGATCAGAATGGGCAGTCCATGGCTTTTGAGAAAAGATTTGGCGTAGGGAAGGAGTTTTTGATGGCTTCCGTATTCAATGAGAAAAACGTCTTTGCCTTCATTCTTAAGTTTCAAAAGATGAGGGAGTTCGTCTAAATTTTTGCGTGGTTCTCCCTGATCAAAGAGAAGGTCTTCGATGCCAATGCCATCTATGAATTGGCGATATTGAGGAGAGGCTAGTAGGGCAGCTCCATTTTGGGGAAAAACGAGAAAGTTATTCTGAAGAAGCCTGCTATGTTGGGCAATACGACTGACCCAGCTAATCATATCTTGTCGAAAAGTATGACCGGTGTCTTCGTTTTCTCGATGATCTTGCCAGTCGTTGATGGAGGGGTTGTATTCAAAGTGTTCGTAAGCATCGATGATGTCGAGGTAGACGCCGTCGAAGCCAGTTGACACGATGCGTTTGAGCTCTTCTAGAATTAGGCTTTGCCATTCTTCATTCCAATATCGAACCTTAAAATTACCTTTCCAATTAGGATTCTCTTGGTCCAACCACTTGGGAGATTGAGGCCCGGGGTTTCCTTGTGCGTCTAACCAATCTTTTTTCCAGTACGCTCGATAGACTTCGGCTTCACCGATGGATAGGTAGGCCAGAATTTTTCTTTCTGGGTGAGATTCTCTCAACAAGTCCAGTTCCGTTGAGGTCCAACGGTTTTTTGGACTGCCATCAAATGAGGTTTCGATGATGAGCCAATCTCTTTGGCTTTGGGAGAGGTGGGTTAGAGCCTTTTTTCTCTTGGGGTGTAGTTGATCGGTCTGAAGAACATAGCCAAGGGTCGGCAGTTGATGGTCAGGGGCTTTGGGTTGAGAGCACGATGAGAGCATGAGGAGCAAAGCCAGAGATGTTAGGAGGCTGGTGGTGGCCGGCATCGAGGAGTGAATCAATTTGGTGAGGACCTGGGTTTGGTGTCTCTTTTGAGTAAACTAAATTGTCGAAGTTTACGGTAGAGGGTTGCTCTCGAAACGCCGAGTTGGCGCATCATGGTTTTGGCATCTCCTTCAGATTCTCGATGGATTCGAGACCATCGATCGGCTTCAGACTCAATCTGAGAGGGTGCCACCGATTGGGGCGAAGGAAACTCTAGGGAAGAGCTATCATCAGTCTGGTAACCATCTCCGGGTTTATCTGGGAAAAGGATTTGGAGACGAATGAGGCCGGGCAGGTCACCAATATCGAGCTCTTGGCCTGGGGGAGAGACGGCCGCGGCGAACTCTGCGGTATTGCGTAACTCTCTAACATTTCCTCTCCAATGGAGGTTTGATAGCTGCTCTAATAGAGGCTCTGGCGTCAGCGGCGTAGCTTTGCCGTTTCGGCGGCAGAAGAGGTCTAAGTAGTGAAGAAAGATGGTTGGAATATCTTCGGCCATCTGGTTCAGGGTAGGGATGATGATGGTGCTGGCTGCTAGGCGAAAGTAGAGGTCTTCGCGAAATTTGCCACGTTCAACTAAGTGCAGTAGGTTGCGGTGGGTGGCTGCAATGAGTCGAATATCGAGGGGCCGCTCTTTGGTTTCTCCAAGTCGGGTTAAGGTTTGGCTCTCTAGGACTCTGAGAAGTTTGACCTGCAACTCGATGGGCATGTCTCCAATTTCATCAAGGAAAAGAGTTCCTCCGGCGGCACTCTCCATCAGCCCTTCCTTGCCATCTTTTAAGGCTCCAGTGAAGGCTCCGGGAGCATAGCCAAAGAGTTCGCTCTCGGCCAGATCTTTTGGAAGAGCCCCACAGTTGAGAGAGATAAATGGCCCTTCATTTCTGGGACTTCCCTGGTGAATTCCTTGGGCGAATAGTTCTTTTCCTGTACCACTAGGTCCAATGAGAAGAACGGAGATCTCTGAGGGAGCCAACTGCACGGCAAGTTGTTTTGCACGGCTCAATTTGGGACTGGTGCCGAGGAGTTCTCCAAAAGGTCGATCTGTTTTGGAGTCTTTGGAGGCATTGTTTTCTTCTAGGGTCCAGAGCCAAAGCCCTTCCATCGTTTCGCTATGGTGAACTTGGAAAACTTGGGCTTTCCAAGTTCTTCCCATGGTTTCAGAGTCCATGGCGATTTCGGCGGTTTTTCTGGGTTGGGCAAGAATTTGCGGGAGAGGAGGGTCGAGAGTGAAGAGGTCGTCTAGTAGCTTGCCGATCTCCTTGGTTCCAATTTTAAAGGTTTTGGTGGCTTCCTCACCAATAAAGAGAATACGCCCTTCGGGTGATAGGAAGAGCCCGTTGGGGCGTGAGCCTTTTAGCATTTGTAAATGAAGCTGGTTGATACGAACCTCTTCGTTTCGAAAGCGAGTCAGTCTTCGGCGCTGGTCGAGACTTTGAAGAACCGTGAACATGTAGAGACGAGCAAGGGTGTGGTTATGGTGTTGAGTGGGAGAATAGAAAGCTAGGCAGGCTCGTATTTTTCCGTCGACATCGAATAATGGACTGCCAATGGCAGCAAACCCTCGGAGAATTTCTAGGCTGTGCTCAGAGCTAACGCACATACGAGTGGTCTTGAAATGTAGGGCCTTGGAAATGGCATTGATACCAGCATCTTCCATGGCTAGGCTGATGCCTCGAGTCAGTGGGATGGATTGCTCTAGGGGCTCAATGTCTTGATGGTTGTGAACGACCCGAACTAAATGGCCATGGGTGTCGGTGATGATCCATAGGCAAGGGGTATTGGTCATGGTTCCCTTGTGGGATTCCAGGAATTCCACGACGTCGTCGAGTCCTTTTCGAGTCTCAGATAGGCTATTAGGGTGAACTTTCTCTACTAAGCGAGGCTTTTTAGAGTCGATGTCTGCTTCTTTGGCTTTGAGCCATAACTGGTGGATCTCGTCGTTGGGGAAGTCTTCTTTTTGAAAATCTCCCCGGTGCCATTTCTCAAGATGATGTTCGGAGTATAGGCCCATGATCTAAGGGATGTTAGAAATTCCTTAGGAAAGGGAAGGGCCCGGGTGGCTAGAGCAGCGCAAGTGGGGATCTTTCCTAATCATCTCCATGGCAGATTCTCGGGATTTCGCTGAGAAGGTTCAAGAAAGAAGAGATGAACAGTGGTTTAGGCTCGTTGGAGTCGGCGAGAGCTCTCTTCGATATGCTCTCTAGCTTCTTCTTTGAGGAGTTTGGCATAGAGCCCATCGCGATTTTTTAATTCTTGGTGAGAGCCCATCTCTGAGATTTGGCCTTTGTCGAGAACGACAATCCGATCAGCATGGCGAACAGTTCCTAGGCGGTGAGCGATGATCAAAGTGGTTCTTCCGGCCATAACTTTGTTAAGAGCCCTTTGAACTTCTCTTTCAGAACGGTTATCGAGAGCTGAAGTGGCTTCGTCGAGGAGTAAAATGGGGGGGTTCATCAAGAGGGTTCGGGCGATGGCGACTCTTTGTTTTTGGCCTCCAGAAAGAGAGACTCCGTTTTCGCCGATCATTGAGCTGTACCCTCCTGGTAGTTCCATGATGAAATCGTGCGCTTGTGCCATTTTAGCGACCTCTTCGATTTTAGAGGGATGAATTCCAGGGTTTCCGTATGAGATGTTCTCGGCTACTGTGCCAGCAAAAAGGGTTGGTTCCTGTAGGACAACTCCAATGCTTTGTCTGAGGGAACGAGAGCGAATTCGATTGAGTGGCATTCCATCGATTGTGATTTGGCCGGAGCTGACGTCGTAATACCTTAGGAGGAGATTGCCGAGGGTGGACTTGCCTGAGCCGCTAGGGCCTACGAGGGCCACGGTTTCTCCTGGTTTAATATGAAGATTAAAATTCTTCATCACTGTGGTCGGGCGAAGGCCTTCGTATCGAAACGTTAAGTTGTCGAAATGAATCTCTCCGCCGGTTTCACCGGGAGTGAGGAGTAGGGACCCGCCTTCTGGTTCGGAATCTTCATTGAGAAGCTCTTTGATTCTAGAGAAACCTGCAAGTCCATCAGCTAAGGTTGGGCTGAAGTTTGTGATCACCTGCATGGGCCCTAGTAGCATGTTGAGGTAGGAGAGGAAGGCGACAAAAGAGCCGAGGGTGGTTTTGCCCTCCCATATGAGGACTGAACCAAGCCCCAACATGGCACATGTCATGATGGTGCCTAGGCTTTGGGCGATAACTCCACATCGAATGTTGAGTCCGACGGTTTTTAGGTGTTGGGTTAGAATTCCACGGAAAAGGCCCATGAATCGCCTAGATTCGTAGCGCTCTCTGCCTAGAGATTTCACCACTTTGATGCCTCGAATGACCTCAGAGATGTTTCCCGCAACTTCGGCGAGGAGCTTTGAGGTCTTGATTTGAATTTTCTTAGCCTTGGTTTTGACGGTGAAGAAGGTGAATGCATAGATGGGGAAAAGGAAAAAGATGACTAATCCGAGCCTCCATTCAAGGATGAGCATCATGGTGAGGGAGCCAAGGATTGTTAGGCCATTGAGGATCAGGTTGTTGA
>Ga0233432_10003662_pt1 | contig 13833 bp, 9 predicted proteins | sample SI_122_August201_6_FD_179870 | JGI IMG/M metagenome (GOLD analysis project Ga0233432, IMG submission 179870) | Seawater microbial communities from Saanich Inlet, British Columbia, Canada - SI_122_August2016_10_MG | ecosystem: Environmental > Aquatic > Marine > Inlet | place: Canada: British...
AAGGTTTTAAAGGAAACCTGGGTTTCCTTTACTATGACCCCTTCCTTTTTCTTATATAAGAATCTTATGTCAGTTGAGGATGGTTTTAAAGGAAACCTGGGTTTCCTTTGTCCGGCTGAGGAAGGTTTTAAAGGAAACCTGGGTTTCCTTTACTGGGTTTCCTTTAAATGGTAACGTGTTCGTCAAACATAGAATATACGTCTTTGTCGTGTGTAATAATTATAATGGACTGTTTGTCTTTTTTGAATTGTTTAATAATATCCAATAACTCGATTTTCAATTGTTTATCCAAGGCGTTTGTAGGTTCATCCAATATTAAAATACGACTGGGGTTAATTAGCCCACTAATAATATTTACAATCTGACGTTGACCTCCGGATAGTTTTTCACCCATCGGACCACAATCGTTTTTCTCTAAATCAATATCCTTGTATAGTTCCTTAATTTTCGGATATTGCATGATGAATTTCATTTTTTCGATACAATAATCAGTATCACTACATCCATATAACAAATTTTCCAAGACATTACGATCAAATAACTTCGAGTTTTGATTAATATACGTTATATTTGTGCGAACATATACCGGATCAATATCTTCAATATTAACCCCGTCAATATATACATTACCCTTATTACACTTGTACATTTTCAAAAACATTTTACACATGGTACTTTTTCCTCTGCCAGAAGGTCCAGTCAACCCAATGATTTTATGATCTGTAGTATGTAAATGTAAATCAATATCTTTAAAAATGACCTTGTTTTTAAACTCAAAACATACATTTTCCAGTTCTAAGTCGTGGAAATTCAAGTTCTTTGGATCATATGTTTTGTCTTTGCATTTTTCATAATTTTCTTGCAAATTATCGAACTGCTTAATCAATGCTTCTGAACGTCCAACGGTCTCAATAAACTCGGGTAATATATTTATGCTAGTTAATACACGGTCGCGATACATCAGCAAAATAGTGAAGAAAGTGACAAATCCGATTTGTGTAAAATGCCCCTTTTTGTATAAAGAAATACCCACACCAATACACAACAAAGTCGTAATCAATACAATCGTATTTACAACCAACAAGTTGTTGTCCAAGAAACTGTAAAATTGGAACGATTTAGAGGAACTTTCATTTTTCTTTTCCTTCAAAATTGATAATTCGCTGTTTGTTTGACCCCGAGAAACGATTTTGTCCACATTGTTTAGCATTTCCAACAAGTATTTTTCCGTGTCATTAACTTTCTCTTCGTAATCCTTGTTTTTCTGAATCAATGGTTTCCAATACCACATTAAATACAACATCCACGCGGCGTTTCCAGCAATGAAAATGCTACCAATACTAATGTGTTGATATAAAATGTAACCAACCGATACCAATAAAAAGACAACATTCGGAATATAAAACGAAATGAGATCATTTAGCACCGAAAACGTGGTGGAGCTAACACGATTGATTGGTGAAATCATGGACGTAAAGTTTTCATTACTAAACTCTTCGTCATTCGATACCAATAACATACGGACCAATTGATATCGTGTCCATTGATATAATTTAGACAAAAGTCCATTTTGAAAATAACGGTAAATAAAACACACACCAATGTAAATCAATGATAAATAAATAAAATAAGTGAAATACAATTGTGCTTGTTTGAAGTTTTTATTACTTAATTCCGTTAGAATCATAGCCGTAATTCGGGAAAATCCAATACTTTGAATAATATTATTGATAAAACTGGTTCCCAAAATAACAGATGCCTTAAACCCCTCTTCTTTCAAAAAATCACTAATTAACTTGTAAATAATTGACATATATAAAGTATATAAAAGACACAGATTTTAATTTCACGTTACACACAACTTTTTTTATAGAGGTATGTTATAAATGGAAGATCGCGTTTTCGGTAACTTGTTTGGTCCTTTAAGTCGTGAGTATTGCCTTTGGTTCTACTGGTTGGCTGTATTGGGTTTCGTATTCTTGGTTCTTACAATTGTAGGAGGTTTGGTCATGCTTTTGAGCGCAAAGAAGTTCTCTCCTGAGCTTCTTCACTCTGTTGTAATGACATCCATCATGTATGGTATTTTCTACTTCCAGAATCGTCTTCTTTATTCTATGTGCATCCAATAAATATTTAGGAAAAAGCGTTTAACGCGGAAGCGTTTATTGTGATTATAATACAAATTTCATGGATACTTTGTATTATAGTAATTATTGCAAACATAGCCAACGTGTTTTGCAATATTTAGTAAAAGCGAATTTGACAAACAAAATTAGTTTTCTTTGTATCGACAAACGACAAAGAGACGCAAACAATAACCAAATTTATATTGTTCTCGAAAACGGGCAAAAAGTAGTCATGCCGCCGCATATTCAATCGGTTCCTGCATTATTGTTGGTAAATAAAAACTACAAAGTCATTTTGGGCGATGATATTATTAGCCATTATCAACCATTAGCACAAGAGGAAGGAAAAAAGAAATCAGCCAACTTTCAAGGAGAGCCTATTGGAAGTAGTTTAAATGCATCAAGCGGCGGCGTAAATATCTATTCCGAACCATATACAATGTATAACTTGACCGCAGAAGAATTGAGTGCCAAGGGGAATGGGGGTCGTAGACAATTATATAATTATGTAAGTGCCAACGAAGATATAATCAGTATTTACACACCTCCAGATACATATACACCGGATAAAGTAGAAAACGATGTAACCGTGGATAATTTACAGCAGCAAAGGATGGATGAGATCCAAGGTCAGCAACAAGCTTTTGTTCCCAAATTATAATGGAAATGTAATAAGATCCCCTTGGGGACCCGTAGGTCCCTTATTACCTTCGGGTCCTTGGTCGCCTTGTTGTCCTTGGGGTCCTTGGGGTCCCTTGTCTCCTGTGACGCCAACTGGAACGTTTATACTTAAGACCTGTTTTCCGATATCACAGGAAAGAGAAGCCTCGAATTTATTTTGCACATTGTCGTTATTCGAATCGGAAATTTCCACGGTTAAATACGATCCATTGGCATTTTGAAGCAATTCTAAATAGTGTTTTAATATAATTTCGTATTTTGCTAATTTTTCTTGTGGAATACTGTCTTGACTATAACTGTTAATAGCATTTACTTGTATATTATTCTGCATTATTTCTTCTATTCCAGCAAACCCTTCTTTTGTATATGAATTAATAAATACAATTACTAGAAACAAAATAAGTATTAACACATAGGACATTGTTTTCATTAGTTATCTATATATTCCTTACAGATAAATATATAGATGATGATACCCACATTATTGTAAATATGGAATATATTGGTTCGGAATTTCACTAATGCCTGCTGGACCGGTTGCGCCAGTTGGTCCCATAAGACCGTTCGGACCATTTGGACCACGTGCACCGTTTTCTCCTTTTGGACCTTGTGGACCACTTGGTATATACATTTCCATTTCGTAGCTTGCTGGACCTGTAGCACCGTTGTTTGAAGGATTTACCATTGAAAAAGGAGTGTTTGGAGTGCCATTTGGAACAACTGTATATTTAACATCAATATTATTTGGATATTTTTCAACATAATCGTTGATCGTAGTTAGACGTTTTATTAATTGTTCTAAATATGCACCTGCCTCGGCGTTCCATTTATCCACAATACTTTGTGCTTCCTTATCGAATCCGTTTGTTGTTGGGCGTGTAGGTTCACACGGAATCGCTGCTGCACGATCTTCATCGTCGATCCATTTTTGAAATTCGACATACCAGTTATAACATCTTTTATTTAATCCACCTAATACGTTTTCTGTGTCGCTTAATGTGCGCCCAATTAATCCATGCTTCATATCTCTATCAATATTGTTAATATCGACAACATCTTTCGGGTTTAATGAAAAATTTTTGGCTTCTTGCACAACATAATCGCATGTTGTTAATGTATTTTGGTATAAGTTCTGGTAATTAATACAACCGGGTCCACCGGACGATAAGTAATATTGATTTTGGTCATTATAAGCCATAATACTTTTGGGGTTTGCACAATTATTTACAGAGGTCTCGTTATATGTTAGCGCATTGCTTACGTCGGCTGTTAATTCGTTATATGTTAGGTTTGGTGTCGATTTGTATCCAGGAATAGCTTCACTATTACTTGTGGCAGGAGCACCTCCAGTTGCGAAAATCATGTAATATTCCATATTGTTAATTGCTGTTGATAAATTCGAATTTACATTGTTCAAACTTTTTGCATTGTAATCATCTTTTACATTACCAAAAGCCGCAACAGATGAAGGAGTATTAATGGCTTTTTGAACTTTATTTAAATTATTGGCCAAATTATTTGAAGTATTATTAATTTTTTCTAAACTTTGTTTTAATTCTGGGTTGTTCCATTGATTATCGAAACCTTCGGTAGTAGTATTTGGAATAGTACATATTGATTTATTTTTAGTATAATTGTCAGAATTGCAATTTGCAATACTGTTTCCAACTGCATAATTATTATTAACATCTAACAGTGTTGTATTCATATTACAACCAAATTTAGGTATGTTTGAAATTGTATCTGGGCATTTAGTCCCAGATGGAGCAGTCGCAATTGAATTACCATTTATACAACATGCATTTGCTTCATTTAATAATGTTTGATTTAGGTTATTACATTGTAATTTCGCATTTTCTAATAATTCAGGACTATACGTCCATAAAGAGTCATCTACATCACTAGAAAAAAAGTAATTATCTGCATTCCCAGTATTATAATATTCAGTTTGATTTGGACTAAAATAGCATAAATTAGGCGGTGTCTGAGGTAAATATTTAGCTGTATATAAATTATTGGTTTCTTTTTCTATTAAACCATAAGTGCTTCTCACATTACTAAGTTCATCTTCATAAAATCCTTTATTTCCATCAACTAAATTATTATTATATTTCTCGATGTTATTCGATAAATCGTTACATGCTTCTACTGCCGAAATAAAACTAGGTGCAATACTACTTTTATTGTTATTTGAACTATCAATAAAACTACTCATCGTAATACCGCCATTTGCTATCACTACATTCGACGGATCTGGATAATAATAATATGTTGTGTCCTTAAACGTTGTTTTGTCCTTAAACGTTGTTACTCCTATCCATGCACCTTTTTTCCCATATTCTTGTGCATCGGAAAGGGTTTTAAAAAAGAAAATTGGATGTTTTGCAAACTTATGTTTAGTTGCATTTGTATCATTTCGCCCGCGACTAGATGTATAATAGTATTTATTACAGAGTTTGTCATGCTGCGACGTTACCGTATTTGTATTCCAATCATTTGTTGTAATTGCTCCTCCTCCTATCTGTGTATTGCCTAATATTTTACCCGTATCAGGTACATACATCCAGGGATTATCTTTCGCCCCAATGTTATAATTATTATCATAATAATAATTTATATTTGAACCAATTTTCGATGATGGTGGTGTTACCATAAACCCTAAGTTATCAAAAAATTTTTTCCAAGCATTATTATTACTGTAAAATGTGTTGTATATATCATAAAATGACTTTTTACACGTTGAAACTTTTCCTTTTTGAGTTGTATCATGAATTTTCATTGCAGGTTCAAATCCGTTGCTTGCTGCCTCCTGGGTTTGATACCATGCTGGCTTCACCCCCGAGATACAAGACCAGGGTCCATTGCCACTACAATGACCAATTTTACTATAAAAATATTTCATCTGATTATCTGAACATGCATCTTGACTATTCGAAGCGTTGCCTCCCATAAATAATTAATTATATATAATTGATGTATATAATTATAATAAATAGAACATTTACACAATATTACCCCAATACCCGGTCGGACCACGTGGACCGATTGGACCATCGCTACCCGCTCTTCCCATATTACCATTCGGGCCTTGTGTTCCTTTTGGTCCAGTTACACCTGGCACAATTGTAAGATTAAAAGTAATATTTTCTAAATTACCACTGATATTACCCATTGTCTCTGTTCCGAATGTTGTATTTACGTTTGGATTGAATCGAATTTTATAACGTTTTTCCAAGTCAGTAATATATTTTTCCAATTCTTCGATTACATTTGCCTGTTCATTAATCATTTTGTTAACTGTTTGTAGTTGCTGGTTTGCGACTTCTGGACCTAATGGTGGTGGACATACTTTACATTTAATTTGTTGAATAACACCTAAAGGTGTTCCACCAGGTATAGAAAAATCCATAGGAGGGTATACATTTGGAGATAGTGAATACCCTGAATACTCTGAACTATTTGCCATTACTTACTATAAACTAATTATATAAAATTATACCATAAACACTTTACAATTTCTCTTGGGACCAGTTATAATAACCTTTGGGTCCAACATGTCCCATTGGACCTTGTACACCTTTTTTTCCTTTTTCCCCTTTTTTTCCTACGGCTCCTTGTTGGCCTTTTTCTGGTTGCTGCAAATAAAAATCCAATATAATATTGTTTAAGTGAGACCCGTCACGAGGAGCAATTGTTCCATTTCCAGATTCCATAACGCCCATTGTAAAATAAGGGATTCTACTTTGAATATCCTCTAAATGTTCTTCTATTTTTACTATTTGCGATTGCTCATAAGTAGTAAGGGCGTCTTTTTGCTTTTTTGTATTAAAAAAGAGTATTAATAATACTATTAACAATAGACTAAATAGGAATAATAAATACATAACTTTATATATTATGTATTTACAATTATTCATTTGTCATTACTGAACCAGGAACTCTACCCGGTGGCCCACGTTGACCCGTTGAACCCATAAAACCAGGTGATCCATCCGTTCCATTCGTTCCAGGATCACCTTGTTCACCTGTAGGACCTTGCATACCCGTTGGTAATACAATATCGAGTGTCCACTTTGCACCAGATATCGGTAAATTTATACTTGTTACTTCGTCATTTGTAAACGTTGGATTTGATTTACTTGATGCTGGACTTGGTGCACCAGACGGTCCTCTGGCTTCACTAGTGCCGGTGCCAGTCGAATCAGTGCTATTTGCAAAATTCAATGTTCCAAGTAGATTTTGCGATGGGGGTGTTACATTAATATTTATGGCTGGATTTTTATTTGCCGATTTGCTTTGTGGTATTTGTCCAATGGGATTAATAACAATATCGTTAATGTTCATAGGCAAATAGCTATTTATATTATTAATCAAATTCATGCAAGTTTTTATTTTTTGCGTAATGGTAGATTGACTTGTATTTAGTGTAATGTTTGTTAAATCATGCGTAAGTTTTTTATTTGCCGTTGTAAATTCACCACATTTCTCTGTTTTACCATATGTTTGGCTGGTTGCGCCTTCCAATGTTTTGTGGTAATACAGAAAATACAAAATCAATAACAAAATGATTACAACAATAATATATTTCAAATAACTTTGCTTCCAAAAAACTTTCATATATAATAAAATAATATATATAAAAAGAATAGATTACATTTATCTAAATGACCGACAAGTCTACTGTCCTTAAAACATTCAACACGCAGTTTTTTGCTTTTTTACAAGATATTATCACTATTTTCCCAGAAAACAAGGATATTGCATCTGCTAAAAAGTCATTCGAAATGATCAAAATGGCAAACCCTAGTCTTTTGATTAAAGTATGGTTGAGTTATATTTATAGTCCTTATGCCGCCGAAATTGACAAAGGAGATATCCAATTTTTCTTTGATAAGGATTATTCGAAAGATCTAAACAAAGTAGCCAACTCCGGAGAAGTATTGCGTGTTATCGACACGTTACGTGAACCAGTAAGACTAATGAGTCCTACAAACAAAGAACATACGGCGAAATATTTGCAAATATTAAGTAAACTGTCCAATGTATATAGCACTCTATAAATCGTCCTAAATACTGTATTGTTATATTAACTTCAAACATAGCATAATTGTTATGTTTGAAGGGAAATTCCCCCCTCACTAGCCTCTCATGAGAATTGAACTCACGACCTTCAGTTTACAAGACTGATGCTCTACCACTAAGCTAAAGAGGCATTATTCGTATTATTGCATGAACTACTAATTGTCACGAAACAATGTGCACACGAAATAATACTGCTGTAATGGAGTCATGTTTTGCATATACTCCTTTACATGACTTAATTGAAAACTCGGAATTTTTTTTCCTAAATAAGTCAAATAATAAAGAGAATACATTTCGGCCAAATAAAACGCAAATCTCGAATTCTCTTTTTTTCGGTTTTTGTGAATAAAAATATCAATGTATTCTTGATATAACTCATAAACCATGGCGTCATAAAACTCCTTGCATTTTCGAAAGGTTTTTCTTGGAAAAACATTGTCAATCGTAGGTAGTTTGTCTTTCCAATTGTCCAGTTTTAAAATACACAAAAAACGGAACAAAGACGTCGGACATATGTATTTGTTTCTTTGTTTTAGCAAAAACAACTTTCGCTTAAATATTCCGTAATGCCCACTGTTTTTATTGTAAAACACAATACCCGCGATTTCATTTTTCCTACACATTTCTTCTAAATATTGGTCATTATACGTTTCAAATGAATCGTCTATGCATACTTCTCGGGGAAATAATATACAATGGTCATGAAAACAATTCCAGTGCATATATTCGCTTTGTTCGACGTATTGTGCTGTATGTGCATTAAGAGAAAAAACGTTTATTAAATACACCTTTTTTAACGTCAAATCGGCGTTCACCTTGGGATGTTGTAAAATGAAGTTGTAACAATGATGTTTTGAGAATTCGTCTAGATTTGCCATTTGTTTTAAACTGTCGCAACACAAAGCATCACAAAACAATGTGCGCACATAATATTCCTGTTTTTTGTTGTTTTCGAAATCGCTAATCGGATAATAACCTCCGATTCCGCGTTTTGTCGCGATTTCCCACTGCTGTTTACGCCAGTCATAAAACAAATGGATTAACGGGCCCTCGATGAATTCATTGACGCAATAAGCAGAAGATTGGTATGTTTGAAGGAGATTCGCGCAATACGTTTTCAGTGGAAGTGAAAATGAATACAACTGTCCCTCGGGTTTACTTAAAACAACCGAACGGCATTGGGTAATTTCCCGTTTTTCGTTAAATGCAATATAATCTTCGTCGCAATTTAACATTTTATATTCATAGCCTCCATATAAATCGCAATCTTTTTCAATGATTTTTTTATGTTGAACCGTGGTTAATTTATAAGTCGTCATTACATGAACTAATAAACCATTTCTCTAATTCATTTACATATTGAACATTTCACAAGAATCCTATAAACATTGGTTTGTTTAGCCGCTATTATTAGTTTGATCACCATTGAACAAATGAAATGTATATTTATATTATATACATGATAGATCCAACTACAGAAACAGAATTCCAAATGCAACCATCCGAAAATCCAGAAGAAGTAAATCTGGAACTGGGTTCTATTGTTTCGATCGTTGCACCTAGAGATACGCAATTAAACGAGGAAACATTTTACATTAGTTACATTGATAACGATTTGATCGAAATGCACAATATTCACACGTTTGAAATGGTCCAACTCCACTTAGACGAAAATGGGAATTTGACAAATGAAAGTATTGAACAAATCCTATTAGTAAGCAAAAGCGCGGAAAAGGGCTATGCCAGACAACACCAACTTCTTCCGAAAACATGGGTCGATATTCGTTTTGAAGCCGACGTCCCCGTTGTTATTACCGGTGAAATCACCAATCTCGAAGAAGACATGATTGAAATCACCACCTATCCCGACATGCAAACAATATACATTGATTTTGCCTACAAAGGCATTCCGAAAAATATACCTTTGGAGGAAATCATCATCCGGTCCAAACCCGCGTCTTTGGAGAAAATATCTTCTTTAGTAAATATTCGGGAACAAACCCAAGACGGCGATGTCAATGAAATATTGGAACAAATCGAGAGCAAACCCACCGCCTCCATGGAATATACCGATTCGGGTGATATGGACATTCGATTGTCCGAGGGGGTCACACCCGACAAAAACATCGATGAAGAACTCCAAGAGCTCTATTTGCAAACGGGAAAATTCATTATAGGCGAAGAGTTGGGCGAATATGTCCAAGAAGTAGAGTTGCCTGAACATCAACAGCGTTTCAGTTTGGAAACCCAGGTCAACGATCTTTTGGACGAATTGCTAATGAAAATACCGGTTTCACAAAGAACACCCACCGTATTGGCGCAAATCCATTTACTCATCGAACGCTTCAAAGAACTCCGCGAGCAATATTCGCGATTTGACGCACACGGCAATGTAATCAACAATACGTTTTTAGGGAAAAACTACAAACCCCTTGTAAAAAATCTCTCGGAATTGAAAAACACACTCAAATGGATTGTTCCCGTTGTTTCTTTGCGCAAAAAGGTTTATACGGAGGCAAATAACGATATGTATAATGACATTGTTGACTTAAACGAAAGCGAAGTCTTAAATGAAGAATCCAATATCCAAGAACAATACGAAAACAATCAATTGAAAATGGGCAGTATTCCACAATATACCAATATGAACCAGAAATTACATTCTTATAGCGTTCCTATGGAAGAACCTTTAAACATACATTCTTATTTGGTACCCAATAAGGAAATCGAAAGCTCCTTGGAAACCATCGTAAATAACCTGGAGGATTTTTATAGCACCGTTGTAGAAAGCTCGGGAGATGGCGGCGTTTCTTATGCACGAAGACAATACGTTATTCAGAAATACAGTTTGGGGGAAACCGTCTTGGAACCCACCTTGGGAAAAACGGGTCGCAAAGTGTATGTGCGAAAACAAATGACACCGAACGATTCACTCACATTGCGCTCGATGCTGACCTTGCCACTTCCAATATGGCATTTTTCCAAGGTGCAATTGCCCCTTTCCTCTATTTTGACAAAGGTCCAATATGGCGCGCATTTTTTCCAAATGTATCGCCTATTTCATCGCAAACTCGAAATAAAGAACAATGAACTAGATGATTTGAAGGAAAACCGCGAAGACGAATTTTGGAAGGAAACCGGGGAATTCAAGAAATACGTGCAACATTTCTTTAAGGCTGAAAATGACGAATACGAAATCGAGGGTAATTATAACGACTTCTTACAAGCCGTTTTCCCAAATGGAGAGGTCATGATTCGCATGTTAGAACGTCTTTATAGCGAAGAAGAATGTTATTCGTTTTTGTCCGTTTACCGTGGAACAAAAGCCTTGGAACCCTTCCTTTTGTATACAAACGAATTGAACTATAGCCAATACAATTCACTCCGCTTTTTCATGAAAACACACATTCAAAAATTCCGAAAGTCCAAGGAAGAACACAATCAACAACTCAATGTATACAAAACCCATCGTTTTAACAACAGTGAACCATTATTAGCCAGCATTTTCCGCATTTTCCAAGAAAAAAGCGACTTCTTGGAAATCTTCGTTAAAAACTACTTACTAAACAACGGCTCAAGCCAAAAACATTATGAGTCATTGACCTCCAGTTCAGTTGTTTCTAGAATGCTTGTCCAAGACTACGGCACCCTTTTTTACGATTTGATCAATTTAATGATGTATAGTTTGGTCGTTCCTGAAAAAATAATGGAAGTCTTGGAAAAAGGCGAAATAGAAGACATGGGCGCCATCGAAAAAATCAAAGCAAGCGATTGCGAACGACACGTCTTAACAAAGAAATACGGATCATTAGATGCATTGTTTAAAGACAACCGCAAAGAAGACGTTTATTATGACAGCGAATATGATCACACACCCTATAAACTACTGGATTCTTACAAGGACGAACGCAAGAAATACAACGACGAAGATTTTGTCGATTTCTTGGAAGAAGTATTAATACAAAAACATGAAATACCGCCTAAACTTGCAAAAGAAGTTGCGCTGGATATGATTGCCGGTAAAAAAATGGTTCGCAATGGGGAATATGCAGTCGTCGAGATCAAACCCGAACCCAAAACATTACGTTTAGAGGAAAACATGAATGAAAAAGAGAAACAAGAAATCGAAAGCGAATCCGCCATTCGCCGTAAAACGGCTTATTACAAACGTAGTAATAACGAATGGGTGGTCGACGAAGAAGTCGATGAAAACGTCTTTTTAGACAATAATGATTTGCTTTGTAATATGAATAAGCTCTGTTTCCGCAACCAGCGAACACAAAATTGCGAAAATCTAAGCGAAGCACAAAAACGCCTAAAGTCCCTTGCCAAACAGAAACTATTGAATGAATTCGACGATCGATTTGAAATTTCAAGTGAACATATCCAAGAAGAACGTAAAATCAAGGTCGAAAAGGACATTAAATTCCTGAAATCCATGCATTTGTATTTGTATATTCAACGCCACAAATATTCCATTAAAGAATACGACATCGGTCGTTTAGCAAAAGAAGTCGCCGTTGTTCGCTCACCTTATATCCAAGTGCGCGACAAAATACTCGGGCAAGGTGATTTCGTAAAAACACAAAACGACATTCTCAAATTCGTAGAACTTTTTTGCCGTGATCCCATGGTCGAACAACTCGGTGAAAATGCTTATATGCTGTATTGCAAAGATACGAATACACCGCTTTTACCCACTTTCTTATGGGAACTCGCGCAAGCCTTTGTATCTACAAACACTTACATGGAAAAACTCGGCGAAATTGTCCGCAAACAAGGGACATTGAGCGACGACGGTGACAGCATTGTAGATAAATATAGTGGTTATGTTTTGAGGAAAATCGACAATGTGCAAGAAGAACAATACGACGAAGCGGGTTTCAAAATTTCCACTACAGATTTCTTGGAAGAAGACGCGGGTAATAAATTCGTGGAAATGATGGTCGGCAAACAAACCACAAAAGAATTGGTGTTTGAAGATGAAGAAACACAAATGATCTTTAATTTATATCGCGGTATTGCTAAAAACATTGGTATTCCATTGGACTCTATTCAAGAACAAGTATTACGTATGTCCAAGGAAATTAGTATTATGTTTATTGCTTCCAAGACCGATTACGAATATGACGCCAAAAAGAAGGAAGAGAAGACAAAGCGTCGTCCACCTCCTTATGAAGTATATCGTAATAAATCCATCATTTTAATCGTGTCATCAGTTATTTTGTATAGCATTCAAACGGCCATTCCTTCTTTTAAGATCCACAAAACCTTTCCGGGTTGTGTTCGCTCGTTTGACGGATTTCCAAATAAAGAGGGGTCCATGGAAAACACGTTGGGATTGGACTATATTTGCTGTATTTTGATGAAAATGAAAACCAAGAGCACGAAACCGTGGAATTCGATTAAACCAATTCCCTTGGAAATCTTGAAAAACCAAATGATACAAATCATTCAACAAGCGATTTTGACAAACAACAATTACATGGAAGCCTATACCAAAAAAGCGGAATATTTGATGTTCCACCCCGACGAAACCATACCTTCGGAACTTTCCCTTCAACAGTGGAAACAATTTCTACCACCGGTTATTCCTTTTCAAGTTACCAAAGAACTGAAGGAAATCCCTACTGGATTTTTCCAAGAGCTAATAGAAATGCAAATTAAAGGACACCGAGATCAACGAAAACATGCGACGATTTACAATACCAAGAGTCAACAATATGGTTTAGGCATTATTGAAGAAATCAATGAAATCGTTCGATCAAAAGGATTTTTACTCAAAACCGCATCGCAAATCTACTTTACCGAAAACGCATGTTGTAATGATCGCAATTCGTCTAGCGTATTATCGTATTTTGAGGAAGAAAACAAATTGATTTTACAGCAAAACAAAATGGTTCGCACATGGGAACGAATTTCCAAAACCTTTAAGGACCGCGCA
>Ga0233432_10003666_pt1 | contig 13826 bp, 11 predicted proteins | sample SI_122_August201_6_FD_179870 | JGI IMG/M metagenome (GOLD analysis project Ga0233432, IMG submission 179870) | Seawater microbial communities from Saanich Inlet, British Columbia, Canada - SI_122_August2016_10_MG | ecosystem: Environmental > Aquatic > Marine > Inlet | place: Canada: British...
AAGGGGTTTCCGGAAATGAGACGTCTTGGTCCGTCCATTTCCACTTCCAATAGTTTGTCATACCCATCCGCTCTTTGGGTTCCATACGATGATCGGCTCCTGCTTTCAGACCGATCGTCCCGTGCCCTGTTCCATCTACGAAGTATCTAGATTTGAAGGTTCTGGTAACGGTGCTTTGGGGACTCATGGCCGAGACCTCTCTGATACACCCTCGTTCGGTTTTTACATCATAGACGTAATAGCCCATATAGAGATCTAGATTCGGCTCTGCCTCTACAACCTTCAGCCTCGTCTGGGCGGCTTCCTCAAAAGCCTCCACTTTCTGCCTGTTCTTCATCTTTGGAGATATTTCCCGGACGATATCTCCTATGTCCGGGTATTTCCCTGGTGGGTAGAGACCACATGGATCAACGAGTATTTCTGGAGATGCGTTTCCCCCTAAGGTTGAACGGTCGTGGACGAGTGATACTTTTAAACCTGCTCTGGCTGCTGATACAGCTGCACAGCAACCTGCGATACCTCCCCCGACAACCGTAAGGTCATACTCGGGCGTTGGCTCTTCTTCTACTTCACCGTGTTTTCTTCGCCATTCGCTCATGGGTTTAGAACTATTTTCTGGTATTTCCTTTTGATCTTGGGTTAGAAATATGGCATCACATCGGGCATTGAATCCCGTCAGGTCGATCAGAGCAAGCTCCAATTTTGCTTCGTTCAGCTCTATTTCTCCTCCCCTCTCCCATGCCCAGTTACCGACACCTTCTCCGAAAGTAGGATCTAATGTTTTTCCGTTGACCGAGAGTTTAAAACGTCCCGGAGCTTCCCATGGCCCTGGAACCCAGTTCTTCGTTCTGACCCAGATATGCCAAGTTCCTGTCGAAGAGAGCTCGACCGTCGTCTTCGCTGGTTTAACTGGGTGACCCAGCCCATGTGCGATGAGATAGGGAGAACCCATACTGTAAATAAACTGGGTGTCTCGAGTCCATCCTCCCAAGTCCTGAAAAGATTCCGCCTCGATCAGCTTTGAGCTGATACTGGGATTTTGATTCGGCATCTTGGTTTATCTTTAACTAAAGGGTGATTTGGGCTCGAATGGCTTTGAGACTCTTGAGATAGGGTTCAACAGATTCATCGGCAGGAACGCCAGCTAAGGCCAAGCCCATTACAGGAGGCTCACCTATGGGTATAGCCAAACTTACCCCACCACCCTCGGGCCGGATTTCTGCATATCCGTTTTTTCTTATGTTCTTGATCTCTTTAAATAAAGGTACCTTGGGATGGTTTCTTTCAGAACTCACTCTCAGTTCCTCAATGTGAATATCTTCTTCAAAGGAAAGGAGTAGTTTGCCGACACTTGAATTTAGAGCCGGAATTAAACCAATGCGTCCAATTCCCTTTTCGATGCTCTCTCCAATCTCTCCGTGATAAAGATAAGTCACATGCCCACGCCACAGGACACCAAGGGCCACCGTTATTCCCCGATAAGGCAACTCCTGAATGAGGGGCAAGGTCTGCTTGAGAACTCTCGAGCCGTATAGAGATTGAGCCGTTAGGGCGTGAATGCCGGGGCCAATGGAGTACTTCTTCTTAGAATCTTGTTGAGCAAGACCGATATCTGCCAAGGTCTTCAAAAGGCGATTCGCTCTCATGTTGTCGAGGGCGAGGCTTCGAGCCAACTCCCGAGAACCAACGGGTTTTCGGGATGAGGCGAGCATCTGAAGGCAGGAGAGGCCATCGATCAGAGATTGGTTGGGCTGTGAACTCATTTGTATTTATATTAGATACAAATTGGCGAGGTCAAGATAGCTGTTTGAAATAATGAAACGCCATGAGCCATGGACGAGTTGAATCAGGACCTCAGAAAGGGCAAATTAGCTCAAGGACTTGGTTTAATCCTTGGAGCTAGCAGTGAACAGTTCCCTAGGCTCTAGGCCTTTTTAACTAAGGGCGAAAATCAGTTGGGTTAAGATGAGTGGCTGAACGACCGCGAGTACAAGACCTTGGGGTCATCGGGGAGGCCATTGATGGTGGCCTCAGGCGTAAGCAGAAGCTCCACCTTTCCTATTTCCCCATCTCTTACGGGCAAATTAAGGGCCCGTGTCTGGAGTGATTCCATACGCAAGGGGTCGTCGTCTGGATTCCATTCTACTGGCATCATGAAGGTTTTGGTGACGCCACCTTGCTCGACTCTAATGCAAACATCCCAGTGTGGAGCATTGATTCTTCGGGCACGTCGGGTATCCCATAGTGTCACATTGAGTCCACGGGCTCGCTTGCGGTCTTCTTCGACACTGGGGTCAAAGGTATCAATCAGCCCACTTTTGTAGGGTCCAATAAGCTCATAGATAAAATTACCCCTTTCGGTAACAGCACTGGCGGCGAAGAGAATCGTATAGACTTCAACATCTCTTTCGATGGGAAATAAATAACCATCATTTTCCTGAATGTACTCGAAGCCTCCCAAATAATGGTGCCAACAAACATAGGCCTGTTTTTCTTCAGAGTAGATCGTTAAGTCTTTTTCAAGATACTCTTGTTGCTTGCGAACAGAGTAATCAGAAAAATAGGCGAGAGCTTCATCATACTCTTCTGCAATACCTCCACCACACATGGGGTCCTTTCTATATTCTCCAGGGTTTCCTCGTTCTGGATTATCAGAAAGGATTGGAGAAACGAAACCAACCCGTGGATTAAACTTCCAAGTTGGTCCGCCATGAAAGAGACCTTCAATTTCTTTTTTGTGACCATACATGGGGCCGATATAAGGATAAGTACCTTCACACGGAGCATCCTCTAATCCTAAAACATGACCGTACTCATGGTGTAAAATTGGGAATCGCCTCAAGCTTCCGGTACCGGCCAAAGCCCAAGCCTCTCCACCAGCAGCCACGTTCGCAATATTGATAAAATAAGCACTAAGACGGGTCTGTCCTCCAGCACAGTGCAAAGCCTCTACCCATTTTAGGGCTGCCGCTTGCTTGCCATTAAAAGGCTGACCTGTTTGTTTTTGATAATCGTCCGTTGAAGTACAGCGAATCGCAGGGAAAGTACCGGGGGGAATGATCAGCTCAGGAAAGAGAACTTTTTTAAGACGTTGGACATTGAACTCCGTGAGAGGCCGCCTGACGGCCATTTCGTCTTCCCAACCTTCGGGGTAATCGACATCCTCATACTCGAAGTAGTGGACATCGAAAAAGGTGTTGTTTAAGACGAGGGGAGGCCCAATATCAATGCTGGGAACCTCATAGCTTGAGTCTCCTGCTTGAATGGTGATTTCTAGGCCCCTCTTAATCCAGCGGGCAGGAACCATTGCTGTAAAACTGTCTTCATATCGATGGATGACCTTGCCTGGCTCAAGGCAGATTTCCTTTGGTAAATTTTCTGGTCCTTTTAGAGCGATACGTTGAGTTTCTCCCTCTAATTGTAATTCAGCTTCGACGAGAGGAGCCTTCTCCTCGGAAGCAGAAAGAACATGGACTTTGATAAGGGTTTCCTTAAGGCCAACCAATTTAAAAAAAGGGTCTTCAGGTCGGAGCACGTGGGTTTGTGCAAAGAAGACGGTATCAATCGTGATTGAGCTCATTTTGACCAATAAATCAGAGTTGAGAAAACGATAGGAACTTCCATCTGAACTCAAGCCCTATTCAGTCACTATTCACGTCTTTTTTAAATAGGTTGGGGAATGAATCCTGTAATTTTTTGGAAATATTCCTGAATCATTGAGGCTAAAAAAAGTCAGAATAAAAGGGAAGATCCATACCTGTTATTCAATTCTAATAAGAGTTCCCACAGGTGGGATGGTGCTTTCAAGAGTTAGGATTTCCGATATACCATATAAAGCCTAAGAGTTAGTTTTTGCAGAATTGGCACCGACGCCAACAGTTGACGTTAAATGTGGAATGGTGACTGAAGACGTTGCTAGATTCAAGTTTGTCCCTGATATATATTCATTCGTATGTTCCGTCCTAGTAGAGGGTGACCATGACCAGTAGAAAGTAGATGTTGGAAACGAACGCTCGTATATCTGTTGACTGAAAAATTATTTTTCCAGAGATAACCATTGAACCTCTAAAGATAACTCCTAAGCGAAATAGTCTGAGTTTGGTAAATTCAGCTGTGGAACAGTAACTGGAATAGAACCGTTTCTCAAAGAGTCTGTAGCACAGCAACCAGCCGCGACAGCATAACGGGCAGCAATGGGAGATGTTGAAGGGGTTGTTTCACCTCTTATCCATGCGACGAACTCATTCACCATAGCAGGGTCTGCTCCACCGTGACCGCCCGACACAGAGGGAATAAAGTATTGGTGATCGCCGTGGGGATTGTATTGGCAACGACGCTCATTCCAAACTCGAACAACAGTTTGGCCTGGAGTGTCATTAAAGTTTTCGATCCTACCTTTTGTTCCTATAATGGTGTAGTTTCTCCAATTGTCTGGAGCGAAGTGGCATTGCTGGTAAGAACATAGTATTCCATTGTTGAGTTTCATGAGCATCAAACTAAGGTCTTCAACATCGACAACTGGGTTAAAATCCTGCTGTGTTTCTGGAGGCCATTTGCCGACATCCATGCCTTGATTTTGTCCAGACCCTGGACTTTGTTGCGCTAAATCACCATAAACTGAAAGTGCTCCCATGGCAGTGACTTGCTCTGTGAATCCATTACAGATCCAATGGATAACATCGATGTCATGGGCGGCTTTTTGAAGAAGCAGACTAGTGCTTTTTGTTCGATCAGCGTGCCAATCTTTAAAGTACCAGTCTCCGCCATTTCCGACAAAATGTCGACACCAGACAGACTTTACATCTCCAATCATTCCTCGATCAACGATGTCCTTCATCTTTCGAATAAATGACATGTGGCGCATATTGTGCCCTAAATAGAGCTTTTTATTTTTTTCGATAGCTTTTTTTAGGATTCGATCACACCCCTCGGTGGTGATAGCCATAGGTTTCTCCAGAAAAACGTGTTTACCAGCTTCCAGGGACGCTAAGGCTTGCTCTTCATGGAGATAGTCTGGAGAGCAGATAAAAACACCATCTAGATCACAATCTAAAAGTTCTCGATAGTCCTTGGTGATAAAAGAGGATTCCCCAAACTTGTTTCGAAACCTTTCTAGGGGAGCATCTTTGACATCAGCAGCCGCTACGAGAAAACTTCCTGAATCGGGTTGATGAGCCTGATGAGAAACACCTCCTCGACCCCCTGCACCGATCACTCCAAATTTCAATTTCATATAATGTCATTCCAATTTATACTCATATAGTACTTATTAATCATAAAACAGGCCATTATGAATAGAACTTATGACCATAAGATGAGGAAAAGTACCAAAGACATCATATTATTTCCTGATGCCCCTCTGCCGGAACCTCCCTGTGAACTCATAGCTGTGGGTCAGGTTCAGGCGACTTCAGGTCAGGCTTTTAGAAATACAGCACACCCTTGTTATACTTTTGAGTATGTCGTTTCAGGCAAAGGCATTGTGAAAATTGGGAAGGATGAGGCTGAGGTTTCTTTGGGAGACTTATATTTTCTTCCCCAGGGAATCTCCAATGATTACCATGCCAACATCGAGCAGCCCTGGAAGAAGATATTTTTCAATATTCGTGGAACCCTTGTTCGGTCCCTACTTGAGTCTTATGGGCTTAATCAGAAATACATCGTCAGAGAAATTGGAGATCAAGTTCAACCTTTTTTTGAAACCATGATCTCCCTATGTAAAAACAAAAACGAAGATGTTCACCATTTGGCCGCCATTCAACTCCACCAACTTCTTTGCTCAGCATGGACTCATCAGAAGAAATCAAAAAGTGAATATTCCTCAGAGATGATTTCAGCCCAGAGGTTTATTGAAAGCTATCTGGAAAAAAAATTTTCCCTTCAAGACTTATGCCATTTTCTGAATCGATCTCGAACACACACAATACGGACCTTTAAAAGTGCGACGGGGCACACACCTTACGATTACCTTTTAAAACGGCGTCTTGAGAGAGCAAAATTGTATTTACTCAATACAAAAATGACGATTCGTGAGGTGAGCCAGAGGCTTGACTTTGCTGATGAATATTATTTCTCGAACTTCTTCAAAAAGAAAGTAGGAAAGTCTCCTAAGAACTTCAGGAATTTGAATGGATCATAGGCCTGTGAGCCGTTTCTTTTATCCCTTGAATGTCAGATGTCCTTTTATCTAAAATCTATCATCAACGGAGTACCAAGGCTGTAGAAGGGTTTTACTTGGGTGATTATTTCAACAGGTAAATCACCAGAAAAGAGACATCTGACTTGGTGTTGTTTCGGGGGACATGGGGTATGGAACCGTCAAAAAAGAGGGTGTCTCCAGGGCCTAGATTGAGACTTTCTTCCCCAAGGATAAAAGTTAGATTGCCTTTTAATCCATAGATGTACTGGTGCCCCTCTGTTTCCACCATCTTCCTGTCGCTGTTGGGAGCCATGTCGATGTGGTTGATCTCTAGATGATTGAAGCTTTGGATGCCCAACGAATGGATGAAGCTGATATTAAAGTTTTGGGCGTCTTCTTTTGAAATTGTCTTTCGTTCATTCTTTCTGAGGAGAAAATAGGGATTGTCTTTATCTAAAGTGATATTTTTGAGAAGTTCATAGAGGTCGACTTTTAGAGCCGTCGCCACAGCCATTAGGGTAGAAAGGGAGGGAATGGTTCGCCGGTTTTCAATCTTAGAAAGCATGGCTGAAGAGAGGTTTGAACCTTCAGCCAACTGTCGCAAAGTCATTTTCTTGGATTTTCGGATGGCCTTAATCTGCTCCGAGATGCTAAGTAGCTGATTTTCACCAATCATAATGTTTAACTCTAGATAACTTTTGTTCAATTACATGAAATCCGCATTAGAATTCTACACTCTAAAAATAACTATCGAACTATGAAAAAAAAGGATAGAAATTTTCTATTAACTAAATCTCAATTGTTGTCACTTCTCATATAAAAAAGCTCTACTTATAACGTTTCCTTCATAAAATAGACCTCGATTCAACTAAAACCGAGCAGGAGTCCCTTTCAACATCTTTGCCTAAATCGACAAGGGCCAGCAGGAGAATTTCTTGAACAAGAGGTGCTGGTAAAGGTGACACATCGTAACCTTTGTCCTCCGGCCAAGACCTGCCATTCATATCAAGGTTCACTATGAGACTTTATTCTGAATGGGAGTGGTAATTTATACAGTAGTTCTCTTTTTCTCTTTTTTATACCAAACGAGAAAACCGTAATTTTTGTAAAGAAAAAAATGAAGACTTACTTTCTTCTTAATTGGTTCGGGCTATAGCCAGTTTGACGATGCATAAACTTATTGAAACCCTGAGGATCAGGAATACCAACTTGAGCTCCGATCTCTTTAACTGGAAGATCTGTTTGAAGCAGTAGAGCAGACGCAATTTCAATACGGCGATCTCGGATACAGGCACCAACAGCCTTTCCGACATATTTAACAAAGAGTTGATCAAGTCTTCTGCGGGAAAGATCTGTCACCTGTGCGATGGATTGAGGTGAAAGGTTTGGGTCAGAGATGCCCACTCTAATTTGTTCGAGAGATGATTGGACTGCTTTTGCTCCTCCCCGTAGGGAAGTGTTGACTGCTTTAGAGATTCTGCGTAAACGCCATAACAACAGTCTAGCTACCAATTCACTCTCATATGGGTCAACTTCTTGTAGATCAATGATGTCAGCAAAATCGTTACAAAACCTATTAGCCATGGCGCCAACTGGAATTAGAGCAGGAATAGACTCCTGGTGAGAAACTTCATGATTTTCTCGAAAGTAAAAGGAAAGATAATAATGATGAAAAGGACGATTGGATTCATATCGCCTTTGCATTCCAGGCGGGATAATAAATAGGTGACCAGGATCTATATCTAGTGTCCAGCATCCTTCTATTCCATCAATGATGACTTTCGTCGTTCCTTCAAAAAATCCTATCTGCCAATGGGGGTGAGGGTGGTAAATTTCCCTTTTCAACCTACCGACCTTTGACCATCCAGCAGTGAGTATCTCAATAGGTTTCCCAAGAGGGAGAGACCATGCTGGAATTTCCATAAAAAACCAATACTTTTCCAAAAAATACTATTTATTATAAGCTAAAATATAAATATATTTCCATAATAATCAATACATAATTTTTAAGGTTAGAGATGGACGGCGTGGAGAAAGAGACAATTTTTTCTCTGATGAGCAAACCCCAAGAATATGAAAGAAGATGTCTACTCTTCAGTGACCATCCGGAGAACCGAGGAATTCTTTATGGATATTAAAGGCAGGCGTGATCAAAAAAAGATAATCATAGTTCAATGTGATACAAATAATCACTTGGAGAAAAAGGACCTAGATCGATTCGAAATCGTTGAGGATCGAAACAAATCAAACGTTACCCATCGGTATATCGGAAAATCTGAATGGTGGAAGTTTAACTTAGAGGAACAGTTATGAGTATTGAAGAAAATAAATTTGTAAAAAGTAACGTAAAAGATGGGATAGCAGCCATTGACGTATCAGATAAGAAATTTGATTCAAAAGCTATTTTAGCTGGACGGGATCCGTCTTGTTCATCCATGCCGATATATATGGCGAATGTTGGAAAAGACTTCTACTCAAGACATCATAATCCAACCACGACAGCCTTGCAGGACTGCGTGAAGTCTCTAGAAAATGGAAATTGGGCAGAGTCAACAGCTTGTGGCATATCAGCCATAACTCAGGTATTTATGACACTCCTAAAAAAGGGAGATCGCCTTTTAACTCATACGTGTGTTTATGATTGGGTCGACACCTTCGTTCATCATCAAGCACCACGGATAGGGGTACACGCAGGACAAGTCGATATGCGAGATTTAACAGCACTAAAAAATCAGATCAAAGAATATCCCCCCCAAGTGATTCATTTTGAACCCTTGTCAAACCCATCGATGGAGGTATTAAATGTTCCTGAAATCATAAAAATGGCTCATGACTTCGGCGCAATGGTTGTGGTAGATAGCACCTGGCTAACTCCGGCATTGATGCGTCCGATGGAATATGGTGCTGATATTGTTGTGCACTCTCTCACGAAATACATGGGTGGTCATGGTGACGCCATGGGCGGAGTGGTCGTTGCAAATAATAAAAAATTTATGGATGATCTGGCTTATACTAAAAGCATCTTTGGGGGAACCTTGAGTCCATTTAATGCTTATAATATATTAAAAGGATTAGGTACTCTGAGCATCCGTATGAAGCAGCACAGTGAGAACGCAATGAAAGTTGCTAAGTTTCTAAATAATCACCCCAACGTCATTGAAACTCGATATCCTGGATTGCCCTCTGATCCGAATCACCCTCTTGCAAAAAAGCTCTTTGGAAATTCTGGATATAGTGGAATGGTTAGTTTCATCATCAAAGGTGGATCGACCGTAGCAGATACTTTCGCCGACTCTCTGAAGTTAGTTAAGCGATGGATATCACTAGGAGATCTCAATTCATTAGTATATGTGCGCTGGCCAGAAGAGCGAAAGGGAATTCCCGACGGATATATCCGTATGTCAGTTGGCCTAGAAAATATAGAAGACATCATTTTCGATCTAGAGCAGGCCCTAGAAACTTCTCAGGGCTAGTGCTGATTTATAATAACAAGAGTTAAGATGTTGGTATGGATTCGGATAAATATAATAGGTATGATGTGAATTCATCTAAAAAAAATGCCTTGCCGATAGGATTGCATCAATCATTAGTAGATGCAACTAAGACTCCCCCGCCAATTCCTCACTGCTATGATACGATCGTACTTGGATTAGGGGCGATGGGATCAGCCTGTATATACCATTTAGCAAAGCGTGGTAACAAAGTATTGGGTATAGAACAGTTTGATCTGGCTAATGAATTAGGAAGTAGCGGAGGCATTTCACGACAAACAAAAGTGGCACCATATTTGGGAAGTGATCACGAGCCCATCATCCATAAAGCCAACGAGAATTGGAAAATTTTAGAAAAAGATAGTGGCCAGAAAATCTATTATCGTTGTGGCTGGTTAGACATTGAATCCAGAAGTGAATTGTCATCAGAATTTTTAAATAAATCTGGCAGTCAAATTCAGCTATTATCACCTAAAGAGGTTGCAAAACGTTATCCTCAATTCGAAAACCTTCCGGAAGAGAGAGATTCATTATTTGATCCAGAGGGAGGTTCACTTCTAAGCGAGTTGGCTATTGCTTGCCACTGTAGAGTTGCACTAGAGAAAGGTGCTCATCTTAGGTCAAAAGAATCAGTGGCAGGTTGGTCTTCTGATTCCAGTGGCGTCACGGTAAAAACCTGTAAAGGTATCTATCGTGCAAAGCATCTGATCGTCTCAGCGGGACCTTGGACTGAGAACGTTCTTCCACAGTTAAAGCCAAGATTAAACGTTACACGATTAGCCTTGGGCTGGTTTTCTATTGTCGGCACAGATACTTTCTCCGTAAAATCCTCGCCAGTTTGGGGGTATGGTGATTACTACGGATTTCCCGTGATTGCAGATTCTCCTGGCGTGAAGGTAGCAAAGCACTGGAGAGGAACGCCTACAAAACCTGATAGCCTAGACCGAACACCAAATGCAGATGATCAAGAACTTTTACGTAGATTTTTACGAGAAAATTTTCCGTCAGTCAACAACACCCTTTTGGCTACAAAAATTTGTATGTACACTCATGGAGGACCATGGATTGATTTCGTTCCTGGAGAAAAAAGAGTGAGCTTCATCTCTGCTTGTAATGGAGGTGGGTTCAAGTTCTCGAGTGCCTATGGCCAAGCACTGGCTGATATGGCAATGTTTGGAATGACCGATCTTCCTGTTCAATTTATGAATGTTAATTGAGTTGTCTCATCAAGTAGAGAGACCAGAAATTATACAACGTTTTTTTAAATTTTCGGACTCAAGATATTTGCCATTGGGTAAATAATGATGTATGAATAATTTATGTTGGCTTCAAATGGTAAAATTATCAAGGCAAAGCTTTAGCTTAGGAGAAAATTCTTAATGCTTATTATTCTATATGAATAATGGTGCCAGTAGGGCCGACAACATTTAATATACCCGTTCCGTTGAAGTGCGTATCATTCTGGAACTGGGCGGAACTACTAGTTGAACCATGGGTACCAAAGGGTTGCTGTATACCATCAACAAAGAGAGCAAGGATTGTCTCATCCGAATCCAGAACGACCTTAGCCGCGAGTTGGCTTGATTTTGATCCATTAAGATTGAGGATGGCAAAGTCATAAATGGTGTCGGTCAATCCTGAGTCAATCCATAGGGATCCAAGATTGGCAATCGTAACAGACCCTTTCCCGAAAGCCGAGTTTGAAGTAGCTTTGGCGTAATTAGAGTTATTTGATGTATTAATGATGGTGCCTCCATTATATGAGTTGGCCGTTTGTAAAATGAATTTATTGGTATTTCGACCTGATAGGTAAAGAGAACCATCTCCAGTTATAATATCTGAAAAAGTAACTGTAGAATTATCAGATTCGCCTAAGCTGATGGTAGCACTACCCAATAAAATAATTGGCCCAAGGGTTATTGACCCTGATCCGAAGCCACCTCCACGAGACCTGAAGGTAGACCCCTCATAGAAAATTAAACTACTGGGGCTAATCTGAACGGCGGTCTTTCCAGTATCTGAGGAAGTTTTTAGAAAGGATCCCTCCTTGAAAAAAATGTTTCCTGAATAATTAAGAATTTGTGTGTCGACATAAGTATTGGTATTGGCCCCAATAATGGCATTTTGTGGTCCAAGTGGTCTACCGTTGTCCCAGTTTGCTTTTAGATTCCATGTATCATCACTTCCCCCGGGTCCATTGGATGTTCCAGTGATGGTCGTGTCAGGAGAGTTGCCTGAACCAATGATAATCTCCGTATCATCAGGAAGAGCAGAGCTAGTATCAAGATTTGCTCCTACTGAGGTTTGTAAGAGTTGACCCTGTTTGATCTGAAGAACAAGGTTTCCTGGGGAGGTGGGATAAACCTCAACTGTCATAACGCCAGATGAAATTTCAGTAATGGTTCCAATAGTGATAATGGCATTTCCAGCATTTTCAAAATCGATTGAAGTGACGGTGGTGTCGTCCATATCTAAGTCAAATGTGTAGGTGTAGATGATGTTTGCTCCATAATCCATCCAAAGTGGTCCACCATCGATATCATCCCCAATGCTAAGGAGAATAGGGGGAACAGGGGGTGGATCGGTTAGCACCGTGAGAGTCCCAGTTCCAGATATCCAACTTTCACTACTTGTATAGGCTCCCGATATTTGTTGAATGCCATCGATGTAGAGTTTGTTGACCGTATCATCAGCATTCATTTGAAGTTTGGGCACACTGCTATTAGGCTTGGTGCTGGGGGCATCAACAAGATAGAGGTCAGCTGAATCGCTTATGGCATTATCGGCGTCAATATATAATGAAGAAGTGTCATTGATTGTCACATTTCCTATGCCCATGGAGCCAGCAACTTTGCCAAACACACGAAAGTTGGTGCCAGTACTTCTATCAGTGATGAGCTCTCCAAAGGTATTGGGGCTATTGAGATTGAAGGAGTTATTATTAACCCCTTCAAAGGTCAATGAGTAGTTTCCGCTAATAGGCTGATCGAAATTTCGAGTGTCGTTATGACCAACTGTCGACCATCCACCTGAGATGATGGCGTTGCCCAGAAGATTGATGTTCCCAATAGAAATGGTTCCGTTGTATCCTATTTCTAAATCAGACCCTTCTTCTAGAAAGAGGTTGCCATTTCCAAAAATATTACCTGAAGAATCTTTGGCTCTTAATCTTGCTGCTGATTGTAAATAGAGATTTCCCCCATACGCTGGAACTGTGATGTCGTCTTCCTGAGCGAGAACTCCAGTTGAGATGATCGCATTCATAGCACCGGTTGGGACACCGTTGTTCCAATTTGCGGCATTATTCCAGTTATCATCAGACCCATTTGGGCCGTTGGTAGTTCCAGTGATGGTGCTATCCGTTGCGAAGAGGCCTTCATTAATCAAGATGATTAAACAAAATACCCAATAAAAAGAAATTGAATGATTTTTGTATAGAGTCAAGAAGCAGGAGTTAAAATAATAATAGAAATTAGTAAATATTCTTGCTATATAACAATCTGCGCAAGTATCAATTGTGAATTTGTTTCATGGGAAAGAATTGTCCTTAATTACTGGGGAAACCTTATCTAAAATAACATCGCCAATACAATTTATGATTATATAACCAACAGTAATTAAGGTTTCAATAGGCAACCACCACCACTACTGTTTTCGCTTCCTAAGTCTCTAGCTCCTGGGTAGAATAGACCGAAGGTAGACAGGTGGTAGCTTTTAGCGCGGACCACATTTAAGTCAGGATGAGTATAAAAACCTTCAACGGGAACCCAACGGTTGAGAGTCACATCAAAACGGAGGCAAATGAGTTGTGATTCTGGGATATTGAGACCATCAACAAGACCATCTTGGTCGATATCATCGTAAGCGAGAAGAATTTCAACAGGCCCATTAGGTTCTTCTAAAGTAGTTGATGAAATAGGAAGAACTTGGACGTCACGTTTTAATGTTTCTAAATGCAGAGGTACCCCTTGAAGGTTGAGTCCACTGTCGAGTCGTCGGGTCACAGTCAGACTACCTTCAGGAGAATCGAGGTCTTGGGCTGGGAGACGAAGTCCTGAGCCATCAAAGGTGAGAACAGAAGAACTTAGACGCGGTTGCCAAGGTACACGGAAGAGGTCACTTTGATCAGACGGGCTGATTGTTGATTGGAGGTCACGGTCGACATTCCATTGTCGAAATGTATTAAAAGACCAATT
>Ga0233432_10003669_pt1 | contig 13818 bp, 10 predicted proteins | sample SI_122_August201_6_FD_179870 | JGI IMG/M metagenome (GOLD analysis project Ga0233432, IMG submission 179870) | Seawater microbial communities from Saanich Inlet, British Columbia, Canada - SI_122_August2016_10_MG | ecosystem: Environmental > Aquatic > Marine > Inlet | place: Canada: British...
AGTATAAGTATTAAAAAAGATGAAGGTGATTATAAAAATATAGTAACTAAGATAAAGAATATTATAGCGAATGGCGGTCTAGAATCTATCTATACTTTTAAATATAATATAGAGAAGATTCTATCTGATATAAATGTAGATGATACATTTCTTTCCGAATTGATAGATGAGGGTCAGAAAGATATGGAACCTGCAAAGACACAGAATTCCAGTATAGCACAAGTTAAAGATTTTATTAAATTGTTAATAAAATCTTTTCGTTTCACATACACTATAATGAAAGAGTCAAAAGTTAACAAAGATTTTGAAACCCGTCATCAGATTGAAGAACTAAATAATTACAAAACTGCTATTGAAAAGTTTAAGGAAACATCTAAGTTAATATCTAGTGTAGAAGATTCTCCATCAGTAAACAGAGATCTTCCACATTCAGTTGGTAGAGAAGACCAAAAAAATACAAATCAATCTGGAGAAAACTCATCCAGTAACCCTCTTTCCGGTATTGGAAATTTATTTTCTGGGAATAGTGGTTCAAGTTCTTCAGGAGCTCCTCCTCCGCAAGGACCCCCTCCTCAGAATGAAATATTAGAAGGACCAACTAATAGTGATAATATATTAACGGGGAATAAATCTTCTACTACTGATGAAATGGGTGAAATGGGTGAAATGGGTGAAATGACTGAAAATACTAATAGCGATGATCTAGATACAAGTGAAGGAAGTGAAACATCAAAAAGTTTTTATGATACAGTTTTATCATATTTTAAGGGAGAAGATACTAAAGAAGAGAATAAAGAAAATGATGAACCAAAATTAAAAAGTGCTTCCGATATTGTTAAAGGGTTAGATCTAACTGGTTTATTTTCAAAAGATAAAAAGTTTGTACCAGACGATAATGATACACAAAAAATAGAAATAGCAGAATCAGAATTAAAGATGTTACAAGATTCTGAAGAAAGTTTAAGACAAGAATTGGAAGAACAACAAGATAGAATAACTGAGTATAAAAAAGATATACAAAATAAGATATCTCAACAATACGCATTATTAGAATATGAAAAAACTCAGTTAAAAAATGAAAATAAAAAACTTGATAGAAAACAGTATAAAAAGTATTATACATTTGTTGACATGTTAAAAAATAGAGAAAGATTTTTAGATAAACGCGAAGATATTTTAAACAATAAAAGAAAAAAAGATTTAAAAGAACTCAATGAAACAAAAAAGAAACTTGTTTCCGAACTTTTAAGACAACTTGATAAAGAAAAGAATATAGTGATAAGAAATAAAAACAAAGAGAATAGTATTTTAAGAAAACAATTACAATATTACAAAGGAAATAATATGTATTTACAATCGCTTGTTGATATGCTGGAAGATAATAGAACGAAATGTTCTAAAATTAAAAATGTTAAAAAGACACTTAAAAAACGAAAGAAAAAAAGATCAAAACAATATACTCATACAAAAACTTTTGAAATAACTTTATAATATAATATTATATTACAATGGATGATGATACAGCAATTAAGATGTTAATGATGAATTATATAGAAGAACAAATAGAAAAATCTGGAGTAAGGGAAAGAGAGGGTGATGAAGGTGGTGATGGAAAAAGAAAAAGAAAAGGAGATGGTGATGGCGATGTAAATCAAGAAGAAGAAGAAGAAGAAGAAGAAGAAGAAGTAGAGGAAGAAGAAGAAGAAGAAGAAGAAGAAGAAGAAACACCTTCTAACACTTCATGGAATAGATTCTCAGAGTCCTCTTCATATAATGATAATAATGATAATAATGGTCAAAGCAGGGGGAGACCCGGTGTAAGTAGACTTGATACTATGAAACAGAATATTCGTGAAAATAGAAACTTTTCTAATGTAGAAAGTGGTTTTGGAAAATCAGGGAGTTTAGGAACTGAAAATACTAATATAGATGAAGATAAAGGAGATGATGATAAAGGAGATGATGATAAAGGAGATGAAGAAATAGAAGATAAAGAGAAGAAAAAATCTCATAAAAGAAGTATTAGAAAAAAATCTCTTGCTAATAATATGAAAAGTTTAAAAAAGGAAGAATTATTCTTTCATACAGGAGATGTCAGTCTTCCCAAAAATCCATCAAAAAAACATTTTGTTCCAAGTAATCCTAAAAAGGTTGTAAAGGAAAGTTACAAACCTAATCTGGATAAAGGAGAAAAATCTCGTAAAAAGAAAAGAACATTAAAAAGATTAAAATTAAATGAAAGTGGTGAAAAGAAAATAAAAGCTTCTAGACAAAGATTCTTAGAGAATATAAGTCTAAAAGATTCTTAGAGAATATAAGTCTATAATCTATTTTTATATTCTTTCTTTATTTAAATGAACTCATCTATAAATATATTTGCTCCAAAAAATACTTTAAGTTTAAGAAAATTAGGTGAAAATAACATGGATCGCTTTCAAACAGATATTAGTTTGAATGGTAAGACAAAATATCAGGATAAAGATAATCTTATTCATTCACTACAAGAAGAACTATCTACTATGAAATATAAGATGTCTTTTTATTTTGAAAAGGAAAAAGAAATACAAGGATTACAACAGAAAATAAAAAGTTTAGAAGATGAAATAAAGAATGTGAATAAATATAAACTTCTAATCTTGAAATTAAAGAAAACAAATGATAATATTAGTGAACATTATAAAAAACTATTGTTAGAATTAAATGATTATGAGAATATAAAAAAAGAAAATACACTTATGAAAGATAAGATAAAAGAATTAACTGTATCTGATAAAAATCCTAAAAAAGAATTAGATATTATTATAGAAGAATTAAGTAATAATGTTTCAGAAGAAGATGATAATACTATAGATGAAATTATTGAAGATATTGGTAATATAGACGATTTATTAAAGAGTAATGAAAATTAAAGGACTAAATTATAATAGTGATGTGAGTGACCAGCATCTTCACTTGTAGGATTATTCAGAGTTTCTACATATTTTTGAATCTTATCTTCAGTTATGGCATCGTAAATAGAATCGTTGAAGACATCTTTCGTGAAAGTTGCATTTATAAGCTCATGTTTGAACTCACCTTCATCAAATAAATATATCATAATATTTTTTTTATTCGCTTCACTACCTTCTTTCTCAATATAATCATAGTTACACTGAAGTGTAATATCCGTTGGTTCCTTGTCTGTTTCTACACTTATATCGCATGTTATAGCGCCCCCTTTTCCACTTTCTATTTTTTTTGCGATATCGGTTAATTTACCTTCATCCATATCTTTTTCTTCTATACTCACCCCATCTATTGTTAATTTTTTTATCATAAAACGTTTATCATCAATTTTGTTATACATATCTGTATTTCTTTCTTTGTCTATTTTGACTAATTTACCTTCTTCATCAATGTTACAAGTTAATAAAATTGTTGCTTTTATATGGATATTAATTGCTAATAATTTTGACAAGATTTTAGGATCTATTAAAGAATTAATATTATATTTATATAAAAAATCCCTATAACCATTTACGTCATCCGTGGGTGTGAAAGGAATCAAACCTGTGGGATCAGAAAAATAGTCGTCACTATTGATACTCTTAAATCTAAATAATTTTTCTTTTTTCATATAAATACTATTATTAGTTAGTAAACCCATCAATTTAAGACTATACATAATATTAGAAAGTGAAAACCAAACGTAGTGATTTATTTTTGGTACTAAGTCATTATCTATTGAACTTCTATATCTTTCTATGAATACTTGACAAGGGGGTTTTTCTCCTTGTATAGAATACTGAAAATATTCTATATTAAAGGGTATGGTAATAATTTCGCCGGCTGTAGACTCATATTCACTGAAAATGTCAGTAATTTCTTTAAAAATAACCTCTTGTCTCTGTCTTAATTTATTTATACATTTATAAGAATTATTATCCTTATTGTCCCCCCATTTTAGGTTATTCAATGTGGCGGTAATATCATTATTCGTTAGATTAAAATTGTTATCAGAAAAGTTTTTATTCCTAATGTGTATATTTTTATTATATTCTGATAAAATAGAATCCGCATCTCCCGGTCCCTGTACATCGGTTAATGTTTCTATTTTGTTTCCGTTCATTCCATCAATAACCCCTTCATAATATTTATTCATTATATTTTTAAATGTCTTATCAATACTAATACTATCTGCAATTGTTAAATCTTCTTTTGTTAATTCAATTTCATAATTCATTTTATTACCCCATGGTGTCAATTCATTTCTAGGTGTAAGCTTGCTAATTTTAGGAGTTATCATATTAGTTATCTTATCATCTATTGGTGGTATAAAAAATGTTTCTGTTAGTTTTTTATCCCTTATTAAATATAATTTTTTTATTTCTGTGTAAAGAGAATTGTAACTGTCTGTTCCTGCTGTAGAATACATTGTTAAATTACCAAAATGACTTCCATATATCCACCCTACTTTTATAGAGTATAATGGTTTATAATCACTTAAAATAATAGAATCATTAATTTTGTTAATATTACCTTTAAATAAATTGGGGGTCTCAGTCTTAGGAATATAAATTACTTCTTCTTCACTAGGGAAAACATAAAGAGGAATTGTTTTATAAACTCCGATAATACCTGGTAATCCAGCTATTTTTATTACGGTATCCGCCTGAGGTATTTTACCACCTCTAAGTTTTTTTAAACTTTTTTTATGTTTACTTTTATGTAAACTCTTTCTCCCCCCAAAGATTCTTTTTCTTTTTATAGTTCTCATATATTAATAATATATATTTTAATATATATTATGAAAAAAGCGAATACGCTAAAACGAAAACCAAATAAAAAGAAACATACTATGAAAAGAAAATATACCAAGAAAAGAAGATACACTAAGAGAAGAAAATATACTAAGAAAATACAAAGAGGAGGTGTATGTCCATGTGCCATTCCAATGACAACAGTAGCAACTTCTTATATAGCAACTGCTTTAGGTAGTTTAGGATTATACTCATTAAGTAAAAAAGAAACCTAAGAAATAAATAATATATTGATATATATATTTACAATATGGGTGATTATTATGAGATTCTAGGAGTTTCAAAAGATTGTTCTGATAATGAACTTAAAAAAGCATACCATAAAATAGCTTTGAAGAATCATCCAGACAAAAATAAAAGTAATCCTGACGCCTTAGAACTCTTTAAAAAAGCGACAGAAGCATATGAGACACTTTCTAATGATGGAAAAAGAAAAAGATATGATTTGTATGGTAATACAGATAGTATTACAGGAAATATTAATCATATGAGTATATTTGAAGAATTATTTGGAGGTAATATTTTCTTCGATGGATTTTTTAGTCAAAAGATGTTTTCACGAGATATGAATATGATTTCTAATAGTTATGAATCTACAAGTGTTGTAATCAATGGTAATGAAAAAATAACTAGGAAGACTGTCCATACACCTAGTGGTGTAAGAACAACCGAGTTTAAAGAAATAATAAATCATGAAGCACCTACAAATATAGATATTTTGAAGAATATGAGTCGTTTAGGACTCCATAGTAGAGGAGGATTCTAATGAGTTTTGAATAGCCATTTGTAACATATTTTCTTCTTCCATCTCCATAACATTTTGTAAAGTATGATTAACCATGTTAATAATATTATCCCCCTGTTCCGCATCATGAAGTATACTAAATGTCATTTCAATTTCTTGAGGTTCATCATTTATTTGAGATTCTTCATTTGTTTGGGAATCATCATTTTCTTCTTCTTTTAAATCTTCACCTGGGAATTTAGTTCTACATATTGGACAGGTGTTATTTAATTCTAACCATTTTTTAATCCCTTCACAATCTTCATTACCTTCATGAAAATGATGAGATGTTTCAGAACACGGTAAAGATATATATTTTTCACCAGTATTTATAGGATCCATACATATACTACAAGTATAATCTTCATCTTTTATTTCCTTTATCTCTAGCGAATCGGTAAACTCTTGTGTACACCTTTGAACTTTTACCTTATCTTCATCAAAAGATCTTTGAAGGACATTATCTATATATTGAGGATTAAGGTTTTGAGTATTCATCTGTTGAGTAAATCTATTCATAAATATTCTAAATAAATCTTGTGAATTATTTATATTTGTATCAAAATCATTAATATTACTTTCCATACTTATTAATGAATAATATTTTATTTCTTTATATTTCATTTATTTAAGACTTAAAGAAAGTAAAGCATATCCAATAAACCCTGTTAAGATAGACATCTTCCATTTATATTTCATATCAGAATAGATGTCGGCCCATGCGTCAACCTGTGCTTTGGTTTTTAAAGAATACAACATTAGAGGACTTTTTGGAGAGAAGTAGTAAAATCCTAGTTTTACTAAATAAACTATTGCTAAGAATGTGCAAATACGATATTCATGTTTTGGATAATTGAAAAAATAGTATAAACCCAATGTTAATCCCAATATCATTCCAAGAATATAGATTGTTAGTCTCTCTTTAACAATTAAGAAATAAGTATTCTTTTGTTCTTCATCTAGTAACACAACAAATCTTTGAAAATATGTTTCATCTTTAACAAGTGTCATATAGATACTTGAAAAAAGAAGAGTAATACCAATAATACACGTAATGCAATTTTCACTTTTCATTTATATAGTAATATATATTAATTAATCAATCTCATCAATTGTTGGATTTTCAGTTGATCCTGGAGATTCAAAAGGACTAGGCACACCTTGGGAACCAGGCACACCTTGAGCCCCTGGCACACCTTGAGCCCCTGGCATCTGTCCATCATGAAGCTTCATCATAATTGGATTAATAATATCATTTATTTCTTTTAGCTTAGAATTATAATCATCCTTACTCCTAGTTCCTACATCAGAATATATCCATGATTCTCCATCTGCTACAGCCTTATTTACGGATTCAATATCTTCTCCTGAAAGCTTTTCTTTAACATTATCATTTGATACAGTACTCTTAGTTTGATAAATAAGACTCTCTAAACTATTCTTAGCATCAATAATTTCTTGTTGTTCAAGATCTTGTTGTTTATATTTTTCTGCTTCTTCAACCAATCTTTCAATATCTTCTTTAGTAAGTCTTCCTTTATCATTCTCAATTGTGATATTCTTCTTATTTCCAGAACCCTTCTCACAGGCTTCAATATTCATAATACCATTTGCATCTACATCAAATGAAACTTCAATCTGTGGGATACCTCTTGGAGCGGGTGGAATACCTTCTAAATGAAACTCTCCCAATTGATTATTATCTTTTGTAAGAGTTCTTTCACCCTCAAAAACTTGAATCTGAACACCACTTTGATTATCTTCATATGTAGAAAATGTTTGTGATTTCTTTGTTGGAATAGTTGTATTGCGTTCAATTATCTTTGTCATAACTCCTCCAGCCGTCTCAATTCCTAAGGATAGAGGTGCAACATCTAAGAGCAATATATCATCTAGCTTAGAACCTTCACCATCACCACTTAAGATTGCAGCCTGTGCGGCTGCACCATAAGCCACAGCCTCATCTGGATTAATATTCTTACTCAGTTCTTTACCATTAAAAAAGTTCTTCAAAAGCTCCTGAACCTTCGGAATCCGTGTTGAACCACCAACAAGAACTATATCATCAATCTGGCTCTTACTCACACCAGAATCTTGTAGAACCTTTTGAACAGGATTCATACACTTTTGAAAGAGAGGCATACAAATTGATTCAAACTTGGCTCTTGTCATTGATGAAAAGAAATCAATCCCTTCATAAAGTGATTCAATTTCAAGATTAGCAGTTGAAGCACTGGAAAGATTACGCTTTAAACGTTCACACGCAGTCTTAAGACGACGCATCGCTCGTTTATTTTCACTAATATCGTGTTTATGCTTTCTCTTAAATTCTTGTAAAAAATGTTGCATTATAAGTTGATCAAAATCTTCTCCTCCCAAATGAGTATCTCCTGCTGTAGCTTTTACCTCAAAAATCCCATCATCAATATTAAGTAGTGAAACATCAAATGTTCCCCCACCCAAATCAAAAATAAGAACATGATTTTCTTCTTTTGAATTATCTAATCCATACGCAATAGCTGCTGCGGTTGGTTCATTAATTATACGAAGAATATTCAAGCCGGCAATCTGTCCAGCATCCTTAGTTGCCTGTCGTTGAGAATCATTAAAGTAGGCGGGAACAGTCACAACCGCATCTGTTACCTTCTCTCCAATAAAAGCCTCAGCAATATCTTTCATCTTAGTAAGAACCATAGATGAAATCTCTTCAGGTTGAAACATTTTCTTTTCACCTGAAACTTCGACCTGAACCATAGGTTTACCCCCATCAGAAACTACATTATAAGAGAAAGTCTTAATGTCACTTTGAAGAGAAGCATCATCAAACTTACGTCCAATCAATCTTTTAGCATCATAAACTGTATTTGTTGGATTCATGGAAGCTTGATTCTTAGCACCATCACCAATCAATCTTTCATTTTCAGTAAAAGCTACATATGATGGGGTAGTTCTGTTCCCCTGATCATTCGCGATAATCTCACAACGATTGTCCTTCCACCAACCAACGCAACTGTATGTCGTTCCAAGATCAATACCTATTGCCACCATTACTATATTATATAAATCTATATATTCTTCATTTTTTAAGTATTTTATAATCTGTCTTTTTAATCTCATCTTCAATTTCATCTTCAATTTCATCTTCAATTTCATCTTCAATCTCTTCTATTATTTCTTGAAGTATCTTTTTGTATTCTTTTTCATAAAACTCATTTAAGATATCATGAGTTTTATTTGGTACTTCTATTTTTTGACACAAATATTCCATTATTAGTAATACTATTTAATAGATATTTATCAAAGATATTTATCAAATTTTTATATAAGATAATATTATTATGAGTAAATACAATATTTATATTATTTGTAAAGATGAAGAAAGATTTTTTGAAAAGAAAAGAGAGTTTGATAAATACAAATCTAAAATATGTCATATTCAATGGGTTCCAGCAGAATATTTAACATTAACTCAGTGTAATAAAGCTATGTTAAAAAAATTAAATACAATTTATAATACAAAACAGACGAGTATTATAGCTAAATTAGGATGTATTGCTGCTCATAGAAAAGCACTTTTAGCAATATATTCTAATCAAACAAAAAATAATCTTATTCTTGAAGATGATGCTAACTTATCGGGTGTTTTACCAGTTGTTCCTAAAGAAACATGTTACATGGGGGGATGGATCGTTCCACCTCAGATAAGTAAAACTGGAAAGGTTAAGTTGAACATAAAATCTAAAAAAGGATTAAATAAAATAGATTATGATAAGTTTAAAATTATAACAACACATGCATTATTCATTAAAGAAATAGATGAAGCTACAATGCTTTTAGATTCAACAATACAACCTGAAAAGATAAAGAATTATGATGTTCATTTAGCAGATAATCAGTATTTCAAGAGTTATTATTATCCCCCTGTATTTGTTCAGGGAAAACATTTTTCTGATATAGAGGGTAAAGTTAATAAAAATGATCTAAATACTATGAATTATGGATTGTAAACTTTCTTTTTTCCTGTTCTTTTCTTGTTCTTATTTTTTTTATCTGTTCTTTTTAATTTTTTACCTGTTCTTTTCATTTTTTTATCTGTTCTTCTCATTTTTTTACCAGTTCTTTTTAATTTTTTACCTGTTCTTTTCATTTTTCTAAGAGTTTTACTACCACCCTCTTGAGAATCTTGAGAATAATGCACATATTGTTGATTGGGACCTATAATCTCTTGCTGTACTTTTGCTTGCGCTACTGTTTGAGCTGAGTTCCTAACAAAACTTAAGGCAGAAGTGAGTGCTTTATCTAATGTCCCCTCAAACTTCTCTGCCGCAACTTCTTCTATAAGTTTTTTAAGTCTCGTTAATTTGTCAATAACAATACTATAATTTCTTAAGTTCTTATCATTATATATTTTTATCTTTAATGTATTGTTCAACCTATTATAAGTTTGAGGATTTATAACCATTCTTGTTCCAAATAATTTATTTTTTTTCCAATTGGAAAATGTATTTTCATTATTTATTTCTTTAAATAAAGATATGTCATTTTTACATCTGGTATAAATAATCTTAAATATTTCGGCACTAATAGAACTAGGACCAGTAGTGTTTCCTTTTTCAGGAAAAAACAATGCCCCCCCCTGAAAACGACCCATTTTCTTTATACTATCTATATTTATTCTACCGCCGGTCAAATCTTTCAGTAGAGTCTTCCACCCCTGCAATACACTTGTCCCGGTTTCATTATCAATAATTTTCATAAGGTTTAATACATTTACCAGATGATTGTAATCATAAAAATCTACCCCTCCTACTCTCAACATTTGACCAAATATTTCATTTATAGGTGTTTGTTGACTTTTTTCTATTGGATGAATTGAATCCATTTTTTCAACATCAAGTTTTCTTAATGAATTAATTTCTGGAATCATAGTCTCTTTATCTAACATTCTTATTGAACAAGGCAAGATTTCTTTGTCACTATTATATTGTTCAAATAGTACATTATCACCTTTAGTAAACTTACCTCCACCCTTAGTTGCGTCACTACCTGTTTCTGGTAGTTCATAATTCTTAACAACTAGCAGCACTTTGCTTTTTATTTTTTTGACAAATTTAGAACAATAGTCTCTTATATCAATTGTGCTATCGTCGGTATTTTTTTTATATACTTCAACCGACCATGAAGAACTTTGAAAAGTTTCTTCGATATATTTTATTGATGTATCTGTTAGGGGAAACACTGTGGGTGGAATATAAATGTTCCCATCGGATACGATAAAAATTATTGGTGTATGAGAAAACTCCCCAGATTTTTTTATTAGAGCTTTTTCTTGAGCAATGTCATTAGATGAAAGATTAGCACGTTTACCATAACTCTCAATACTATTATTGTAAACAGAATTATTTATATGTTTTTCACAAAAAAATAAACTTTGATACCCCGATGCTTTCGTTTCTGTGTCCCATCTAGAACTCATTGCGACCCAATAACCTAATGAAAATATTTTATCACCACTATTTTCAGCTAAAGTTTTTATGGGAGTGATATCTAATAACGAAGCTGTCGCAAAATAGGTTCTCCTATCTGTTCTACAAAACGGATTTGCTAAGTTGTTATTTTCTTTAACCCATTTACCAATATTTAATCCACATGCGTCTATATCATCCATATTTTTCATTATTGGACCCTGGTCTATACATTTTTTTAAATAAGATCTTAATCCTTCAAGTTCTTTTGAGTGAACAGTGTTTGCACTGGGTAAGAAATTATAGAGTATTTCCTTGGTAATCCCCCCTTGTTCAATATCCTCGTACTTTTTTGCCTCACTCAATAATAATTTATCGTTATCATTAATAAGTTTATCAAGGATCATTGTGTATTCGCTTTGAGTTCTTGACGTAATGTTTTTAATATTTGCGAACATCGGGGGTATTTTAGGAAAATCTCTTGTCTCATTAACACTACCTAATACCAATAACAACTCCTTAATAGATTTTAATCTTAATATTTTATGTTTAGTTCCCTCCCAATGTGAGGAGCTTTCTGGCCATCTAAGAAATTGAAACTTATTGTCATTTGCGATTTTATCCTTAAAATCTTTTAATCTTTCTTCTGAAGTCTCACCCTTACAATCAAAAATAAGAATATGTGTTACTAATTCGTATAGATGTGCTGGTAATCCTTTAATGAACTCATAATTGTTTAATAAATGAAATACTTCTTTAGGACCATACGTTTCTGTATTTTCATAATTAGTATCGGGTCCCGCTTCTACAGATGTATTTTTCCTTTCAGAAATCCCTCGTAATTGTGAAGCCGTCAAAACACCCCCTGTTATTTTTTTATCCTTTGGTAATTCTAGATTAGGTATTTCTGAAATGTGGGGTTCTCTAAACCATTCAGAATTAGATTTGTTAAAACGCTTCTCTATGTATTCTTGTCTGGTTTGATATGATTCAAAACCTATAACTGAACGAGCTTTTCTAGTAAAACGTTTTGAAAATGTACTAAATCTTAAGCTATTTATTCCCCACAATTCTAACTCATCTACATAAACTTTATATACTTTAGATGGATAATCTTTCCTTAGTTTAGCTTCCACTAAATAGTAGCACATGTTTTTTGGTGTGCTTTCTCTGCTATGATATTTTTCAATATATTCCATTCCGTCGGAATCTTTTGTTTTTTTACCTCCTCCGTTTATTTCCGATTCAGGAACAGGCTCAGGAACAGGTTTATCTTCAGATTTATCTTCAGGTGGGGATTCATCTTGATATTTTTTATGAAATGCCCACTGATATTTATTTGGTTCATTCGTATTAACGACTCTACTTGATATTCTATCATATATAAGATCTTTATCATTGCTACCACTTAATACATATGGATGTTTCATAAGACCCCCGTATGTACTAGCTCTATTCCTGTATCTATCATAAGTACCTCTTTCTGCATCATCCATCGCGGAGGTTACCTTTGAAGAATACTCCACATCTACACCAAAACCAATTATAGTCAAAAATGATGAATGAGGTGGTAATCTATTTTTTGTATCTTCATCCAATAGTGTCTTTTTTCGAGTATTTTCATATGACTCTGTTATTTGACCTAATGTAGCGTATTCTTTATTTGTTAAAAAATCTACTTTAGTGTATTGTGGTGCGTTTCCAAGCCATAAATATGTATCACCCATACGAGCGGGCCAACCCAATTTTATCGTATAAGGATCAACTAAACGTGTCTGTGTCCACCCACGTATACGATCAGAAAGTTTTGAAACAACTTGTCCTACATTAAATTTTTTAGTAACCCACCTCTTAATTTCACCAGCTTTACCACTCACTTTCTTACTATAAAAACTAAGTTTATCACGAACCTTACCACCCGCTATATATCTTTTCCTTAAAGTTTTTCTTCTTGTCCTTTTTAAATATCTACCACCACCCTTTTTTACGGGTTTTATAGATACACGCTGTTTTTTATTTGTACCATCTTTATCGGTAAAAACCGACACCCACACTTCATTACCTGAATCACTTGTCACATCCATACACACATGCATCCATTTACTTTTATTAGAAGGATTACGATCGATTGCGATACGAATTATTTCTGGTTCACTCTGATTCGCGAGTAATGATTTAACCTTGGCGATACGGTTTGTTGATGACAGTTTTTTGAATTTTCCTTCTTCATTCAGTACATAGATATGTTTAATTTCACTATTCCCAAATTTTTGAATTGTAAAAGTTTTATCAATTATGATAAAACTTTTTAAAATCCTAACATCTCCTCCTCCAATAGTATCGTCAATTACCATATTTACCATATTTCTCGCATTTTTTACAATACCATCGGAATAATCATCTTCCTTCAACTCACCATACTTATCCTTGAGAGTTTTTAATGCCACCTTTTTATCATCATCTAATACGGGCTGTTCTGTAGGAGATTCTAATGGTGAAACAAGAGACGATTCATCATCGGCTCCGGCATCGTCATCGTCATCGTCATCGTCATCGTCATCGTCATCGTCATTGGCTGCGGCTCCAGCTGCGGCTCCAGCTTCGGCTCCAGCTTCGGCTCCGGCTCCAGCTCCAGCTTCGGCTCCGGCTCCGGTTTCGGTTTCGGTTCCGGTTTCGGTTTCGGCTCCGGCATCACCTTCGGAGGAATCATCACCTTCTACCCCCTCAGTATCAGAACTTAATCTCTCCTGTAAACCAATAGATTTTTTCT
>Ga0233432_10003679_pt1 | contig 13805 bp, 15 predicted proteins | sample SI_122_August201_6_FD_179870 | JGI IMG/M metagenome (GOLD analysis project Ga0233432, IMG submission 179870) | Seawater microbial communities from Saanich Inlet, British Columbia, Canada - SI_122_August2016_10_MG | ecosystem: Environmental > Aquatic > Marine > Inlet | place: Canada: British...
AGATGTTCTATAAAAAAAACCTAAGGCTATAAATAATGAAGAGATTAATAAAAGACTAAATATGGTGTACATTTCAAACTCTCCCATAGGTTTGACCCATTCAAACCCGTAATAATGAAAAAAATGATCTGGTAGAATAAAGAAATCATGAATCCAACCTTTAAGCCAAAAACGAAGGGTTCCAGCAAACATCATCAAGCCAAAAATAATTCGAAAAACAACCAATGGAGCTATACTTGTATCAGCATAACTCCATTTGATTATTTTTGAAATACTAAAATTTGAATTAATCGCCATCCGAATCGCCCAATGTAACGGTTACAGAAAAATAAGATCGCATGTCATTTTTAATCATCGGCACCATTTTTTGGAGTTCATTTGATGTTTCTTGAACTTGCGAAATATTATTTACAATTTCATAAGGTAAATCATTCGCAAACTGATTTACCAGTTCTTTACAAAGAACAAATTGATCTGCTATCGCTTCTGATAAATCGCCATCAACCACAGTAGATATAGCATTATACGCTTTTAACATCTCATAAATACCAATACCATCAATGCCATTTTCTCCGATACCCAAATAAACACTTTCTAATGCAGTTAAATTAGCATGAATTAACTCAAACGACTTACCACTATAAAACCCTTCAACTTTAGATGTATCCATAGCAATAGGGATACCAAAACTTGTTGCAAAACCAGCTGGTAAAGCAAATTTATTTCGTTTTATCTGTTCATAATCGTAAAGGAAATAATTAAAAAGCAAGCTCAAAGAACTGCTCTGATCATTTCCATATGAACTAACAAAGATATCTCTGTAGGAATCCCAAGCATTCACCACCTCATCTACTCTGCCTTGCATATCGGCAAGACAATCTTGCAAATAAGCAATTCTAGAGGGGTCGTTCAACTCAAGCAGTAATTCATTTTGATCAGCATGAAAAAGGAGATAATCGAATGCCGGAAGGCCTTTCGCCTGATAATTTGAAGGAAAATCCAAATTGTAGGTTCCGAACTGAATATTTTCTTCAATTGTATCAGTTAATGCAGGAAAGGAATTACAATTAATACGCAAGAGTGCTGAATATTCTGCCGCCGGTCCAAACTCAAAAGCCGAAACAGATTGCCATGAAAGATAAGTCGCCTTAAACTGTTCCTGAAGTGAGATCAAAGTCTGAACATCGGAAGCATCAAAAGCATTTAAGCGTGCCTGTAATGCTAATAGATTTGACTGGAACTGAGCATAACGTGGAACGATCATATTGTCAGCTACATTCTCAAATAAATCACCGTACTCAAAAGAATCTATAGGCGGCTCTTCAGGTCCACAAGACGGAAGAAATAAAAAACCTAAAACGACTCCGTATAAACATAAAAATCTCTTCATAGCTAAAAAACCACCTGCTTTCACAGGTGGTTACTTTTAAAAATTATTCTTAGTAATCAGCAGTATTTGTAATACCAAAAGCAGCTGCCAAACTTGTTCGAGTTTCATTGATTACCTCCGGAGTAACTTCATACAAGTTGGTTCCCAAAGAAGCAATAATCGCATCTACTTCTGTTGCCGAAATACTTGCCTCAGCGTTATACTTCAAAGCAGAAATAAAGGCAATAGCTTCAGATAATGCGTGATTTCTCAAAGCATCGTCAGCAATATCGTCAATCGCTCCATTCAGGTAATGAAGTGCCGCAGCAACCGGGATCATTTCCCACTCAGTACGAATTGTTCCGATCGCTTCATCACGTGTTTCATAATCTTCATTATCAATCGCTGCTCTACCTAAGATAAAACCATCATACATTAAATGATCTATCGTTTCTAAACCACCATTAATGGTCTTCTTCGCATATTTACCCCAGTAAACACCTCCATCCGTATTTGCTATAGAGAACTCAACAGGTGCACCTAAATACCCAAAAGACTCATCAAAATGGTGCTGCATATTAGTATACTCGTTATCTACTAAGGCATCAACATCATTATCAACATCCATCTTCGCATCGCTCAAGTAAACAGAAGTACCCTGATAATAAAAACAAGAACCCATGATTCCTTTTGCAATTAATTGAATGGGCTCAAAACCATTTTCATTAAACAAATACGTCTTCTCACCATCTGCTGAAGTTGTTAATGTACCATTAACAGACAAATCAGCTAACTCATCTATAAGAAGCTCAATAACAGCTTGCTCATCCGAAAAAGTTTTACTCTTAAGATCTTTTGTTGGTTGCTCTAATGCAAAAGCTTCTGAAGCCCATGTATAGCCTTCATTTGCATACATTGCCTTAGCTGTTGCTGCATCAATCACACCACCTTCATTGGCTGTTTTTAGATACGATTCTAATTCAGCCAGCATGTTTAAACGATCAATCTGACCTCCATAACTGGCATTTTGAAAATTGTACGATGTAGGAACTTCGTAAGTAGTTTCTTTTACCCCGTCTGAACATGAAGCTGTTAAGGCAATAATCGATAAGGCAATTAATCTGGTAGTTTGTTTTAAAACTTTCATCTCTTATTAACTTATATTTATTTAGACTTATTTTAAATTAAGAGGCAAAACTATTGCATTATTTTTATTAAACCAAAAATATTAATACTTTTATTTAGACTTAATATAAATAAATATTTAGTACGAATTTTATATTAAATTTTACTGATAAAATGGTCACTAAAAAATTACAGGATTGTATTTATCGCGATATTTTGGGGTTTTATCTTTAAAGAAATTCTGTATTTGAAGCATGTCCTTTTCAAGTTCATCTGTTAAGTAAATTAATGGGCCAAACCCTACCTCTTTCTTTTTATAATCTACAAAACCCATAATAATCGGAACCTCAGCAGACTTTGCAATATGATAAAATCCAGTCTTCCACTTTGGCACCCATGAACGTGTTCCTTCGGCAGGAACTACAACAATCATTTCATCACTTTCTTTGAGTAACAAGGTCATTGAATCGACCATACCATGATTCTTAGAACGATCTACTGGCACACCTCCAGTAGCTTTAAATAAAAAATTCATAGGAAAAAAAAACCAACTTTTTTTTATAAAATAATTGACTTTTAAGCCTGTAATGGTAAAGGACGCTAAAGCTAAAGGAAAATCCCAATTGGAAGTATGTGGTGCACAAACCAATACAGCTTTTTTGACCTCTTTTGGAACCCCTCCCACTAACTTCCAACCCATAATCTTAAGAAACAATTTACTCAACAATTTTTTCATCTATAAAAATTTGGTTTAAACCCTATTAAATAAACTTTATCTATAGCCCTAGTAAAAGCTGTATAAAGCCATCTTAAATACTCTTTATCAACAGTACTATCAGGCAAATAACCCTGTTCTATAAAAACATTTTTCCATTGACCACCTTGAGCCTTATGACAGGTAATAGCATAAGCAAACTTTACCTGAAGCGCATTAAAATAAGGATCTGTCTTTATAGCCTGAAAACGTTTATACTTAGTCTTTATATGAGCATACTCTCGTTCTACAGATTTATACAATCTATTGCCATCATCATAAGTCATTGAGGGCCGATCAACATAGATGGCATCTAGGAGTAAATAAGTCTCAAATTCTGGCTCAGTTGGATAATCTACCAAATTAACTTCAGCTTTTGCAAAACGAAAACCATGGCGTTCTTGAATTCTTAAAATACGTTTTACAACAATCTGATCTCCATTTGCAATGAAACCCGCTTTTGATTCTTTTGGCAAAGCAAAATAATTATTCTTAACCACCATCAAATGATCTCCGGAAGTAATTTCATCTTCGTACCAGAGGATCCGATTACGGATTTGCTGATTGTAAATATTTGCCCGTTTATTTGAACGCAAAACAACAACAGAATCTTCCATAGAATGATCTGAATAAGCTGAATTTAATGCGTCCTCAAGATCGTTCTTCTCTGCCAACCTAACAACATCCGGATAAAGATCAAAAACCGGAGAATATTGAATTTGATCAAGCTCTAACAGCTGCCTTAATGCTGTGGCATTACTTAGAATACCGGATTCTCGAGCTTGACGCACCACCTCCTTTAATTCCACTTGAAAAACCTCTTTAAAATAACGCATTTTCAATTCTTCGGGAACCAAAGCAGGACTAACTACTAAACCTACAGGAGGAAGCTGTGCAACATCTCCAATTAAAAGAACTTTACAATTCATTCCTTGATCAGAAAATCGTATCAAGTCATCTAACAAAGCATTCCCTCCAAAAGCAGAATCGGTTTGATTCCCAATCATTGACGCTTCATCTACAATATAAATGGTATTACTTGCTTTATTCTTTTGGAGTTCAAAATGAAGACTCCCAGACTTTACCTTGGGATAATATATATGCTTATGAATGGTATAAGCTTTTCGCTTGGTATAAGAACTAATTACTTTTGCTGCTCTTCCGGTTGGCGCGAGTAAAACCGACTTGCGATTGTATTTTACCAGAGATCGAATTAAGGTTTGAATAAGAGTCGTCTTACCCGTACCTGCATATCCTTTCAATACAAAAAGTTGATGCGGATCTTTATCCAATAAAAAACCGGCAACCTCACTAATCAATTTGATTTGATCTTTAGTGGCTTGATGAGGAAAATTACGTAATAAATCTCCTTGAAGTTCCTTTATTTTTATACCTGAAGTCAAAGCGTCAAAGATATACATTCAGTACTACGAAAAAAAATGAGATTAAAGCAAAAAAATTGTAGATTTGCCATAATATAAAGATCAAAATAAAAGATGGAAAAACGTATTCGCATTGGACTTTGGATTTTAGTTATTGGACTAAGTTACGCACTATACTCAGCTATTATGAATCCAATAAGATTCAATAAAGAAAAAAAAATACGCTCTGCAGACGTGATTGAAAGACTTAAAGATGTTCGAAAGGCACAGTTAGCTTTTAAAGAAGTGAACCGTTATTACGCTTCAAATTTTGATGAATTAATTCCCTTAATCGATACTGGTTTATTTACCATTGTTCAACGTCGTGACGAAGAACTAAAATTTTACAATAAGATATACAGAGAATACCAACTTAAAGATACTACTTACATAGACACCTTAGGCTTTGCTAGCATCAAAGACTCTATTTTTGGAGAAAATTACAACATACATAACTTGCGTCTTATTCCACATGCACAAGGCTCTGAATTAGAGCTTAGAGCAGGAAAAATAAAATCGGGAAGCCTCTCTGTTCAGGTATTCGAAGCAAAAGCGCCTAAAGAAGAATATCTTAAAGGATTAAATGAAGATTTGGTGAAAAATGCAGCTAAAGATCTTTTAGTGGGCTCCATGACTTCTGCAAAGATTAACGGAAATTGGGAGTAAAATAAAAGCTACATCTAGCCATATTGACCCTAATTTAGAGCTTAACAAAGCTAAATCATGTCACTTATCCATTCAGGTTAACTTGGATGGATTTTCTTTTGCCATACTTAACCTTCTTGAGCAAAAATATATTGCACTAGAACATTACGACATTAAAAACAACACCTCATACACCAATCTAGCGGAACAAATTGACCTGATAATTAACAAACAAAAGTTGCTTCAACAAAATTTTGCTTCAACATCTGTTGGTATTGCACATACTTTCAACACTATTACACCAAAAGCACTATACGAGGAAGAAAATGGAAAAGAGATTTTAGGTTTCAACCATGTACTCTTGCAAAATGAAACAGAAACAAGAGATTGGATTCAAGCAATTCAAGCATTCAACTCATACTTTATTCCTGAAGAATTAGAGCGTTGTTTCAACAAACATTTTAAAAACATTTTGTGGAAACACGACAGCAGTATACTTATAGAAAGTCTTATCCATCAATTTAAACTTCAAGAAGGTGAAAGAATATACATATCAATACAAAACAAATCTTTTGACATCACTATATTAGAAAGTAAACACCTTAAATTCTTCAACAGCTTTTCATACAGAGCTGCTGAAGACTTAATTTACTATCTGCTCTTCACATACGAACAGCTTCAACTGAATCCAGATCAAACCCCTCTTATAATCTCTGGTGAAATTGAAGAAGATTCCGAGGTTTATAAATTGCTTTACAAATACATACGAAACATTAGCTTTACAAAAAGAAACCCAAACTACAATTACAGCTTTGTTTTCGATCAGACCAAAGAGCATTTTTACTATAAACTTCTCAACCAGCATCTATGCGTATCATAAGTGGTTCTCATAAAAGTAAAAGAATTACCGCGCCTAAGAACCTACCTGTTCGTCCAACAACTGATATGGCAAAAGAAGGTCTTTTCAACATCTTAAACAATCGTTACTATTTTGACGAAATTAGAGTGCTTGACTTATTCAGTGGTACAGGTAATATTGCATATGAATTTGCATCTCGAGGTTCAGAAGAAATATTTTGTGTAGATAAAAACCATAACTGTATTCGTTTCATTCAACAAACTGCTAAAGAATTGAATTTTGATGCAATTTCAACTATTCAAGCAGATGTATTTGAATTTCTGGCTCGACACAATAGAGAACATGACATAATATTTGCTGACCCTCCATATGAATTAACCAATTTAAATGAAGTTATAGCATCCGTTTTTGATAAAAAGCTTCTTTCTCAAGAAGGTGTTCTAATTCTAGAACATTCTAAAATGAAAGATTTCTCTGAAAACTCTTTTTTTAAAAACACAAGACGTTATGGAAATGTCAACTTTAGTTTTTTTGAATGGATGAATGATGAGGAATAAAAATTAGATTATTATATCACCTCCTTAATTCTGTCTCCTAATTATTCTTTAACTTGCAATTTCAATAGTAAAACATGAGAAGAATCGCATTTTTTCCTGGTTCATTTGATCCCATCACTAAAGGACACGAAGACATTGTTCGAAGGGCACTTCCAATGTTTGACAAAATCATAGTAGCTCTTGGTGTAAACAGTTCAAAAAATGAAATGTTCCCTCTAGAGCAAAAACAAAATTGGATTGAAAAAACCTTTTTAGACTGCCCTTCAGTTGAAGTAATAAACTACAAAGGATTAACCATAGACGCTTGTAAAAAACACCAAGCAAAATTCATATTAAGAGGACTCCGAAATTCCAATGATTACGAATATGAAAAAAGCATTGCGATGATGAATCAAGCTATGGAACCAAGTATTGAAACCATATATTTAAACACCCATCCAGAATGGGCTGCCATTTCTTCTACCATAGTGAGAGATATTATTAAGAACAAAGGTAATGCACAACCTTTTCTTGCTTCAGGAGTTCAACTATAGAGGTATAAGTATTTGAGACACACGAAAGATGTTTCGTCTTGTCTGCCCAAACTACTTCGGTAATACCTTCTTCTAATTGAGGCTTGAGAACTTGTTCTGAAGAACAAGTCATTGCATACCAATAAGTTTTTTTAAGAATTGCTTCACTCTTGAATGAATAAGTATGATACGTTACTCCTAAAAGTGCTCCCCGATTAATACCTCGAACAGCACACTCTTCTTCTACCTCACGGACTGCAGCATCCTCAACTTTTTCTCCCGACTCAACTTTACCTTTGGGTAAATCCCACTTACCGTTTCTTAGAATCCACAAAACTTCTCTTTTCGAATTGACAACTACGCCACCAGCAGCATCAATTAACTGATAATGAGAACAGAAATCGCGCCACATATGTTCAACATCATCCCCTTGCAAAATTAGAGATTTACAAATCCCATTTTGCACTTTACTTATAGCGTTTTTAATACAAGAAGCATATGAATAACTTTGAATTTCAGACTGCTCATCAACTTCTAAAATAGATTCAAAACTCCTTAAAATTAATACGCTATCGTTTATAAAAATTCTATACATTTGCTGGATGATTTTAAACAAGGATACAGCGAAAAAAACCGCCGAATTTCTATTGCAAATTAAAGCAATAAAATTACAACCCAATAATCCTTTTACTTGGGCTTCTGGATGGAACTCTCCAATATACTGTGACAATCGCATTACGCTTTCTCACCACGCTACTCGAACCTACATCCGAGAACAACTGGCTCATGCTGTTACAGAAAGTTTTGGGAAACCGGATGTCATTGCTGGAGTTGCTACAGGCGCAATACCACATGGCATTCTTGTTGCTCAAGAACTCGGATTACCCTTTGTGTATGTTCGTCCTGAACCTAAAACACATGGACGAAAAAACCAAATTGAAGGGTATCTTGAAAATGGTCAAAATGTTGTTGTTATAGAAGACTTAATTAGTACAGGAGGCAGTTCTTTAAAAGCAGTTAAAGCACTCGAAGAAGTAGGATGTAACGTAAAAGGTATGGCTGCCATCTTCACTTATGGCTTCGACCTTTCTGTTGAAAACTTCAAAAATGCCAAATGTGATTTGGTTACCCTAAGTAACTACGACAACCTTATTGAACAAGCTATGGATACTGGCTATGTCTCTGACAAAGAAATTGACACACTCAAAAAATGGCGCATTGCACCCGACAAATGGTAGAATAAGCTCAAAAATCTAATACAACTCGTTTTTGATTGCGTTAAACTTTCTCTAAATTGAAATTTTATTTTTAAACAAAATAGTGATTTTCCACTTTTTGACCTAAAAGAATATGATTCAAGGAACGCATAATGCATTAGATGACCACAGAAATGAAACTGTAAAGATTTTCATAAATGGTGAACTAATAGCTCGAAAAGATGCCAAAATATCAGTATTTGATAGTGGCTATTTAGTCGGAGATGGTGTTTGGGAAGCACTCAGATTACATAATGGCGTACTTGTATTCCTTGATTTACATCTTAAACGATTGTGGCAAACTGCCATATCGGCTCACATACATCTTCCTTTTAGTAAAGAAGAATTAACAAATCACATATGGGACACCATACAATGTAATCAAATGCATGATGATGTTCACGTTCGCGTAATGATTACTCGTGGGATAAAAAAAACACCCTCTCAAGACCCTAGACTCACAATTAGTGGTCCAAATATTGTGATCATAGCAGAGCACAAAAAATCCTCACCTCAAACAAAACAAAAAGGAATTACCTTGTTTACAAGCACCATAAGAAGAGGCTCACCAGATTACCTAGACCCAAGACTAAATTGCCATAGTAAACTACATGAAGTTCAAGCGCTCATTCAAGCGATAGAGGCAGGTGCAGATGAAGCACTAATGCTTGACATACATGGCTTTGTATCTACCTGCAATGCAACTAATTTTTTCATCATTAAAGACGACGAAGTATGGACTTCAACAGGCCAATATTGTATGAACGGAATTACGCGAGGTAAAATCATATCAATCTGTGAAAACAAAAAGATCCCTTGTAAACAAAAAAACTTTTCTCTTTTTGATGTTTATGCAGCAGACGAAGCATTTGTTACAGGCAGCTTTGGAGGTATAACACCTGTAATTAAAATAGACGGAAGAATCATTGGTAAAGGGAAATTCGGTCAACTATCGAAAAAATTAAATCATTTATACGAACAATTGATTGAAGAAGAAATCACTCAAAAAAAAGCCAATGCAAGAGGATAATATAAAGCGAATTTGTCTTTGGTCTGGCCCTCGAAACATTTCTACTGCACTGATGTATTCTTTTGCTCAACGAAGCGACACTTTAGTTTACGATGAGCCTTTATACGCTCATTATCTTAAAAACTCAAACGCAAAAGAATACCATCCTGGAACAAAAGAAATATTGAGCTCAATGGAAAATAATGGAACGAAAGTCATTGAAATGATGATGGGGTTTCATAAAAAACCTGTCGTTTTTTTTAAGAATATGACGCACCACTTATTAAATCTTGATCGATCGTTCATGCAAAACATGACTCACATCATACTAACAAGAGATCCTGTAGAAATGCTCCCATCGTATGCAAAAGTAATTGAAAACCCAAACCTAAAAGATGTCGGTTATGCTGCACACACAGAATTAGTTAATGAGCTAAATTACATGAACATCAAACCCATAATTGTGGACTCTAAAACAATTTTAATTAACCCAAAATTAGCATTGAATAACTTGTGTGCCTTACTCCAAATTCCTTTCGAAGAAAATATGCTAAAGTGGAAAATGGGCGGACGTATTGAAGATGGAATATGGGCAAAATATTGGTATGAGAATATTCACAAATCTGTTGGATTTAAAAAGTATAAAGCAAAAAAAGAGCCCTTTCCTGAAACTCTTAAACCGCTTCTCAAATCATGTATACATCATTATAAAAACCTCATCAAATTATCTTTAAAATAAGAATCGATCATGTTCAAAAAAATCATTTTATTTCTCATTCTTAACTTTGGAGCACTTGCCATTGGAAGTTACTTTACAGATGGTGGCGCTTCATCAGATTGGTATCAAAATCTGAATAAAGCACCATGGACTCCTGCCGGTTGGGTATTTGGTGCAGCATGGACTTCAATTATGATTTGCTACTCAGTATACATGGCTTATCTGATTAAAATAAATCGCAACACCAAAAAAATCATATTACTCTATAGCATTCAATGGATACTTAATGTTGCATGGAATCCAATTTTCTTTGAATTACAACTGATTATTCTTGGACTAATTGAAATCTCTTTATTAACAACGCTTATTACATACTTATTTATCTACTTTTGGAAGGATCTCAAGACTAAAACACTATTATTATTTCCTTATCTTATTTGGTTACTCATTGCAAGTTCATTAAATGCTTACATTGCTTTTTATAACTAATGACCTTTACTTAAAAACTTAATTTCTTTGATATCATAATCACGGATATTGCCATCCATTAATTCGATTTGTAAAAACCCGTTGCGAAGCAAATCAATAATTTTACCATTCAATTTTTTATTATCAACCATGAAAGATTGTAATTGATTAAGACCATACAGATTAGACATATAAGCCTTCTTTAAATCCTTAAAATGTCCTGAACGAAGCATTAAATAACGAGCTTCCAAACTCTCACAAATATGTTCCATCACCTTTTCTACTGGAAATTCTAAGCCTATGATTTGTTTAAGCGAAATTGCATTAGATAAATCATCGAAATGAAGTTGATTAACATTCAAGCCTATACCAACTACTGCATTTTGATATACAAATCGATTCATCTGATTTTCTATAAGAACACCTGCAATCTTTTTATCTTCAAAATAGATGTCATTAGGCCATTTAATTTTAAACCCTGTGCGCAATTTATTTAAACTATCCGACAATGCTAATGCAACACAAATGCTAAGATCAAAAGCATGTATTGGCGACAAAAATCTTGGCTTTAATAACACACTGAACGTTAAAGATTTATAAGGCTTAGAAAACCATTGTGAGCCACGCTGTCCCTTACCATTAGTTTGTACTGATGTAACCACCACTGTTCCCTCATGAAATTTTTGATTTGATATACGTGACATCAACCAATCATTGGTAGAGCTTATTTCATCTAACTTAAAGCAATTTTTTCCAACAAAAAGTGTATCCATTAATAAAAAGAAAAGGATATAATTACGATTGAGTAAACTTAGCGTAATTTACTACCTTTATGAGAATTATAATCCGTTTAAAAGCATTATTTTTGCTCACTAAATAGTGATTACTTAATGAGAAAAAAGGATAGTTTAAAAATTAAAAGCCTTGTAGATGTAATTGTTAAAGGCATGCAGGAAAAAAAAGCCGAAAATGTTACGGTGGTAGATTTAAGGAATATAGACAATGCGGTATGCGACTTTTTTGTCATCAGCAACGCAAACTCCAACACACAAGTAAATGCAATTGCTGATTCTGTTCAAAAAGAAACACTTGAAGTTTTAGGCGATAAAGCTTGGCATAAAGAAGGAACTGAAACTGCTGAGTGGATATTAATGGATTACGTAAATGTAGTGGCTCATATATTCCAAACGCCTACAAGAGAATTTTATGCATTAGAAGAATTATGGGGAGATGCTGAAATAACAAAAATTAAAGCAATTTAATAATGGCAAAGACACAAAAAATAAATAAAAATACGCCAAAAAAATCACCAAAAAAAGCGCGTAGAAAACCACAAAAGAAAAAAAATCAAATGCCAAAATTCAATCTGTACTGGATTTATGGAATTATTGCTTTTTTCATGATTTCAATGCTCTTCACAAATGAAATAGGATCATTAAGTGTTGAAACAAATGAACAGACATTAATTTACGATTACATTAAAAATAAGGATGTTGAAAAAATTGAAATCATCCAAAACAAAAACATTGCACGAATCTTTATCAAGGAAGAATCGCTTTCTGAACATCGTCATGAAGCCGTTCGAAAACCTCTTTTTGGAGATGGCATAAACAGAGGGCCTCACTATTTTCTTAAAATCGGAACATCTCAAGAATTTAGAGATCGACTTGATGAAGCACAAGAAAATTTTCGTTTCACCAAAAATGAATGGGCGCAAATATTTTACAATAACGAACAAAGTATTTGGGACAGCTTTTGGGCATGGATGCCATTCATCTTCTTAATTTTTATTTGGCTTTTCTTTATGAAAAGAATGAGTGGTGGCGGAGCTGGAGGTGGACCTGGCTCACAAATTTTCAATATCGGAAAATCACAGGCTCAACTCTACGACAAAGAATCTGAAGTTAAAACTACTTTCAATGACGTCGCTGGTTTAGAAGGAGCTAAAGAAGAGGTACAAGAAATAGTAAACTTCCTTAAGAACCCAGAAAAATACACAAAACTCGGTGGTAAAATTCCACGAGGTGCATTACTCGTAGGACCCCCTGGAACAGGAAAAACTCTTTTAGCTAAAGCGGTAGCAGGCGAAGCTCAAGTGCCTTTCTTTTCGCTATCAGGATCAGATTTTGTTGAAATGTTTGTAGGGGTTGGTGCCTCTAGAGTTAGAGATTTATTTAAAAAAGCAAAAGATAAAGCACCTGCCATCATCTTTATCGATGAAATTGATGCTATTGGAAGGGCTCGTGGTAAGAATCAAATGACAGGATCTAATGACGAGCGAGAAAACACATTAAATCAGCTTCTTACAGAAATGGATGGTTTTGGAACCAATGATCATGTTATTGTTGTAGCAGCTACAAACAGAGCTGACATTTTAGACAGAGCCTTAGTTAGAGCAGGACGTTTTGATCGACAAATTTATGTTGATTTACCAGAACTTAACGAGCGAAAAGAAATTTTTGAAGTACACCTTAAACCTTTAAAAATAGATAAAGAATTAGACCTTAACTTCTTAGCGAAACAAACCCCAGGATTCTCTGGAGCAGACATCGCAAACATGTGTAACGAAGCAGCACTCATTGCAGCTCGAAACGATAAAAAGTTTGTTGAAAAACAAGACTTTCTCGACGCAGTAGATCGTATTATTGGAGGACTAGAAAAGAAAAATAAAATCATTTCAAAAAATGAACGAGAAGTCATCGCTTTTCACGAAGCTGGTCATGCCACTGTAAGTTGGATGCTCGAACACGCAGCACCTTTAGTAAAAGTTACTATTGTTCCTCGAGGCAAGTCACTTGGTGCCGCATGGTATCTTCCAGAAGAACGGCAAATTACGACCAAAGAACAAATGATGGATGAAATGTGTGCCGCATTAGGAGGTAGAGCAGCAGAACAAATTATTTTTGGAAAAGTGTCTACAGGAGCATTAAGCGATTTAGAAAAAGTCACACGTCAAGCTACAGCAATGGTTACTGTTTATGGCTTAAGTGATAAAATAGGAAACATTTCTTATTACGATTCTTCAGGTCAAAATTCAGGATTTAACAAACCCTACAGTGAACAAACAGCTCGTACAATTGACGAGGAAGTTAAAGAGTTGACTGAAGTTGCC
>Ga0233432_10003680_pt1 | contig 13804 bp, 12 predicted proteins | sample SI_122_August201_6_FD_179870 | JGI IMG/M metagenome (GOLD analysis project Ga0233432, IMG submission 179870) | Seawater microbial communities from Saanich Inlet, British Columbia, Canada - SI_122_August2016_10_MG | ecosystem: Environmental > Aquatic > Marine > Inlet | place: Canada: British...
AATGGACGAGTTGATAGAAGTGGTATCGGGATAGGTTTAAATCATCAGGTTTAGATTAATCGAGTGAAATAATATGAGAACATTACTAGAAATAACAAAGAGTGGAATGGATGTGGCTCAACGTGGTCTTGAGACGACATCCAATAACATTGCCAATGTAAATACTGAGGGTTATGCCAGACAACGATTGGTAACCAATTCACTTTTTTCACGTAATGGTCAATTTTTTGATGGATTAGGGGTAAGGGTAACCGATGTTCAGCAATTACGCGATTTTCGCCTCAATAACCTCATCTATGAAAAAAATCAAGAGCTTAGTTTTTTAAATGTTAAATCAAATACATACTCACAATTAGAAACATCGTTTACCACTGAATCAGGTAATGATTTAGATAGCCGAATAAGTACTTTTTTAAATACCTTTGGCGATTTAGCAGCCAATCCAGCTTCTCTAGATATTAGAAGAAAAGTAGTTAGTGATGCCGAACAATTGATTGATACGTTTAATAATCTACATACAAGTATATCCAGCCAAAAAAGTATGATTGCTGAAGACGTAGAATCATTGGTTGGTGTTGTAAATCAACAACTTAACGATATTGCATCATTAAATGCGCAAATAAAGCAGTCATACGTCAATAAACGATCTACTAATGGATTAATTGACCAACAAGCCCTAAAAATAAATGAATTATCAAAATTAATGAATCTTGATGTTCATAGAAATGAAGAAGGTCAAGTGGACTTGACCATTAAAGGTATTAGTGTGTTGGCTGGCACGAAAGTTCATGAACTATATTTAGCTAATGATACCATGTCTGACGTTATAAATGTAAGGCTTACACAAGGCGGGCAAGGTGTAGATTTGGATACGGGTGAATTAGGGGCATTCATAGAGCTACACAATACTGATTTGCCAAAATTAGAGTCAGATCTAAATGATTTTTCTACCCAAATTCTTGAGCGTGTTAATAATCTACATACCTCAGGGGTCGGCCGAAATGATGATATAAGACGTTCATTTTTTGAATTAGATGGTACCAACCCAAATAAATTGATTATAAATCAAGATATACTCAGTGATATTAGAAATATAGCTGCTGAGGATCCTAATAGTAGTAATGCAAGTGGTAATGGTATCATAGCCCAACAAATTGCAGACTTGAAAGAGGTAGAATTTTTAAAAGGGTATAAGCCAACGGAATTTGCTATTCAATTCATCTCAGAACCAGGTACTAGACTTCATGCGTTGGAAAGCAATGTTGAGCTCAGAAGCTCTGAGCTTGATTTATTAAAAAATCAGGACCAACAAGTTTCTGGTGTAAACATGGATGAAGAGCTTAGTAAGATGATTCAATATCAACAGGGTTATCAAGGAGCAGCAAAAATTATGCAATCTGCTCAGTTAATGTATCAGAGTTTAATGTCAATTTTAGGTTAAGATGAGAATAACACAACAAACAATCTTTGACGGATTTATGAAGCATATCAACGAGAATCGTGCTGAAATGCATGATTTACAGCAAGATATAGCTTCTGGGAAAAAAATTACAAAAGCATCAGATGATCCTTTAAAGTTTAAAAAAGCACGATTACTAGAAAACCAAATTAGAGAACAAGATGTTTATCAAGATAGGATTGGAGCGGCAAAAAATACGCTCGATGTAGCAGAACAAAGTTTGCAAGAAATTGTAAACGGCTTAATTGAAATTAAATCAAATGTGACCAGAGCTGTAAATGGTACTCATGACAGTGCAAGTTTCACTGCAATAAAACAAGAGCTTGAATCTTTAAAAGAAGAGTTGGTGAGTTCTTTTAATGCAAAAGATATAAATGGATACATATTTGGTGGTGCAGGGAGTGATTCATCTCCGTTTAGTATAGATGCAAATACGGGCTCTGTTACCTTTAATGGTAGTAATGGTGCATTAAGTTTAAAAGTTGATAGCAACTTATCTATTGATGTTACACAAGATGGAAATTTTGTTAGAACTACAAATTATGATGATGATTTAGCGTCGAATCCAAGTTCATACCGATCATATATAACTCCGACCTTATTAGACGATCAAGGAAATACTGCTACAGGAGATACTGCCTTTACTAGTCTAGAAGCAGTGGATAATTATTTAGAAGGGTTTGACAATCTAGAGTTAGATATCACTTTACCAGATGGCTCTAGTCCAAATCCAACACTTATGTACAATTATGCAAATAATGATACAGTTAATGATATGATTAGTGCATTTAATACTCAGTTGGATCCATTAGATGTTACTATGACCTTTGAAAATGGTACTGTTTTTGTGAAATCAAAATCGATGGGACCCAATGGATTGAGTGTTAATGGTTTTGTTGATAATGGAAGTAATGTTTTTACAACTAATTTCCCTGCATTTACTCAACAGGCCAGTGGAGAGGTAGACCAAGGGATAGATTTATTTGATAGTATTGATGAGGCTATTGTAAATCTAGAAAGCCAAAATGTAGACGCTCTATCAGGTCAAATAGACCAATTTGAAGAACTTATTTCGCATGTAACAACACATATCACAGAGATTGGACTTACCAATAATCGATTGAATTTTCTAGAAGAAAAACATGAAAACTCAAAAATCTTATTAAATGCCGAATTAAGTGGGTGGGTGGATACCGATTATGCGGAAACGGTATCAAAACTTCAACGAACAGAAATTGCATTTCAGTCAGCAATGACTATTCACACTAAAATGTTTAATCAATCACTAATTGAATACTTATAACTAATAGATTGAAATAATTATGGATTCTAAAAAACTACCCATCACCTTATATTTATATAATCAGCCAATTAGTGAGAGAATTTCTAATCTGTTGGAATCATATAATGAATTATTTGAAAAAGTAGAGGTAATAGATACAAAATCATTAGTAATGGCAGGCAATGATAAAACCAGTCATTGGAATTATCTAGCATGTAATTCAGAAACACCATGGGTTCTATTTCTTGATAATAATGAAATTTTTGAGTCTTTAGACTTATCTTTTTTACATCAAATTGATCAAAATACTTGGTGTTCCTGCATTCTGAATATTAATACTGATAAAGGAATAGAATCATATCATCAAACTAGACTTATACCAACGGGGATAGAAGGTATATTTCAAGGTATAGAGTTACCCGATGCTTCGAATTATATCTTAGATAATAATATTCAACTTTTGAATGAATCTATTAACATTCAGAGTGATATAGTACCATGGGAGAACATTGATATTAGCAAGGAACGTGTTGGGCTCTCATCTCCAGTAAATCTTTTTTTACATGAGGCTAGGAATTATATAGCGGACCAAAAATTTGTTCAAGCTGCATCTGCTTACAGAGTTGCTCTAAAAAAAGAGCGATTGTTACCTTTTGATTATCTAGCTGCTTTGAATGGGCTGGCACGATGTTATGTTGAACAACATAAATGGGTAAGAGCATTAGAATTAATGGAATATTCTACAGAACTAGAACCCCAGCAACATTTACCATATTTAATACAATACAAAGTATATCAATTAGGTAAGAATTGGGAGGCTGCTGTTAGATCATTGAACTCATATCTTGTGAATTACGAATCTTTTTCTAAAAGTAGTCATGATATAAAAATCCCTTATCATGAAACTGTTTTAGAGCTTAGTAATTTACATTTAGATTTAGGTAAGAAAGATCTAGCATACGAGTACTATTGCGATTTTTTAAATACTTCTCTAGAAAATGTCAGAGAAAGTCATCATCTAGCTTTAAAAATGGCAATAGGTTTGGAAAAGAAAAGAGAAGCAAATAGGCACTTCAAATTTTTATATCCAAACATCCTTGAACTGGATTTAGATGTAATCGAAACAAAGCAGTTTCATGATTATATGGAGATGTTTTTAGAGAATAATTGGCACTCGATTGTAGAAAAAGTATATACAAGACTGTATGAAGCTAATCCTACAAATAGTATGTACCGAAGAAAATTAATTGCCACGTTGGTTAGGGCAGATAAATTAGAATTAGCAAGAGAAATAATGCAAAAAGTTGCGTAGTTAATCTTTCTCTTTCAGTTTATTTCTTATTGTCCGATCTGATATACCTAATAATTTAGCAGCTTCTTTTTGATTTCCATTCGTCTTTTCTAAAGCTTTATTAATAAGATGAAACTCCATATCCTCTATAGTCATTAGGGGGATATTATTTATGTCTTCATCATCATCATTGATACCGAGACTTGTAAATATAGAATTTTCAATATGATCAACCCTAAAAAGCCCATCTTCTTGAGCTAATATGACTCCCCTGTGAATTTTATTATTTAACTCACGCACATTGCCTCTCCAATTTTGATCTCTTAGATATGTGTGCATTTCTTCATCAATAACTAGATCAGGATAGTCATATTTAAGACAGTACTGATCAACAAAGTATTTGGTGAGAATGGGTATATCTGACTTTCTGTCTCTTAAGGGTGGGATTTCAACTGGGAAGACATTTAATCTAAAGTATAAATCTTCTCTAAACTCTTTATTTTTTATAGCCTGTCCAATATTTCTATTAGATGTAGCCAGTATTCGTACATCCGCTTTAACAGGTTTTTGGCTTCCTACTTTATAGAATTCGTTTTCTTGAAGGACACGTAGAAGCTTAGCTTGCACTTGAATATCAATTTCGGTGATTTCATCTAAGAGTAACGTACCACCTTGAGCTGCATGAAAAGCCCCATCTCTGTCTGCAATAGCTCCAGTAAATGCTCCTTTAACGTGACCAAATAATGTGCTTTCAACGAGTTCTGACGGAAGATTGGCGCAGTTTATTTTTATATAAGGTTTATTCGCGCGTTTACTTTTGTTGTGTACTAAACTTGCAAATACTTCTTTACCAGTGCCACTTTCACCTTGGATTAGTATAGGCGCCATATTATTTGCAATCTGAGGTAAGATATTAAGTAATCTTTGAATAGCAGGAGCTTCACCTATAAAATCAACCTGATTATTAATATCTGTATGAGGACTTTTCGACTCTTTTAATAGTTTTGGTTTAGTTTTATTCGAGTCACTATCACTCAATTTTGATTGAAGGGAATCTGCAATACTGATTTCCGAATTAGCTCCATCAAAAAATCGACGGACCCTTTGAATTATTTCTTTAGCCTTAAAAGGCTTAGTAATATAGTCGAAGGCACCTTTTTGAAGAGAACGAACGGCATGGCTTACATTGCCAAAACCGGTTATAATAATGACGCCGGTTTCAGGTTTATTTTGGTTAACATAATTTAGGATATCATCACCGGTCATTTCATTCATTTGAACGTCAGTGATTACAAGATCTACTTCGTTTTCGTCAATATGTTTAATGGCTTTATTGGCTGACGAAAATATTTTTACATTATAGTCTTCGTTAGCCAAAACATCTTTAAGAAAACCTAAGATGAGTACTTCATCATCTATAACTACTATCCGATTTGACATGTAAACCTAATTGATTTAAAACTAGGCTATTATACTAGAAAGAATAAATAATAGCTATAGCGATAGTGTCTTAATTTTAAATTAAGTCTCTGTCTAAATACCTACAGCTAAAAGAAGGAGGGCATGAACTATCCTAGTTGAATTTGTTTGGCAATCATTTCCCAAACTTCAGGATCATTTATATTTTTAACTAAAAAATTATTCTCTAATTTTTTATTGAGTATATCAACTTGCTGCTCAGTTACTTCTTCGAATTCTTGAATCATCTCTCTGTAGTTAGAAAGTTGCTCCATAGTTACTCTATTCAGTTTAGATAACTCAACTTTAGCAAATTCAAACTCATCCTGAGATACATTGGATATATTCAGTGAATCATTAGTAAGTGCATTTTTAGCTTGTTCAGCTTTTGCTGTACTTATATTAGAAACCTTATTGTCAGAATGTTCAATCTTCTTGACTTGGTTTTTATCGATATGTGATAAGTTTCTAATTGTCATGACCAAATGTAGTTAATATCTACTTATTATGCCATTAATGTTTGCTGGTAGCCTTGTATAGCTTTCCTTTGATTAGAAATTAATTCAAGCTCAGCTTTATTGTGTGCTTGTAAATTTTCAAGTTGTGTCTTAATTACTTGACTTGTGTTGACAAACCGATTCTTTAGAGCAGAAATAAGTTCGTTAGTTACATTGTCTGATGAATTAAGTTTGTCGTAACTAGCAATGAAATCGACTAAATTCTGTCTGTTATCAAATTCTTCTTGGACATCATTGAGCGAAACTTCGTCTTCTGATAACATCTTAGATATCATGTCTGATGAAGAATTAAGCATTTCCATATGTAGTTTTAACTTTTCCATAATTCTATTATCGGCAAATTGATAAAAAACTTAATACCTAAAATTAAAAATTATTTAGCCCGGCCATTACCTGAGCAAATTGAGAGTTACCTTGCTCCAGCATGAGCTCAAGTTGAGTAAAAATATCTCGCTGTTTTTCTTCATAATCAGCGAGATATTTTTCTTCTTTTTCGATGTTTTTATTAAGTAATTCAATTTTATCACTAACTCCGTCCTCTAGAGTATCAATAATTCCGTCCGTTGACGTATAACCTTGAAGATGCGTGTAAATACTTTGGATAGGAGAGCTGCTTGTTGAAAAGAAAGTATTTAAATCATTGGGAGTATTTGCCAATACTGTGTCCAATTTATCTGGATCTTCTAACGTCATTTTACCACTATTGTCAAAAGAAATACCTAATTCAGATAAATTATTTATAGTTCCTGATGTGGCATCACCGATCACTAATTGACGTAATTGAGAAGAGAGGTCACGAATAGATCGTAATTCTCTAAGAGGTCCTCTAGTGCCTGTTTCCCCATTAATGAATGTCTTATTACGTATATCGGTATTTAAGTCGTTATAGGCTTTGACAAATTCGTCAAAGTTACTTCTAGCTTTTGTAGTATCTCTTTCTATATCTAAGGTTACAGCTGATGCAGTTGTTTTCTTCAATTCAAATGTCAGACCTGATATAGTATCATTTATTGTATTAGATGATCGTTGAAAACTAACCCCATTCATGGTAAAAGCTGCATCTAATTGATTCGTTGCTACCGGTCGTGTAGCATTGTCAAAAACGGTTGCTAATGAACCAGATGTATTTGCAATTTGGACCCTTTTCACTTCACCAGTTACAGAGCTTCGGACGGAGAGTTGAACATTAGTTGAATCAAGATCGAATACATTCACCTGCAAAGTTTCACCAAAAGCAGTTTCAATAGCTGTTTTTAAACTGTTTAAGACCGTTGAATTTGAATCACCAGAGGTTGGTGCTATTGATATAGTGTGCGTTGTTCCATCGACAGTAATATCAACGGATCCATTATTGTCTAAGTTAGTCCCTGTAGAGGTATAACTAGCCGAAAGAAGATTATCTCTAGTTGCAAGCCGGTCAATTGTTAACGAAAATTGATCTGGATCATCTAAATTTGATGCTGAGGTTATTTCGACTACTGTATCATCTGAACTAGTAGTTTTAACCGGTGTAAACGTATTATTAGTAGAAAGAGAATATTCTTTAATCATATTCTCCAAGGCTGAGATTTTGGAACTAACCTTCCCTAATTCAGAATTAATTTTATTCTGATCTCTTAAATCTGTTTGATACTGAACTTTTTTTTGACTTTCTAACTGAACAAGTTGTTGCACTATGCCTTCATATTGTCCAGATCTACTAATAATATTTGATACAGATGCCATTTAGTGAAGTTATACTGCTTGTTTTTTTAATTCTATTTGGGCTACCTCTTCCCAAGTTTCTCTAAGAGGATTAAGTACTTCAATTATTGCCTCAAATTTTGATTCCTTAGCTAATTGCTGGCAAAATCTATAAATCTCAAACAATGATGAGGATATATCATAGTCGAAATTTAGGTAGTGAATGAGTTCAGATAGTAATTCATTGACTTTGTCACCGTTTTCTCTGTAACAATTTTGAGCAATCAAATCGTACATCTTCACCACTAATTTTGTTGGGTGTGAGTTGAGTATAGATTGTTGTTGATAAATTTTATCTGGTGATAACATAGTGTATTTGTTTAGTTCTAGTTCAAACAAGTTATCGGGATATTTTAGGCGAACTTAATTACTCTTTCACAATTTTGTTCTTTTTCTGTTTAGTACAAATATGATACCAAACACCAAATTTGTCTTATATATAGGTCAAGAGTACTGCTGGTATGTTATTTCTAAAACTTTTGTTAATTCGAGGCGGAAATCTTTTCTCATACAACGGTCAAATTTTTCTGTAGCAAGTCAATCCTACCCAAATACCTTATCTGTCAACTTAATTACAAGATAGATACATATAGTTAACAAGAATGCTACAAATTACATTGAAATCAGTTACAGATTATTACAATGAAAAGTGTAAGTACGAGAGTTTGATCTCTTAATTTTTTTTTAAAAAAAAAGAAAAAAACTCTCTTTTTAGGTGTATAGAGGTTGATTTGAGTAAAAAATTTAAAGTTACAATATTTAGTTACGATAACTGTAACTAATCAGAAACTAAAAATGAAATAACATTTGAATAAACTTCTAGTTCTTGCTACTAGAATTTTTAATAAGGATTAAACAAAAACATAAATAAGGATTAGATCATGGCAAGTTTTGGAGATTTCAATAAGGTAAATACGAACGTTACTGCGATGGAAGCGAGGCTTTCATTGAATAAAATAAATGCAGAACTAGGAAACAGTCGATTGAAACTATCAACTGGTTATAAGATTAATAGTGCTGAAGACGATTCAGCTGGATTTGCAATAGCAACTAAGTTAAGAAGTAGAATTACAGGTTTAGAGCAAGCTTTACAAAATGTAAGTGATGCGAAATCAGTAATGGATATAATTGAAGGTGGATATTCTTCAATTATGGACAATTTAATTGAGATGAAAGGTTTAGCAACGCAGGCTGCCAATGACACTTTTAGTGCAACCGAAAGAACATTGATTGCCAAGCAGATCCAATCACTCGGATACGATATTAATGACATAGCTGATTCGACTAAATTTAATGGCATTGCATTGAATCCAAGTGGTGGGGATAGTACGCTAACATTCCAGACCGGAGAGGGTACTAGCGACACTTATACATTCAATCTAAGGCAAGTTGATGTTTTGGCTTTATTCGGAAGCGCGAGTATAGATAGCGCTGGTAACGATATAGTTTCGGGTGCGAATCAATCTTTATTATCGGGTGCAAATGCAGCTAATGATGATCGTGGTGAGATTGACTTTACCATAGCTGATGACGGAGTTGCTACAGAAGTAGATGCATTAGCAACGGACTTCAGCGATTTGATGACGGCAGTTGACGCAGCTGTAGCCACGTTAAATGGCTATATGAATGAGATTGGTATTGATCAACGATCAATGACAGGAAAAGAAGTAAATCTGACTGAGGCGATTTCGGCGAATAGTGCCGCGAAGAGTAGAATTATGGATGTTGACTTTGCTAAAGAACAGTCAAATTCAGTAAGACTACAGATCCTACAGCAAACAGCGACCGCAGCTTTATCACAAGCTAACATGGGTCCACAGGCTGTTTTAGGGTTCCTCGGACAATAAACGGAAAATTAGCGACTTAGTTCAACAGATTGATATAGAAGAATACGGTTTTGTTAAGGATTAAAAGAAGAATACTTAACTAAAATAAAAACACTAAAAAACGAGGTCAAAATGGCTAGTTTTGGTGATTACAATAGAGTGAATACCAACGTTACGGCGATGGATGCTCAACTCTCATTAAACAAAATAAACAGAGATCTAGGAGAGAGTAGATTACGATTATCTACAGGATTCAAGATCAATAACGCAGAAGATGATGCAGCTGGTTTTGCTATAGCTACAAAGCTAAAAAGCCGGGTTGCAGGTCTGGAGCAAGCATTGCAAAATGTAAGTGATGCAAAATCAGTACTTGGTGTAGTTGAAGGAGCTTATAATTCAGTAATGGATAACCTTATTGAAATGAAATCATTAGCTACGCAAGGTGCTAATGAGACTTTAGGTAGTTCTGAACGTAATTATCTTGGTGCTCAAATAGTAGCTTTATCACAAGATATTGATGATATCGCACAATCAGCCAACTTTAATGGGATTCAACTTCTTGATGGAAATCCATCTGATAATGCTCACATAGGTAATCTCTCTCTTACTTTCCAAGTTGGAGAAGGTACATCTGATACATTATCAGTGTCTTTAGGAGTTGTAAACTCTGGTGCTCTTTTTGATGACGATAGTGATGCGCATGATGGTGATGGTGCTAATGCGGCTAATGGTGTTGCTACAGGTTTCAAAACTACAACTATCACTGATAGCACAGCAGATAACTTAGCAGCAGCTCGTGGTGAATTGGTATACACCGATGATACAGCTGCAGTTGGTTTTAGAGAATTACTTACTGATATCGATGCAGCTATAGGTAGTATGAATGGTAAGCTTAATTCAATTGGTATTAATCAAAGATCACTTACTGGTAAAGAAGTAAACTTGACAGAAGCTATCACTGCAAATAGTGCAGCTAGAAGCCGAATTATGGATACTGATTTCGCCAAAGAGCAGTCAAATTCAGTTAGACTACAAATCCTACAACAAACTGCTACGGCTGCTTTATCTCAAGCTAATATGGGACCACAAGCTGTACTTGGTTTCTTAGGGTAATAATCAAAAAAATTAAAAATATACATAGGTAAATATTATGGCAAGTTTTGGAGATTACAACAGAGTGAATACCAACGTTACGGCGATGGATGCTCAACTCTCGTTGAACAAAATAAATAGAGATCTAGGAGAGAGTAGATTACGATTATCTACAGGATTCAAGATCAATAACGCAGAAGATGATGCAGCTGGTTTTGCAATAGCTACTAAGCTAAAGAGCCGGGTTGCAGGTCTGGAGCAAGCATTGCAAAATGTGAGTGATGCAAAGTCTGTACTTGGTGTAGTTGAAGGCGCTTATGGTAGTATAATGGATAATCTCATTGAGATGAAATCTTTATCAACTCAAGCTTCTAATGATACATTGAGTGCAACTGAGAGAACTTATATTGCAAAACAAATAAATGCGCTTGGTAAAGATATTAATGATATCGCTGCATCTTCAACTTTTAACGGTGTAGATTTACTAGCAGCTACTGATACTTCTTTAACATTTCAAGTTGGAGAAGGTACTACAGATACAATGGCGGTGACTTTAAATGATGTTGATATCTTGGCATTATTTAGTAATGGTGCTGCTGTAGCTGATTTAGGTTCGGCATCCAATGCTAGTACTGATGCTACTGTAATTGATGTTACTATTGATGGTGATAACGGCGTAGGAGCTGATACTATTGATGGTGATGCTACTGATATTACACGTGGTGAAATAGAATTTGATCTAAATGCTGGTGAAGTTGTTGCAGCTGCAATTGATTTTAGATCTTTCACTGGTCATGTAGATACTGCAATTGGAAGATTGAATGGTTACATGAACCAGGTCGGTATCGATCAACGATCACTTTCTGGTAAAGAAGTAAACTTGACAGAAGCTATCACTGCAAATAGTGCAGCTAGAAGCCGAATTATGGATACTGATTTCGCCAAAGAGCAGTCAAATTCAGTTAGGCTACAAATCTTACAACAAACTGCCACTGCAGCTTTATCCCAGGCAAATATGGGACCACAAGCTGTACTTGGTTTCTTAGGGTAATAATCAAAAAAATCAAAAATATACATAGGTAAATATTATGGCAAGTTTTGGAGATTATAACAGAGTGAATACCAACGTTACGGCGATGGATGCTCAACTCTCGTTGAACAAAATAAATAGAGATCTAGGAGAGAGTAGATTACGATTATCTACAGGATTCAAGATCAATAACGCAGAAGACGATGCAGCAGGTTTTGCAATAGCTACCAAGCTAAAAAGCCGAGTTGCAGGTCTGGAGCAAGCATTGCAAAATGTGAGTGATGCAAAATCAGTCTTAGGTATTGCAGAAGCAGCGTACAATGGTATAGTGGATAATCTCATTGAGATGAAGACTCTTGCAACGCAGGCTTCTAACGGAACTATAGGGACAGCTTCCGCTGAAATGGGATATATAGCATCTCAGTTAGAAGCCCTTGGTGACGATATCAATGATATTGCTTCTTCAACTACATTCAATGGTGTTGATTTGACTGGCTCATCAGCTGGATCAATGACATTTCAAGTAGGTGAAGGGTCATCCGATACATTTACGGTTACTCTATCAGAAGTTAATATGGGTACATTGTTCTTAAATACTTTTAGCGGTGCTGGTACAGATGATATGGTACCAGAATCAGGTGAAGTATTAGGGGACGAATCCAATGGTGGATCACCAGCAGCTGAAGTATCAGGTAGCGGTCTTACACACATGGGATACTTATTTGAAGATGATCAAGATGATGATCAAGCTGTTATTACTTTCCAGGGTGCATCAATTGGTGTAAGGGCTGCAACAGGCGTAGCAGCAACTCATGATAAATTATATATCGATGAGTTGACAGTAAATGCTGCTGATATGCGTTCATTTATGGGTCATATTGATACTGCTATAGGCACTATGAATGGTAAAATAAATGATATTGGTATCAATCAAAGATCACTTTCTGGTAAAGAAGTAAACTTGACAGAAGCTATCACTGCAAATAGTGCAGCGAGAAGTCGAATCATGGATACGGACTTTGCTAAAGAACAGTCAAATTCAATCAGATTACAAATCCTACAACAAACGGCTACTGCTGCTTTATCCCAGGCTAATATGGGACCACAGGCTGTACTTGGCTTCTTAGGATAATAATTAAAACATAAAACAGGTAAATAATCATGGCAAGTTTTGGCGATTATAACAGAGTGAACACCAACGTTACGGCGATGGATGCTCAACTTTCCTTAAATAAAATAAATAGAGATCTGGGAGAGAGTAGATTACGATTATCTACAGGATTCAAGATCAATAATGCAGAAGACGATGCAGCTGGTTTTGCGATAGCTACAAAGCTAAAGAGCCGGGTTGCAGGTCTAGAGCAAGCATTGCAAAATGTGAGTGATGCAAAGTCTGTACTTGGTGTTGTTGAAGGCGCTTATGGTAGTATAATGGATAATCTCATTGAGATGAAATCTTTATCAACTCAAGCTTCTAATGACACATTGAGTGCAACTGAGAGAACTTATATTGCAAAACAAATAAATGCACTTGGAACCGATATAAATGATATCGCTGCATCTTCAACTTTTAATGGTGTTTCATTATTAGCAGCAGCTGATACAACTTTAACGTTTCAAGTTGGAGAAGGCACTACCGATACAATGGCGGTGACTTTAAATGATATTGATATCTTGGCATTATTTAGTGATGGCTCCTCTGTAGCTAATTTAGGTACAGCAACTGGCGGTGGTGCAGCTGGTGATATTGACGTTTCAACAGACGGTAATAACAGTATTGCAGGCGATTCTATAGATGGTGATACCGCTACGGCTACTGCGCGAGGTGCTATTGACTTCGATCTTGATGCTAACAGTGAAGTGGCTGCAAATGGTGGTGATTTTAGAACTTTCACTGGTCATGTAGATACTGCAATTGGAAGATTGAATGGTTATATGAACCAGGTCGGTATCGATCAAAGATCGCTTTCAGGTAAAGAAGTAAACTTGACAGAAGCTATCACTGCTAATTCAGCAGCAAGAAGCCGAATCATGGATACTGATTTTGCTAAAGAGCAGTCAAATTCAATTAGACTACAAATCCTACAACAAACTGCTACTGCAGC
>Ga0233432_10003683_pt1 | contig 13794 bp, 10 predicted proteins | sample SI_122_August201_6_FD_179870 | JGI IMG/M metagenome (GOLD analysis project Ga0233432, IMG submission 179870) | Seawater microbial communities from Saanich Inlet, British Columbia, Canada - SI_122_August2016_10_MG | ecosystem: Environmental > Aquatic > Marine > Inlet | place: Canada: British...
CCAAAACCCAGGCGACGAGATTTCTTGGAGAATAAGAGGAGCTTGTGGTGCAAACGGAACCTCTTGGGCAACCATCTTCTCACAGCCTGTGACATACACATTAGGTGGCGAGAGAGTAGCTGCAGAAGTAGTATTCGGATTAGATGTATATCCAAACCCTACACACGGAACATTTAACATCTATTTTTCTTCAGAAAAAACCCAAATCTTGAGCGTCAGACTATTAAGTGTAATTGGCGAAGAAGTCTTTAGTGAAGAGTTAAAAGAATATAGTGGAAAGTATACCAAAACGGTTGATATTAATGGTTTATCAAAAGGCATTTACTTTTTAGAAATCTCTACAAAATCAGGTGGTATTTATCACAAAATCCTATTTCAATAATCGGGAATTAATATTCCTTTCTGTATGTTTGTGTCAATTGCCAAAGAAACATGCTATTTAATTCTTTAGAATTTGCTTTTTTCTTACCCATAGTCTTTTGTTTATACTGGCTATGTAACAAGAATTTAAAACTACAAAATGGAGTGCTATTACTTTCCAGCTACTATTTCTATAGCTGTTGGGATTGGCGGTTTTTAAGTTTAATTATACTCAGTACAATCGTTGACTATTGCATTGGTCTTGGTCTAAAAAATGAAAGTCATTCTATCTCTATAAGAAAACTGCTTTTGTGGATTAGTATTGGTGTTAATATTGGGCTACTTGGATTCTTTAAGTATTACAGCTTTTTCATAGAACAATTTACTGCCGCATTTACACTATTTGGAACATCTTTTGAAGGAAGTACCATTAGTATTATTCTTCCTGTTGGGATTAGCTTTTATACCTTTCAAACCTTGAGTTACACCATAGATGTATGCCGCAAAAAAATAGAGCCAACTACAAATGTCTTAGCCTTCTCGGCTTTTGTCTCTTTCTTCCCTCAGCTTGTGGCAGGACCTATTGAGCGAGCGTCTAACCTTCTCCCTCAATTCATTAAGAAAAAACAATTTGACTATACTTCCGCAGTAGATGGTATGCGTCAGATTCTTTGGGGTTTGTTTAAAAAAATGATAATTGCGGATAACTGTGCTGAAATAGCTAATACTATATTCTATTCACCTGCTGATTATTCGGCTAGCACCTTAGTTTTAGGAGCTGTGTTTTTTGCCTTTCAAATTTATGGTGATTTTTCAGGCTACTCTGATATTGCTATTGGAACGGCAAGATTATTTGGTTTCAATCTGATGAAGAACTTTAGTTTTCCGTATTTCTCAAGAGATATTGCCGAGTTCTGGAGGAGATGGCATATTTCTCTTAGCACTTGGTTTAGAGACTATGTGTATATACCTTTGGGCGGAAGTAAAACCTCTAAGGCTAAGCAAATCAGAAATGTATTCATCGTGTTTTTAGTCAGTGGATTTTGGCACGGAGCAAACTGGACATTTATTATTTGGGGAGCTTTAAATGCGTTGTTCTTTTTGCCATTGCTTCTTTCCAAACAGAATCGAACACATTTAGATACGGTGGCTCAAGGTAAACTCTTTCCAAGCATGAGGGAACTTGCAGCAATGACATCTACCTTTCTGCTGACTGCTATAGCGTGGGTGTTTTTTAGAGCAGAAAGCATGAGTCATGCCGCAGAGTATTTTCAATATATGTTTGATTGGAGTCTCTTTACAATGCCTGTACTCATTTCAAAAGTTAGCATTTCGACTACGCTAATTCTATTACTCATTTTTGTGCTGATTGAATGGTTAGGGCGTGAAAATGAATATGCCATAGAAAATATTGAACGCCTACTAAACCGTTTTCTACGTTGGTGTTTTTACGCTATTGTTATAGCTGCAATCATAGTCTTTACGCCAACAGAGCAAAATCCTTTTATCTATTTTCAGTTCTGATGATGCGTTTTCTTAAACATATCGTTCTGTTTTCTGTTTTTGCAAGCTTACCCATTGCCTTATTTTTGGGTCTAACAGCTCATCTTAACACCAACATTGTTTTCAAAAAACAAGGCGGACATTTATACTCTAGAATTAATGAAATTCCTAAATTTCCGAAGGTAGATGTATTATTTGTTGGCTCATCTCACGCCTATAGGGGTTTTGATATTCGGCTTTTCACAAAAAATGGTATTAGTAGTTTTAATTTAGGTTCAAGCAGTCAGTCTCCAATTCAAAGCCTTTATGTTTTGGAGAAATACCTTGACAGTATTGATTGTGAAAAAATTGTTTTTGAAGTTAGTCCACAGGCCTTTAGCTCAGATGGTATTGAATCGGCTTTAGATATGATTTCAAATGATAATATGAATTGGCGAACAGTAAAAATGGGGCTAGAAGCTCAGCATATGAAAGTATTTAATACTCTCCTTTATTCTGCTTACAGACAGTTCCTAAATCTAGATTCTAACTTTTCTGAAGAAAAAACAAAAGGAAAAGACACCTATATTTCTGGTGGTTTCGTTGAACGACAACAACAAGAGTTTAGAAAGTCGGCAAGTACTCATTATGAAATTAGACAACGTCAACTGGCTGCTTTTGAAAAGATTGTCGAGGTAATTAAAGGACGTGGAATAGAATTAATCTTGGTTCAAGCGCCAGTTACATTAGCGGAATACAAGATGTATGAAAGCAACGAAAAGTTTGATGCCTTGATGTCGACTTATTCAGTCTACTATAACTTTAATAAGTTGATTACACTTAGCGATAGTGTACATTTCTACGACTCTCATCACCTAAATCAATATGGAGTGGAGGTGTTTAATAATGCCTTGGTTGATTTTATAACTAAATAGAAAGTTGTTTTTTTGACTTTTATTTGTACTAATTGAAGATTATTTTTAATTAACTTTATGGGGTTAAATTCATAATTATATTGGCAAAATTTTGATGAAAAATAAAAAAATAAAAGTAGTAGAATTGTTTGCTGGTGTAGGTGGTTTTCGTCTGGGGCTTGAAAAAAATAATTATGAAGTTATTTGGAGTAATCAATGGGAGCCTACTACAAAAACACAACATGCTTCAATAGTTTATGAAGCAAGGTTTGGATCAAACAATCATTCAAATCAAGATATCGAAACCGTTTCAACTGAGGAAATTCCAAATCATGATTTATTAGTTGGCGGCTTTCCTTGTCAAGACTATTCGGTTGCAACCACTCTACACAATTCAAAAGGTCTCAAAGGAAAAAAAGGCGTCTTATGGTGGTCTATTCATAGAATATTAGAAGAGAAGAAAAACAAACCAAAGTATCTTTTACTTGAAAATGTAGATCGTCTTTTAAAATCACCAGCAAAACAAAAAGGACGAGATTTTGCTGTTATGCTTCAAAGCCTAAATGATTTAGGCTATGCAATAGAATGGCGGATTATAAATGCAGCAGAGTATGGAATGCCACAAAGAAGAAGGCGAGTATTTTTTATCGGTTATCATAAATCAACTAAAATTTATAAACAACTTCAAAAATCAAATAAAATTGATTGGTTAGTGACAAACGGAACTATAGCAAAAGCTTTTCCTGTTAATAAGGAAAATAAATTTGATGAAGTTATATTAAAAGGTAGTCTTATTGAAATAACAGATAAATTCAATAATAATGGAAAATTATCTCCATTTAACAATACAGGCATAATGATTAATAGCAAACTATACACTGCTAAAACAACACCAGATTACAACGGAAAAAAAACTGTTTTGGGGGACATATTACAAAACGGTGAGGTTACTTCTGATTTTTTTATTTGTGATGAAGATAAAGATAAGTGGGCGTATTTAAAAGGTGCAAAAACGATTGAACGAACAACAACTGATGGATTTACTTATAAATATTCAGAAGGTAGTATGACTTATCCTGACGCATTAGACAATGCTTCGAGGACAATTATAACAGGTGAGGGGGGGGGTAAGTCACCATCAAGATTTAAACACGTTGTTGAGTCTGACAGAGGCTTAAGAAGGCTAACGCCAATCGAATTAGAAAGGCTAAATATGTTTCCTGATAATCACACAAAACATGAGGGAATGACAGATTCAAAAAGAGCATTTTTTATGGGTAACGCCTTAGTTGTCGGAGTTGTAGAAAAAATTGGACGTGAACTATACAAACAAATAAACAATAGAGCTCTACAATAGGCTCATAAATAATACTTAAAGTAATGGCTAAGGATTATGATATTTACTCAGCAAAATCGATAATAGAATTTGCTAAAAAATTGAAAAATCAAACACTAAGAGAATCTTGTGGCAACACGATAAATAAACACAACTATAAGGGTAAAGGAAATTTTGGTCAATTATTGGAAAAATTTTATTTCGGTTACGAGCCTAATTCTGATTCTAGTGCAGATTTTAATGAAGTTGGAATTGAGTTAAAATCAAGCCCTTTAAAAACACTTAAAAATGGAGAGTTTCGATCAAAAGAAAGACTAGTTTTAAATATTATAAACTATTTAAAAGTTCATAAAGAAACTTTTGAAACTAGCTCATTTTGGAAAAAAAATTCGCAATTACTATTGGTTTTTTATCTTTGCAATAAAGAAGTAGACTTGCTGGATTACCCAATAAAATTAGTCGACAACTGGCAATATTCTAATGAGGATTTAGACATTATTAAATGCGACTGGAAAAAAATACAACAAAAAATTAAAGAAGGAAAAGCTCATGAATTATCTGGGGGTGATACATTTTATCTTGGAGCTTGTACTAAAGGATCAACAGCTTTAAAGTCATTTCGAGACCAACCTTTCAGCAGTGAACGAGCAAAACAAAGGGCATACTCATTAAAACAAGGGTACGTTAACCATATTATTGCGAGAATTTCCGAAAATGAAAGTGCAGTTTATGGAAAAATATTTGACAATAAAACGTTATTAAAAAATCAATCTATTGAAAGTTTTATAATTTCTAAATTCGAACCTTATTATAACAAAACAGCGGGTCAAATTGAAAAGGAGTTAAACTTAAATCTAAATCAAAACTCAAAAAGATATTTTGCAGATATTACAAATGTAATTTTAGGCTTAGAACTTGGCCAAAAAATAGATGAGTTTGAAAAAGCTGATATAATAGTTAAAACTGTAAGGCTTAAAGAAAATAATATGCCAAAAGAAGATGTTTCATTCCCAACTTTTGAATATCAAAAATTAATTCAAACCGAATGGGAAGAATCGGTTTTTAAAGCTACTCTTGAAAGCAAATTTTTCTTTGTGTTTTATCAATATAAAGGAGAAAATTTATTTTTAAAAAAAGTTGCTTTTTGGAATATGCCATACTCAGATATTTTAGAAGCTAAAAAGGTTTGGGATAAAATGATTCAGACTGTATCAAATGGTGAAATAGTAAGGTCAGTTTCTGAAAAAGGCATCAGAAAAACTTATTTTCCTAAAAAGAGTGAAAATAGAATAAGTCATGTAAGACCACATGCTAAAAATGCAGCTGACACATATATTCTTCCTGTTTCTGATAAATTAACAGGAATGAATGAATATACTAAACATTGTTTTTGGTTAAATGCAAGTTATATTAAGAACGAGATTTACTTGAAAAATAACAAAATCTGATAATCTACTTCACTAAGAAAGGAATATTGGCAGTAGCTCCTTTTTCACCATCTTTAATAACTACAAACAAACGGTATTTTCCGCTTTTTGATGGGGCTTTTATTTTGAAGTTATTATCAGTAAAAACCTTTTCAAAAACAGCAGAAGGTGCTTCTTCATAATCACCACCAGCTTTTGTGTCTGTACTTTCTGGAACAACTTCAATGTGGTAAGTGAGCTTATCGTCATTGGGGTCAAAGGCATCTATGCTTACCAGCATTGGGCTCTTCTTCTCTACTTTTACGCTTTCGTAAGCATTTTTAGAATTGATAGTAAATGAATTCAAGTCTGGAGCTCTGTTTTTTGGTGTTTTACCGCTCCACTTTTCGATGAGTACGTCCATTACACTCGTTTGTGTACCGTCTTGTAAAAACAAACCGTACCAAGACGAAGTGGTTTCTTGCTTAAAGCCCCACAAAAAGACATACGAACCAAGACAGTTTTCGTCATCTTCAAAAATCATCTCGTAACGTTTTTTATACGATTTTGCCTTTTCAGTACTGGTCTGCTCAATAGGTATTCCCCAATCTGTTGTTGGCGATTCCCAGTGTCCATTTGGTCCCCACTCTGTTATCATGTAGGGTTTATCCCATCCGTAATAGGGTAAGGACTCAATAGCACCGTCTAATCCGCCGTAGGTGTTAATGCCCAACAAATCTAAACTTGGTGCATATTTCTGAATTAGCTTAACCTCAGCCACATCTAAACCTGCTGTAACTGTTGTAACAGGATGGTGAGGGTCTTTTTCTTTAATCATTAAAGCAATGTCATTGATGTGTTTCCAAACATCAAAATTGGAGTAGAATAAATCCACTTCATTACCTACTGCCCACATTAACAATGCTGGATGGTCTTTTACCTCATCAACAACTTTAGCGAATGCCTCAAGCTGAAGCTTAATCCCTACTTCATTACTCCAATCAAAGCCATGTCTTTCGTGTTGTGCCCAAAAGCCTAAGCAAACCGTCATGCCTAATTCTTGTGCTTTGTCTAAGTGTTCTTTAGCGTTTTCAGTAGACCATGTTCTGAATGAGTTTGCACCGTATTCTTTGGCTTTCTCTAAATATTCCAATCCGCCAACACCTTTAACGTAATATGGCTCTCCTCCTCTAAGAAGTTGATAGCCATTATCCTTTTTCACAATTTCTACTGGCACTACTTGTGCAAATGCCACCGTATGTAATAATAGTAATATGAATAGATACCTCATTAGTCTATAATTTTTTGATACACTTTTACATAATCAACCATCATGTACTGAGGCTGACCGCCAAAGCTAGGAGTACCCCCTAGTGTTCCACCAACAGCAGAATTCAAAATCAAATGAAATTCCTTATCGAAAGGCCAATTATTATCGAGAGTTGCATTGCTTGAGCGTGTAATAGTGTTTACTAATACATCATCGACATACCACTTTATTGATGCTCTGTCCCACTCTAATGTATACAAATGAAAGTCATCAAAATAGGAGGTGTTGTTCGAGTAATCATAAGATTCTCCAATGGGTGCTCCAGAGTGGTGAAGCGTCCCTGCATAAAACACATTTTGATCTCTGTACGATAGCTCGAGTATATCCAGCTCGCCAGAGTAAGGCCATGATACCGTTGGAAAAGAGGGCAACATCCAAAAAGCGTGCCAAATGCCTTGTCGCAAATCGGTTTTAATTGAGGCTTCTATCTTACCGTATATAAAGTCGAAATTATTTTTTGTGTTCAGCCTTGCCGAAGTATATTCTCTTGTCTGAAAGCTGCCATTACAATGCGTAAAGTAAACGGTGTCTTCCTTGGCTTCTATTTGCAAGTATTCGTTATCAACGATGGAAGCGTTTTCTGAAAGATAATATTGGTTTTCAAAATTACCCCAACCGTCTAGGTTTGCACCATACTGACAGCCTGTGCCAATTTCAAAATTCCAGACAGACTCATCTATAGACTCTCCTCTAAATTCTTCCGAAAACACCAATTGATAGTCTGGGTTGTCGTAAACTGTTTGCTCACACGACCAAAATATAAGCGGGAAAATTATATAAATTAAATACCTCATCGTTTTACTAACTTCATTTCATAAATGACCATTTCTCCTCCTTCAGCTCCTCCTATAAGTTGAAACTGTTTCATTCTATCCAATGCAAATTCTTTTTTTGACAAATCGAAATCCGCTAAAGGAATATTTAATACCGAAACAGAATCTCCTATTATTTGTGGGTTGTAGTTTTTAGCTTCAACCTCTGATGATTTGCCAGTATAATCTTCTAACAAAACAGAAAACGGAGAGTAGTCGGCAGACAGTTTAAGCTGTAATGCGGTCTTATCTTCTATTCCTCTTAGGTTGAATGCATACCAATTGTTCCAGTTAAAGCCCCATCTATTGAAAAAATCACAAGCGTTCCATTTCCAATGTATTTGGTTGTCTATCTCGGATAATTCATTGCAATCGTTTACCCCAATATTCCATGCTAACTCTTGAAAGTTTGATGGATAAATGTTTTGATTCGGATTTCCTTTTGGCTTCATCCCCTCAACGTCCGCAAGCATTTGATTATATTGTTTTGGTGTAAACGGAATAAGCTTAATGTCATCCAAATATACCTTTCCTGCACCCTCAAGCTGTATAATCATTTGCTTGATGTTTGTCGGGTCTACTCCATTATAACTAAAGTCATAATTAGAAAGTGGAATATTAATAGTCGTCCATTCATCTTTGGTAATACTTAGCCTATTTGCAAAGGATTTAAAATCTGAAAATACATAACTATTTCCTCCACTGTAATCTTCAAGTCCAATCACAAAAGGAATTGACTTTTGCTCTGTTTCTACCGCTTTTACTCTAAACGATATGGCTGAACTATCAAGGTTTTCGCTGATATCATCGGCAATAAAGCTTGACCAACTGTTACCAAAGCCTACCCAATCACAGCCTTGTTTATTCCAATCTAACAGAATAACATTACTGTTGTCTTCTTTAACTATTTTAAATTCGGCACACGTTTTGAGTTCTAGCCATAATAAGCCTAAAGACTCATCAAAAAAGACTTTTTCTTGCTGAGAATTGTCCACTTCTGGCTCTATATCATAGACGGCAATGGGCTTAAACTCTACGCAAGCCGTCAAGAATAATAGTGCAAATAAAATATTAAGGTTGATAACTTTCATTCGTTGAAAATGCTATAAAATCAATATCTGTTTTAACTTGTAATCCCATATTTTCAGGACATGCTGTTCCTCCCCCTACAATGGTTCCGGGTCCTGATGGGCATGACAAGCTCATTATTTCTATTTGGTTTATTGTACCTGGGTCTTTAGTGTTATTGGCAGCATCTGATTCCAATACAAATTCCGAATAAGGAATAGATACTAACCTCCACGTATCCCAGTTCACTGGGTTTAATTCATAAGAATACCTTTCGCCATCGTCCTCTCTCAAGTATATTTTCATGAACTGATTTGCTGGTACTTCACCAAGAGCACCACCTATTACTGCCATATTAAAATACAATAATAATGGAGATACATTGGTATACTCTTCCGTTTCAACAGGAACTTTTATACTTCCTAAGTAGTAATCCCAATTGACAATGCCACCCATGGCATAGTAACTTGTTCCGTTAGCGGCTTGTCCTGATTCAATATTGAATGTCATTGACTCACCTTGCTGAACAAATTTGATAGTGTTTGCCGGCATTCCTTCCTCAAAGTCTGCCACTAACATAAGGTTGTCTTGTAGTGGCTTTAGTTCTGTAATACTTACAACGGTTGACATTGTGATGGTATTAATATTGTCGGATAAAACGAGTGTCGCCACACAGCTTTCTGTTAGAAAAGAGGGGAAATCATTGGCACTGCCATTCCAAGAGGTGTTATCAATATCTAGTTTACTGGAAAAACCTGTAAAACTCTTGGTTGCTCCACTTTGAACACCAACTACATCTAATTGCCAGTTCAAGTTTTTTGACCATTGTGCCTCAAAAAATCGTGGCGATACAGTTGAAAAATTGAAATCCGATGTGCTAGATGTTAATGAATCTAAAACAAGTAATTCGCCAAACTGATCGTTTAGACTGCCGCCTAAAAAGTCAGGCTTTTCTCTGTTGCATGAAAGAAAAACAACGGCTATAAATATGTAAATTATGTTTCTCATATCTTAAAAATTTAGTCTGTACAATATTTGAAATTGGTTGAGTTTATAGTCGCGTTCATCAACTTGAGAAAATGTACTCGCTGATGCCGTAAGGGTAGAGCGTTCGTTAAACTCAACCATAAAGCCCAATGAATTCAACATTTGTTTGTTGTCATTGAAACTCACAGGCTCAAATAGTAAAGGGTTATTATAATTATCATAGACAGCTACTAATTCATTTCCATTAGCTGTATGGTATTTGGAGCCAAATAATAAGGCTATGTTTTCTGAAATATTAAAGTCTAAACCAAAATCGAATAACATTGTACTCAGGTCAATGGCTTCAAAAGAATCGCCATCTCTTGTTGTACTTTCATGGCTTAAGCCTGCATTTACTGACCATTTTTTGTAGTGGTAATTCGCTTTTGCTGAAGCCTTGAAAAAGGATTTTAGATTAGTTGTTCCTGAACCTACTATCTCTGAAACTAAATGAACATCAGACGATAATTCTAGTTTGTCTTCAATTTTATATTCCTCTAAACTAAGACTAAATCCTTTTCTGTTAGGCGTGGCTAAACCATAAGGCAAGACATTACTAAAGGCTGGGTTATATACATCTAGTCTATCATCAAATGTTCTGTTATACATAACATCATTATATAAATAGTCTAGTAAGCCCATTTTTCTAATCGCCAAATCATTGCCAATAGTTGGGAAAACATTACTGCTAGAGGAATATCCTAAACGTACCGTTTGAGCCGCCGGCGAACGAAATTGTGGCCCTGTATTTATGGCGTTTACTCTAATTTTAAGTTTATCGCTTGATGCATAGCTTAAGCCTAAGTTCCAATAATAATCATTGATAGTAAGCTGTTCATCAGCCACTAAATCATCGTAGTTTGCTTTAGAAATACCCCCTTCATAATCCAAAGTAAATTTTGGCATGTCTGGAAGCTGAACCCTCGCTGATAGAGAGTTTACCGAATTTTGATAGAGCTTGATGTCATTTACAGTATTCTTTAAATCATGAAGATTTGCCGAGTGGAACTTTAATTGACCATAGGTCGTATTCAATGCCAACTGTCCACCCGTAAATAGGCGTTCAGGTGATGCTGAATTAAAATCTGGCGTTCTGTTTCTTGTACTAAAAACATTAACATCTAATGATTTAAATGTGTTGTTATTTAACTCAAAACCGAAATCCGACTGAATACCTTGTTGTCTCCAAGCATTGCCGGTAAAATAATATTCATAGTCGATAATCTCACGTGCCATCTGAAATACTGTAGCTTCATTTACTACATCTTGATAGCCGTTATTATAAAGAGTATAAGGCGTCATTTCTAAATCGAGATCACCTATTTTGTAACGAATAGCATCATTGACTACTCCCTTTAATGTTAATCGTCTTATGCCGTAAGTTACAGAACTCCCCCAAAAACCACCTAGCTCATTTCTTATTCGAAGCTCTGCTGCTACTTCGGTGCTAGTCGTTGGTCTTAGTAAGATTCCTAAATCAATTAGTGAATGTCCGTAGTTAGCTTTGGAAATATTAGTAGTATCGCCTTCAACATCATAGGATTGATGCAAAACATTTGTTTTAGCGATACCATAAAACTCCACTTTTTTTACTCTCTCTTGTGCCTCCAAATTAATGGCGATGAGTACACAAAAACAAATACCGATTAACCTCATATTTTATGTTTTAAAAAGTAACTTTTATTTCTAGCGTTGTTTCGTGACCATCGTTATTATCTAAGACAAAATTTCTGTCTTCAAAAGAAAAATAACGATGACGCAAATACAGTGCTGTATTTTTTGATAAACTGTAATCAACACCTAAGCCTACACCTAATGTGGTTTGAAATCTTGGCATAAATGTTAAATCATTAATATCTGTTTGATAATTTCCAATAACCCTTTCGACGCCTAAATAGGTTGTTAAAATAGTTCTTGAGTTCATGGATAGATAATTTTCAAACTCATGAACATAATGGCGTATATAAGCCTCTTCATTTAATACTACGAAAGGAGAAAACTTTGGTTGTGCAGAATTAAATGAGGCTAAATAAAAGCAATAGGAATTGTATTTTTTAAATCTATACTCATACTTAGCTTGAAGCTCCACACTATTGAAAAACTTATCCTCAATGATTTGACCTTGACGAACATTATCCAGTTCTACTGTTTCATAAATCCCTCTAAAGACTTTACTTATACGGCTGTATGGACCAACTAATGATGGATATTCCCACCTGTAAAATTCTGAAAACGTAAGCGAATTTACCTTGCGGCCGTAAGTTAGTTTTGATGTGATACGTTCTAACTCTTTAGAAACCGTCTGACCAAAATTAACTTTCAATTTTTTGATTTTGAACTCTGTATTTATAGAAAGTCCTGTTCGGTTATTTGCTAAACTCCCAACACCCATCATTGCACTTCCATTTTGTGACAATACTCCACCCTGTGTTGGGTCAGTAGGTTGTGAATCTTCAATAGAAGTATTTAATATTTCAGAACTATTGTTGTAAATATTCTTTCCTATATAAAAGTATTCAACATCAAGAGGTAAATAGGTTAGTTCCTTAGTCGTTTTAAACTTGGTAGCTAAGGCAATATCATAATCTAAATCGTTGAATTTTGATAATCCCAATTCACCAATAAAAACAAGGTTTTTAGATTTATACAAATAATCTAAAGAGTGTAACTCATAGTTATTCATATCCGTTCCAGTAGAATCTAAATAGGCATAACCACTTATAGTGTTGAAACTAATATCGCCTTTATCTAATGCTTTTGTTAAGCGTCCACCAAGAATGTACGAAGGTAGAAGTGAAGAATAAAATTGAGTGTTTAAAAACTGTGGAGACTGTTGATAGGTATTGTTGTCAATAGGATTTAATTGCGTGCCGCTTGACTCTGCTTTACCATACAAGAATGTAAAATTCAAACCATAGGGCAATTCTCCGCCATCTAAGGCAAACCCTTGAAAGGCTTTGTTACCCCAACGAACGTCTTGTTGTACACTTCCTCTAGCGTAGTAATCCGAATATCGTTGACTAAATTTAGCATACTGAGGATCCCAAGGGTTTCTATCGAAAAGGGTATATCTATTGAAGCCTTCTGCGGCTTTCATTGTAAATCGACTTAACCTTAACCAATGAATCCCACCAGTTTTAATATTATAATTTCCAATAGGAGTCTTGAATGAGCCATATAAATTGACACCTAAATTCATCCCTCTGAAATAGTCAAACTGTCCAGTTTGCTGGTTCCAGAATGTTAAGTCTGTACCAAAAGATACATTTTTACTAGGATTAGCACTAATATATAAGGTTAACTCAGGGAGTTGTGTAGCATCACCGATTAATATAGATTTTTTGACAAGGCGATTGGTATCTAAACCATTTAACCCATTGATGTATGGATTAATAAATTGCCTGTGTTGAAGGAAAAATCTATACGATCCTGAAATACTTAATTTTTTAAATACATCAGGCTTGCTTTCAACAAACGATTGAGAATAAATCGATGTAGAAAATAATAAAATACTAAATAGTAAGGCTGTTTTTTTGAGCACTGAAAAATGAGCTTATTGTAAAGTTTACACAAAGATAACCAAATATCGTTAAAATAAAAGCCCAAGCTATGTGCTTGGGCTTTTAAAAAGTCAAATCTAAATCTTATTGAAGCACTATCTTTTGGTTGATGCTTCCGTTTAGTGTGGTGATTTCTAGGAAATATACCCCTTTTGGTTTATCATTCATATCTACAACCGTCTGGTGGTATCCTTCAAAGTCTACCAACTCTTCAGTGTAAATCTCTTCTCCCAATAGGTTAACCACCTGTACATTCACTGTCTGTGATGCCTTAGTACTAAAGCTAATGTTAAAGATATCTCTTGATGGGTTTGGATATACATCTAATCCAGAGACTACATCTGCATCTACTCTCTCACCACCTAATGTGTATGTCACAGGCTCTGAGAAAATGGTTGCCCAAGAGGTTCCGTTTGCACCACAAGCTCCTCTTATTCTCCAAGAAATCTCGTCGCCTGGGTTTTGGTTGAACTTGCTTTGAGAAGTAGCCGTTCCTGGAA
>Ga0233432_10003687_pt1 | contig 13786 bp, 8 predicted proteins | sample SI_122_August201_6_FD_179870 | JGI IMG/M metagenome (GOLD analysis project Ga0233432, IMG submission 179870) | Seawater microbial communities from Saanich Inlet, British Columbia, Canada - SI_122_August2016_10_MG | ecosystem: Environmental > Aquatic > Marine > Inlet | place: Canada: British...
TGGTGTCGTTCCCCTCTGGCTGAACGCAGTGCACTGCTGTTTTTCCATCAAGAGAAGCAAAGCCCCGAGCTACAGCCAACGTGAGACCACCGCCACCGGCTTGAGTAAAAACGTGATCTACGCCTTGAGACAGTTGAGCTGAAATTTCGTTGGCTAGTGTCTGGACGCCTCCCATTCCTAATGGTGAGAAACTGAATGCGCTTACCTGCACGGTCGTGCCAAGTTTATTTGACAGAGCGTTTAGCTTCTCAAGGGTTTCTTGAGTGCATTTTGGGTCTGTGCCGAAATTACGGATACGAATAAGCTTTGCGCCATAGGCCAGCATTTGGAAAAGCTTCGCCTGAGGTGCTGTATCGACAATGGCTAGAATGCAGGGGATACCAGCTGCCGCTGAGTATGCGGCCAGAGCGGCACCCGTATTTCCACTCGATGTGCCTAGGCATAGGGGCGCCTCGGATTGCTCTGCCAGTAAATGAGAAATGGCTGATGCCGCAAATCGGTCTTTAAAGGAGCCCGTGGGATTTACGTTTTCCAGTTTGAAATAGAGATGGTTGAGCCCCAGTGATGGTCCTATGGAACGTGAACGAATAAGGGGTGTATCTCCTTCGCCCAGAGTGATACGATAGGATTCTGGAGGAGATGCAAAGTGGTCGCTGTAGTTCCAAATACTCACGCTTACTATTCGAATTCTCCTGGGCGTATCCGGTTCTTTATCTCTCGGGTCATCCAGGTATGACGCAAGCCGCCATCTACGGTGATCTCGGTGGCAGTAATATAGGATGCTTCATCACTCGCCAACCAACGAGCGGTCTGAGCTATTTCTTCAACCGTTCCCCAGCGTTGCATCGGGATGACGGTCTCGGAGTAATCACGCATGTCTTTTGTAAGCGATTTATCGGCTGGTTGATCTTCTTTGCCTCCGCTGTAATCTGCCCCGAAATCGGTTTCAATGGCTCCCGGGGAAAGTGCAATCACGCGAATACCATCTCCTGCGAGCGCATTGGCCATTTCCCAAGTGAGACCCAACAGACCTGCTTTTGTTGCTGCGTAGACAGCCACTACACCTTTGGGGATATGGGCTTCGACCGAAGCTATATTAATTATGACTCCTCCGTGGGTTTTCATATGAGGAGCAGACCATTTAGAGAGGAAAGCTGGTGCGGTGAGGTTTACATCAACTGCCAGTTTCCAGTTGGCCGGTGTGATCTCTCGAATGGTTTCAAGCTCACGGGCGGCAGCATTATTGATAAGAGCATCAATGCGACCAAATCGCTCCGCGGTTTGCTTTACGGCATCTTCAACTTGATCGAGGGAAGAAAGGTCTGCTACGAGCGACAATACTTCGGCACCTGACTCCTCCAACAGAGAAGCTGACTTCTTCAATTCATCACCATCTCGATCAAGAATGGAAAGGGCGTAACCAGCGTTGGCGAATTCTTTGGCGGTGGCGGCTCCGATGCCACGGGCCGCTCCGGTTATCAAGGCAACTTTCATATAGATTTAGTTTCGAGGATTACGGCTAAACTGTCACCTTCTTTTACAGCAGGGCAGCTGCGCAGCACAATGACGCGACCTGAATGGTCAGCAGAGATGGGGCGAGTATCCGTTCCCAGAGGATCGATAATGTGGCCGAGCTTCTGGCCTTGTTTGATGGTTTGTCCCAGGGTGACGGCAGCTTCGAAATAACCGTCCATTGGACTGGGGTGGCAAATTTGCATGTGCCCAGAGCTGGGGCGTGGATCTTCTACTACTAGGTCAGGTGGTGGAGAAGGGGGGCGAGGATTTATTATCTCTAATGCGGCCATGACATTGAGGCAGCCTTCAAAATAGGCTTGGGCTCCTTTATGGGAACATTCGCCGCCACCTAGGTATTCCGCATAGATCGCGGGCACTTTGGCATCACGAGCGATGGATAGTGATCGTCCATCGAGATTGGCCGAAGTTCCCCAGATGATAGGGAGTCCGAAGGCCCTGGCCATGTGTTGTTGGATTTCCAGTATTGAAGAATCAGATACAAGGTTATAGCCTACAAGTGGATCTACTTGCATGATGCTGCCACCGGTGTGCAGGTCGATATAATAGTCAGAGTCTTCAATAAGCTGAGAGAGTTCGTGGGCCACACGTTCGGTGGTGGTGCCGTCATCTTTGCCGGGACAAGTCCTGGCCAAATCAAGTTCGTCTTCACCGGTCCTTGATCTGAGGGCAAAAGCGGATTCGTTGACCACTGGCACGAGGGTCAATCGTCCACGGAGGTTGTTATTGTCAATGGAACCGATGAGTTTTCGAATGGCGACCATGCCTTCGTATTCATCTCCATGGATACCGGCGGTAATCAACAGATTAGGTCCATCGCCTGCTTTGCCTTGAATCTGGTGGGTCTGAAAAAGGGCAGGCATGGACAGTGTCCTCTGAATTATAGATCGAGCGGGTATTGCGAAAGTCGTTCGCAGCCGGATTCTGTGATCAGATAATTCTGTTCCAGTCGGATACCGGCCTTCAGTTCCTCGCCGTAGAGTCCGGGTTCGACTGCGACTACGTCACCGGCTTGAAGTGTGTCGTCCCAGTGGGGATTGATGTGAGGGTATTCGTGAGCGTCGAGACCTATGCCGTGGCCTAGATGGTGAAAGAAAGAGTAAGCATTCCAGCCTTCTAGCTGTGCGTGGAATTCCTCGAACAAAGTTTTGCAGCTGAGACCCGGACGAAGGTATAGCTCGAGCCGAGTGTGCATATCAGTGAGACGCGTATGAGCTTTTTGTTGTGCTTCGGTGGGTTGACCGTCGACTGCAAATGAACGGCAAAGGTCTGAACGATAACCACGGTAGCCAACCCCGATGTCAAGGATGGCTATTTCTCCCGCCTCGGCTGCGCGGGTCCTTGGGAATCCACCGGGTTCACCGGATCTGAAATCGTTGCCCCAGCCTGATAGAGGTTCACCGAGAGCTTCAACGGCAGCTGCGTGCATGGCTCCAAAAAGGGTAAGCTCCCTCAGCCCAGGTTTTAAGATCCGACGGGCTTCTTCATAAGTCGCCTCAGTGGCGCGAATGGCGAAGCGGAGCATTTCGATTTCATCTGCCTCTTTGCAGCGACGTAGAAGCTGATATTCGGAAGTAATGTCTATCCAGTCGGCAGCATCTACGAGACCGGGAAGCAATTCACCTGAAACGCCGATTCGATCGAACGATTGTATACTTGGACGAATAGCATCTGCTAACCGACCAGGGATGTTTTCAACCAAGGTGCACAGTTCTTGAGGTTCGTAAGAAATATGATTCTCAATTGCCGGGGCACCCAAGTTCTGGCCGGGGGCGAAAAGAATGATAGCTCCTTCTCTGGAAACCAAGACCGCTACTTCAGTGAGCGATTGTTCATGCCAATAACCGGTGAGGGCGTGGATATAGTTGCGGTTCGTTAGAAGAGCCGCACCGAGTTTCTGTTCGCTTAAGAGATTGAGGAGTGCTGCTTGGCGCGTCCGGCAAAGATTTGGATCTAGCTTAGGTGAGTGAGGGTACATCAGAGTACGCCGTATTTTTTGTAAGCTTCTGTGGCAGACATGCCATCGCGAATGGAATCGCGAGTGATATTTTCAGCATGTACTTTTTCCCAAGCTGCTCGAATGACCTCTGTTTCAACCTCTTGCGGCACAACGACGATTCCGTCTGCATCGGCAATGATGAGATCACCCGAATTAAAAGTAACTCCTCCAATTTCAACCGGCACATCGATGGCGGTCACTCGCTGGCGATGAAGGCTATCCAAAATATTGGTTTTTAGAGCAAACACTGGGAAATTCATTTTGCCCATGGCAACCGTATCGCGGACTGAACCATCGACAATGGCGCCGATACAACCTCCGTTCTTCGATGCCGTGGTCAGGAGCTCGCCCCAAATGCCTGAACGATCTGATCCGTTCGCTGTGGCTACAAATATATCGTCGACTTGGCAGGCATCGACCGCTTCGAGCTCGAGCTTGTAAGGTTCAGGATCCTCGTGATCGATATCTTCCCAGAGTGTGGTTTTGGCACGACCCACCAGAACCGTGGAGTCTGTTGTGAGGTTCTTGAGTGGAGCCGAACAGGATTGGGAGCGAAAACCGGCTGCATCGAGCGCGTCAGACACGACGGCTGCATACAGGCTTTCGCGTATTTGACTGAGAGTGATGGTGCCTGGGGTAGGTGACATGTAAGATTTTGAAAAAAGAATGACTAGAAGATGAGGATTCGACGACGCAAAAAGTGCAGTTACTGTAAAACTGGTTTCGTTTGAGATAAGACAAGTTGTGAAACTCTCCATTGTTCTCTAGCCTCTCTCAAAAGAAAACCTCCGGCTTGCGGCGCAATGCGCGCGTTGAGGGTTATGTTGTGCGTTATCCAGGTCCGAACTACCAAGATCTGCTCAAGATGAAGCAATAGGTTGAAAGCGAGGGACTCAGCATAGTGGCTGTCGAAGGCTTGTTGATAGGAAACCGCTCCGCCATCTTCGCTCCGCTACGTCAATTGTTCCGATTTGATTCGGAGGGAGACAATTTTTCTGATCGCAGTTGATGAATTCTCACCCAATCTCCCTTTAGGGGGTACTAATGAGGTACCAATGCGCTTGCTCGATCCCAGAAACGCCACCTTCGCCTCACTTCATCACGTATGAAGATAGCTAGGATACATGGGCTACTGGGAGGTGCATCACTGATTCAGCTCAACTGTATCATTAAAGAACGCATAATCCCCAATACTCGTCACGCTGTTTCCAATGGTGATGCTGGCAACGTTGGTGCAATTATAGAACGCATCAGATCCAATACTCGTAACACTGTCGGGAATGGTTACGCTGGTCACGGTGGTGTTCCCACTGCCGAAGATGGGGGGCCAACCATTCCCTACCTTAACAACAGAAATCTCATTCACCACGGCTGGGATTTCCACCGCCCCGCCATCACCTGAATAGCCCGTGATGGTCGCTTGGTTGTCGGAGACCGAATATGTCCAATCCCCAAAAATATCCCCCGATAAAGTCTGATGTCCGGAGGCAATAAAAAGGGCGGTGAGCAGAACTCGTAGTGCTTTCATTAATTTATCCCTGCCAAGGGTAGCTTAGAAAGGTAAGACCTTTTTAACTTGAACAACTTTTGGGCATTGGGAGTAGGCTTTTGTGTGTCTAGTATTCAGTGTTGCCCGTGCGTGTATCGGTCCCATTTGCTCTTTCAATCACTCTGTACGAACGGAGAATTGGTGCTTGAAGCTTAGGCTCAAGGCTTCGGAGCGCGAACTCGTTATCTCTGGGAGAGTAGCGGGAGCGATTATAATTGTATCCAGTATCTTTTGGGCGATCGTCTTTTGATACCAGGAGGGTATAAGGGGTTGCTCGTTCGGGACTTGTAGGTTTTTTGATGAGCAATTAGCCAAATCGGTATTTGGCGGACTGTGGTAAAGAATCTCTGGTGTAACCGTCTTCGTTCTTCGAACTACGCCGAGTCAAGAGGGTCGAGGTGTTTAAAAGGTAGCGACCGATTGCATCACCTCAAGTTGACGCAGGAGTGCCAATTGCAAAAACCACGCGAGTCCCTCGCGTAGCAACGTGGAGGTGCAGCGTGGGTTAGCTTCGGCATTTCCCGATCTACTGGTAGTCTTAGTCTGTGATTGCCTCTGACGGTTGGCGCGAGGCGTCGAAGAGGCGGTCGAGCAGGCCGTAGCGTTTGTCTTTTGTGAATCCGTTGGAGCGAGCGTATATTCCGAGCGCTTTGATTTGCTTCTCGAGGGCATCGGGATCTTGGAAGAGCTGGCCGTCGTCCGAATTGGGAACGGGTGGACTTGTGGGCGGGAAATGCTTCCAGTCGTCACCGTCTAGCGGTTTGAAGTAACCATCTGTCTTAAAGCGTTGGATACAGGCGTCTTTTAGAGCTTGAAGTTGAGAGAGGCAGGATGGGTCGTCTTTTCGATTTACGATTTCGTAGGGATCGTTGGCGAGGTCGAAAAGCCATTCCTTGTCGTCGGCTGCGCTGTAGATGTATTTCCACTTCCGGTTGGCTGCCATGTAGAGGCCGAGATTGTTTTGAGAAAATTGGCTAAATACGATTCGGCCTTTGTTCGAATCGTTCATGGCTTCCATTAAGCTGATGCCTTCGTCGCTCGGACGTTCATCAGGCGATCCCGCTAAGGACATGAACGTAGGAAACAGGTCGAGCAGGGTGGTTGGGGTATCGCAGCGGTGTTTGTTTGGGAAGGAGCCAGGCAGGCGAGCGATCATCGGTACTCGAGCTGATGGGTCTAGCATGGAGCGTTTGCCGTAGCATCCGAAGTCTCCGAGCAGTTCGCCGTGATCCGAGGTGAAAACGATAAGCGTATTGTCAATCTCGCTACCAAGGGCGTCGAGTATTCTGCCGATATTGTAGTCGACGAACGAAATGGTGCCGTAGTAGGCGGCTTTGATGGAGCGGGCCAGGTTGCTGTTGCTCGCAACATCGTCCACGTACTTGTAGCGGTTCTGTACTTTGTTCCAGAATGTCCAGTGCTCTTCGCCTCCTTCGGCGAGAAGCGGTTCGTCCATTTCGTGCATGCGATAGAGGCGCCCCCAAGGATTGGGGCTTTCGAATGGCGGGTGCGGTTTGATGAAGCTGCTCCAAAGTAAGAACGGTTTGGAGGGGTCGCGCTTCTCGAGGAAGTCGATGCTTCCGTCGGCCACCCAATGGCTATGGTGCAGTTTTTCGGGAACTTGAGAGGGTTGCGGCAGGTAATAGGATTCGCTCCGCAATCCATGAGGATCGATCACGTGGTCATATCCTTGGTCGTCGAGAAAATCTCGATAATCGTCGCGATCATTTTCCTCGGGTAGCTCTTCGGAAATGTCGCGACTGGAAAACCCCCAGTCTCCCAGTCCGGGAGAAAAATGCATTTTGCCGATGCCGTGAGTTTGGTAGCCGTTGCCGACAAGGCCTTCTATGAAACTCGGTTTTTTCTCCGAGCAATCGACATTGTCGACGCATCCCGTGATGTGCGGCGGTAGGCCGGAGGTTAGGGAGTTGCGGGCAGGGCAACAAACGGGACTAGGTGTATAGCAGCGATCGAAAGTGGTGCCTTCGCGAACCAGTCGATCGATATTGGGAGTCTTTATCTTGGAGTTCCCCAGGGCGGCAATGCAGTCCGCCCGCAGCTGATCGGTGATGATGAATAAAATATTAGGGTGAGCAGGTGAACTCATATTTGCTTCTCTCAAGCGTGAAATTGTTGGAAATTCAGATGTATTTCTGTGTGCCCAAAAAATGAATAAGCAATTTAATTGAAAATTAAACCACCCCGACGTGTCGGGGTGCTACTTCGCAAGGGGGGCGTGGGATCTGCAATTGGATAATTCGACCCTAAGCATAGCGGAATTCAATCGGTGAAAACAATGGACAGGTGTAGAAGTAGATGTCGTTATGCATTCGGTGCAAAAAGCGGTTCAGTCACATTTTAGCAATGCAGAGTCTTCTTTGCCTGCTGTGTGTCGGGCGGGTTACTTTCAGTTTGCGGCTAATCAGCACTTCATTAACGAACGCGTGCAAAGTCGAGGATTGTACTGGTGCAAGAGCGGACACGGTCGATTTGAAGTCAATGGGGTTTCGTATGACCTGGAGCCGCATGATCTCTATGTATTGCCGTGGAATCGAAAGATTGCTCATTACCCGGATGAGAAGGATCCCATGCACACGGGGCATGTTCATCTCATTCCTGATTATCGTGTTGGAGCGAAATGGATGCCCAATGTACCGCATGAGGGGGGAGAAGTGGCGTTCGATTCGCCGGATCGGGAGGATGTCGATTGGCCGGGATTCAAAGGTGTGGTTCGATTGAAAATTAAGGCTGATGAGCCGCTCGGGCTGCTGATGGATTATGCGATTCGTTGGTACATGCAATCGCATGGGGAAAACGAGGCGGAGGCTCGCTGGTTGGCGAATCTCATCGTTAACGAGTTGTTTCGCAAGCAGTCGCAGGGGGCGTTTTTGTCGTCAAAATATCCGGAAGAATTGGAGCGAATGATTGTTCACGTGAATAACGGTTTTCATCTCTCGCCGACCGTTTCGGATTTGGCAGACTTGATTGGTCGGAGCCGATCGCATGTACTTAAGCTGTTTAGCAAGTATTTGAGCGTATCGCCCAAAAAATACATAATCGATCGCCAAATGGATGAGGCCCGCGAATTGCTTTTGAGTACGACGAAGCTGATTGCGGAGGTCGGGCAGTCTGTCGGGCTTTCGGATCCGTATCATTTTTCGAAGTTGTTCCGTCGCCATATCGGCATTTCTCCATCGGATTATCGCCAGCGGCATGGTCCCTTTTCGACCCCGCCTAACGTGTCTACTCACCGTCCGTTTCTTGCTAAGACGATCGATTAAAGAGGCGGCTCTTTTTTAAAGTATTGGTTCACGGTCGCTCATGCGAATCGTCGGTACGCGTTATAGGTAAATAAGAAGAAGCTCACGCGAAGCCGCGAAGGACTTACGAATTCTATAATGATGGAAGAGTCTGTTAAATAAGTCGAAAATCACTCTGCCTCTAATCTGTAGGAGCGGGTTTATCCCGCGATCCCTCTGTATTATCTTATATAAATCTAGACTATCGCGGGATAAACCCGCTCCTACACTGACTTATTTAAGAGTTTCTAAGAGGACCGAGCTCCTACAAGTACGGAGTCAACGACCGGTCCTTTCTTCGCGTCTTTGCGGCTTAGCCTGAGTCAAAATGATTTTGATTGCCCGTTCTCTCGCTGAGGGAATATGCGTCACTGAAACCTAAACAGTAGGGTCAATTGCAAAATCCACGCGAGTCCCTCGCGTAGGTACGTCGCAGCGCGGCGTGGTCTTCAGACGATTTTAGTTGAGTTGACGTATATGCCCTGGGGGGAAGGAATGCTTTGAATATAGACTTCCGATCTCTCTGTGACCTCCTGTTGGATTAAATAGAATGATGTTTCGAGTTTTGCGGTTGTGAATGCAAAAGAACAATCGTGTGTTGATTTAGACAAGTCGAAGCCACGCATCGTTTCTCGGATGTAGAACGTTCTTAATTCATTCATTGGATTAAGAGACCGTACGAACCCGCCCCAGTTCCCTCTCGCCCTACCTTTAAATTCTCGGATTAAGTGAGGAGATCAATTGCCTCTCTGTTGGGGTGTTTGGACTTTTTGGATGCAAAAATACAAAGATAAATTGGTCTGGACATTGTGTATGACTATCCGTTTGCGCTAGATTAGATGGTGTATTTGGCAACCCGATCATCAACTGCCCCCTTCATCTAACCCAACCATAAACCTCGAACCATAAACCTCGAAATTAGCCGATTGGCTATCAGTTAACAAAAGCTCACGCCCTGAAACAGGCATGGTTTTATCCATTATTTACGTGTTATGCCACTTAATTCATTTGGCTGATTTTTAATAAAAAATTCACTACTAAACCATCCGACAACTATAATATGAAAAACCTAATGAAAACGAGGCAGCGGATGCTGTTTACAGCGCTCGCGGCTCTTACCGGCGCTTTTTGCTACGCCCAGGACGACGACCAAGAAGTCTTCGAGCTATCGCCTTTCGCAGTTGATGCCTCCGGTGATACTGGATACCGCGCGACCTCAACCATCGCGGGAAGTCGTCTCAACACTCAGCTCAGAGACGTTGCCGCCTCAGTAACCGTCCTCACCAACGAATTCCTAGACGATCTCGGAGCCACCGATCTCGCCCACGGCCTCTCAATGATCGCCGGCGTCGAAACCGAGGTGACCAGCGACCAAACAGGGATTCACCAGCTCGGCTTCATCGGGACTGACTTCGGCGATCGGAATAATTTCGAGGGATCCATTCGCGTCCGCGGCCTAGGCAGCGCGACCACTGCCGCGGATTTCCTCAAGGTCCGCAGCGGCGTGGATCGCTACAACGTCGAGCGCGCTCAGTTCCTGCGCGGCCCGAATTCCATCCTATTCGGACTGGCAAAGCCCGCCGGATTGGTGAACTACACCACGAAGAAGGCGCACCTCAGCCGTAACCTGAACGAACTTCAGCTAATGCTGGACAACTTCGGGACAGTACGTGCCGTAGCGGATGTATCGCGCGTGCTGAAAGAGGACGTTCTCGCTGTGCGAGCGGTCCTCAAGCACTCCGAAGACCGGTACATGTACGAAAGCAATGAGAATAGAGACAACCGTATCTATCTTACCGGCTCCTACAAGCCCTTCGAAGGAACCAAGATCACTGCTTACGTCGAGGAAATCGATACCTTCGGAAACCGCCCGAACTACCGGATTCCCGCCGACTACGCCAGCCTATGGCTGGACGAGTGGAACCAGGCCCACCAGAACGTCCCTGCGGGGGAACTCGACGCCTTCCTCGATAGCAACTTCTACTGGGATCCCGTCAATACACCTACCGCCAACGGTGTCGCTCCTGCATCGCCTGACTACAGCTTTGATCACCCGTTCACGGTCGACGAAAATGGCCAACCCGTACCCATCAGAGCGATGCTGCGCGACCGCCTCCCCGGTCACAAGCTGGCCCTGGCTGGCTTTTACGACAATAACGACTGGTACACGCCCATCGGCGGGCACTACACGCGCCGTGGTACCCGCAATGAGAATGGAGGACAGCCCAGTGCAGGCTCCGGCAATCGTAAAGAGTTCCACATGTCGGGCAATCCCTTCGCAAGCATTAGAAACTTCCTCGACCCGCAGGTGACAGACGAGAGCATCTTCCCCTTCCTGGATTATGACCTATCCAGTATGCCTGGCTCTTACCGCTCCGTTGACAACAAAAAGCAGCAGATTTCGATCGAGCAAAAAATCAACGAAGACTTCTACGTGTCGGCCAGCTTCCTCAAGGAAGATGATTTGAGGCGGCAGGCGTTCGCCCCGATCGCCCAACAACAGGGGGTCGCGATCGACATCAACAAGTCCCTCCCCGACGGACGCGTGAACCAGAACTTCCTCCGCCCCTTCATCGCTGGCCGCAGCATCGCGGAATCGGAACACATCGAAGCCGACAACTATCTCTTCCAAGCAACCTACGATCTCGACTTCGCTGAGAAGACCGATCGCTTCGCTTGGCTGGGACGCCATCAGATCAGCGCCTTCACATCCGGCAGCACTGAAGACTCCCTCTACTACAAGTGGAGCTATGCGGTCCTAGGCAACAACGATATCTTCACCGACAAAATAGCCAACAGCGGGACGCGCCAACAGTACCCGATCTTCTACATCGGCGACGCCGTTCAGCCCGGCGACACTTCACTCCGCCTCACTGGAATGCCCGACACGGTGATGCCCTACGTGGATACTTCGCATCCCTACCTCTACTACGACTCCTCGGACCAATGGCTTTTATCTGACAGCGAAGTCAGCACGGGCGAGGGGCGCTTCCAGCAAAGGCGCACGGAAATCGACGCCACCGGCCTCGGCGGAAGCTTGCAGAGCTATCTCTTCGGAAACCGCGTTGTCGTCACTTTGGGCTGGCGCGAAGACGAGGTCGATCAGATAAACCATCAGCTCGTCGGCTTAACTGAGGACCCATCTGACCCGAACTACAACCCGGGTGCAAGCCGCTCGGATTATGTCGGCATAAAAGACAACGGGATCGCCAGCTTGAAGGAGCCCACCATCACCAAGGGCATCGTCTACCACATCACTCCTTCGCTCAGAGTCTTCGGCAACAAATCCGAAAACTTCGACCTCACCACGCCGCGCTCCGACAATCTCTTCCGTACCATTGCGCCGCAGTCAGGCACGGTGGAGGAATACGGAATCGGTTTAAATGCGTTCCAAGGCAAGCTTGATACCAAACTCACGTTCTACGAGAGCTCCCAACGGTTCCAAAGCGTAAACTTCGGTCTCGCTCGCAACGCCATGAGAGGCGTTGAGATCGACTTCCGCAATGCCCTGTTCAACGTCAAAGACCCCGTCACCGGGAAGAGCCGCATCAACGAGTACTCCTACATAACTGGCTTCAACCAGGCCAGTGGGGATCCGGTCATCGAATCCTCCTCCGAAATACCTGCTCTGGACGAAAACGGTGTGCAAATCGTCGATGTGGAAGGCGTGCCGCAGTTCGAAGCCGTCGGCGAATACATGACGGGATCCAACACGTCCGCTACCCAGGACTCGATTTCCGAAGGCTGGGAGCTGTCCACTACCTACAATCCCACAAGCAACCTTCGCCTGATGTTCAACTTCAGCCAACTTGAGAACCGCATATCGAACACTCAACAAGAGGTCTTGGATTACATCAACTACCGTCAACCGCTGTGGAGCTCCCTATTCGCAGAGGGCCTCCACACAGATGGAGACGACACCAACCCCGACACGGACCTCAAACAAGAATTCCTGAGCGGTCTTGGCGGAAAACTCTTGGAACAAATGCAGGCAAACGGCCTTTCCAACACGGGCATCTCGAAGTACAATGCCCGCGTGACCGCCAACTACCGTTTCAACGAAGGACGCTTCAAGGGATTCTCAGTCGGAACCAATCTGCGCTGGGAAGACGGCAAGATCCTCGGCACCCAGCTCAAGGAGATCGATACGACCATCGGCGGCGTGAACTCCCCCGCTCTGATAGCCGATCTAGATAACGTCTTCGAGACTGATCAAATCGTAACCGGAGGCCTCATGTTTAACTACAAGCGAAAGCTCCGTAACGATAAGGTCGACTGGAGAGTTCAACTCAACGCAGACAACGTTTTCCGCCAAGGCGACGACGTCCGCGTCATCCGCATCTTAGCTGATGGATCGCCCGTAGTAGGCGCGAACAATCCCACGACGTACCGTCTGACGAATACGTTTAAATTCTAATTTGTTATTCGACTTAACATTTCGAGCCTCCGTCTTCTAGCGAGACGGGGGCTTTTTACTCGAATGAGTCCAAAGAGTGGGACTTCTTGAATGGTGTGCCTTAAGGATCGAAGACTGCCGGTCCAGACTGGATCGCCCCTTTCTGAAAATAGCAGCCACTTGAATCATATAACCATGACATCACCAAGTAAGGCCATCGTTTTGGTCGTAGCCGTCCTCGTAGCAATTCTTGCGGGATGTTTTAAGCCCAATAAAGATCGTGAACATTCCGCTTCGCTCGAAGCGGAGAACTCGACTCTCGTCAATCCACCCACCGGACGTCTAGCCATAGTGGCCGACGGCAACTCGCCTGATCCTGATGACATTGGAGCCACCGCGGTCATGTTCGGTCTTCTGAACAAAACAGGATTAAGCGATCGTTTGGTTCACCTCTCTCACTCTTGCGACCTGGATCCGTTTCGTAACAAAGGTATCCAAAAAATAGATGCGCAAAACGAACTCCGACGTCAGCAAAAGCTGCACGCTCTTTGCTCAGAAGGTATTTCTCTATATGGACCGTTCAACAATTTGGCAGACTATTTTAATTGTCGTACTGATCAAGAGGCGGCCATCGAGGATCTTCGCAATGCGATCAATGCCTCTACAGAAGCGAACCCGCTTTGGATTGTCGAAGCGGGCGAGCCTGACATTATTGGCTATGCACTTCAGAAGGCAGATGCTTCAAAAATTGAATACGTCCATGTGATCTCCCACCACCCCGCAAACGACAACAGCGGAGACGTTTTCTCATGGGCGGAGATCCTTGCGTTCGGGGTAGCCGAGCATCAAATCGGCGATCAGAATGTGGGCCTGCAAGCCGCTATCAACCAATGGGACTGGGCCAGGGATCACAGCGAACCAGGAATCGCCTGGATATGGGAAAATTTAAACTATGCCGAGCAAGATGGAGTGGTTGCCTTCCAGGAAAACAAATTCGACTGTTCCGATGC
>Ga0233432_10003691_pt1 | contig 13774 bp, 7 predicted proteins | sample SI_122_August201_6_FD_179870 | JGI IMG/M metagenome (GOLD analysis project Ga0233432, IMG submission 179870) | Seawater microbial communities from Saanich Inlet, British Columbia, Canada - SI_122_August2016_10_MG | ecosystem: Environmental > Aquatic > Marine > Inlet | place: Canada: British...
GACCAAACAACGTTTCAACTTCAAGATTATGCTTGGAACCATTTAGCGATCACATGGAATCTCACGACGGGATCTCTCAATCTTCATATCAACGGTTCGACGAATCTTTCAAACCCTACTGTGATGAATTCTTGGACGCCAGATGGGCAAGAATTCACCCTGACTCCTCACGGCTATATCGATGATTTAAATTTGACGAATGTCGAAATACCTGCGGGTAATTTTCAGACAATATTTAACACACCGACTTACGATAACGCCTACTTTGATTTTGAAGGGAGTAGTCTCCCAACCAATGACATTGGGTGGGAGTACTGGGCTAGTTCTGGGAACTATAACCCAATGTTTTTCAATGGTGGGAGCCCAATATTCCATGAGCCTCACTATGGGGAGACGTCAGGTAACTCACTTTTCTTTCCTGATGGAGTAGGAATGAGTGTTTACTCTCTAGAGTCAGATTTTTTTCCAAGTGGAAATGGAACGATGGCATTCTGGTGGAAACCTGAGTATAGAGACGACTCAAATACAATTGAAGTTTTAGGCTCTAACTCTATCAGTGGTGGAAACTTGAGGAATGAAGTTTTTATTGAATCATCGGATAACCTTGGAAATTACCGTCTTGTGATGGTTGACGCAAACGCATCTAGCACGAACACATTCGATTTTCAGCCGATCATGGAACGTTGGAATCACGTTGCGGTGAGTTGGGGGGATTTTGTGGCTCCTTTTGGAAATGATTTTTCTTTTTATCTTAATGGAGTTGAAGCTAACTTTAGTTTTCCACTAGACATTGGTAATTGGAGGCCTACTGGACAAATTTTCTCAAGCACACCTCATGGTGCATTAGATGATGTTTATGTAGAGTCTGATGGCGCGTGGGATGAAGATCGCATTGAATCAGAATATTTCTCATCCATCAGGAATATCGAAGAAGGCTACCTAACGGGAGGGTCCATTATTTCTGTTGATCAAATCTTTTATGGATTTTCAACCCATGAAAATACAGGAGCGCCCAATCCATTCCCGAGCTTCTCGACAAACCTTTTATCAGAAAGAAATGAGAGTGGGTATGGGGCTAATGCTTTGCTTGTGCCAACATACACGACTCCCCAGAATTATGCTAGGTTGAATGCTGATTACACAGGGAACGTTGCTCAAAAGGATTATGCCGATGATGTTGAGCTTTCGCCAACCACAGGTTATGTTGTTGTTGACGATCCAAACTGGGCAATGGCTTTGGGTGACCAGGAATCATTTTGGGTGCCTAGCTTGGATTATGAACGATTCCCTCAGGATCATGGAACGATTCGTTTTTGGGTTAAACCCGAAGCGAATGCATTTTCTGGATCAGAGCTACCTCAAGTTTTTGGCGGAAACCAGATTGATTCTAGGCGAAAGCAGAACTTCTTCTCCCTCCATGGAAAAACAGGAGGCAAGTATGATTTTGAAGTATATGAGAATGGAGGAGTGATCGGGAGTTATCAGGATATTGAATTACATCCAAATGCCTATAACCACGTAGCTGTTAGTTGGAGCACGAACTCAAATATTGGGACTCAATCAAATCTTATTTTGTTTATCAATGGTCGAGATGTCTATGACTTCGATCGTGGTAGTTGGTCTCCTAGTGATCAACTTTTTGTTAGTACTCCCTATGGGTCACTGGACTCGATGTATTTAGAAGGTATGGCTCGAGATGATGATTTTATTAACAACTATTTCCTTACTTACGTTACTCCTGCTGGGTTTTATACGTTTGAAGATGACTTGATTCTCGACCGGAATACTAGCCCTGTAACAGCCAACCATGGGTATTTGAATGGCTCTGAAATCGTCGCCCCAACTGATTTTGTCGTAGCGCCTTCTTTGTATCACTCTTCTAGTACACAGCATCTCGATTTATATACAACGGCAGGGTCTAACTTTGAAGTCCCATCACTTCTCAAAGACTTATTCCCTCAAGAAGAAGGGGTTGTTCGTTACTGGCTTCATCCAAATGATTCTGCTTATACGGACACAACCACCCGTTACCTATTTGATTATCCTGAAGATCGACAGGGAGAACATTTTTTCATTCAAAGTCTTGGTGAAGCAGGTAAATTTCGTTTTGCTCTTCAGGGAGTTCTATCTTCAAATATTATTTCATCTTATGATTTTTGGGTGGACTCAAATGATTGGACTCATTTGGCTTTTAACTGGAGCGAAGAGAGGGACACGGTTAACCTACTAATCAATGGGGAGGTGAGGTATACGGCTCCTCTGGGGACATGGCGGCCAGCCAAGCAGAAGACCTATATCGAACCGAAAGGCATGATCGATGACCTCTTTATTAGTTACATTTACGAGAGTGTTCATGAAATCCGAGAATATTACTACGGCTACCGACCAGAGCCGGTGACGGGTTACGTTCAGCAGTTTGGGCAAGGAACTCTAGGGCAGCTCGGGAATGGAGAAAATAGTAACGTTACTTCTCCAGAACTTAATCATAACCTCATAGGAGTATTGCAGTTGGCTGGAGGGGAAGGTTTTGGCTTGGCTTTGATGCAAGACACGACGATTAAGGCTTGGGGGCAAAATAATTTTGGCCAATTGGGCGACAATACTTTGGTTAATCGCCCAAGCCCAGTGTCTGTGCCGGACTTGAATGGTGTGGTTCAGGTTGCTGCTGGAAAAGATTTCTCTTTGGCAGTTCTAAACAATGGAACCGTTTATGGATGGGGAAATAATAGCGAGAAACAATTAGGTTTGACTGGGTCATTCTATAAGTTGCCTCAGAAGATCTCTTCTCTTAGTGACATTACGAAGCTCTCTGCTGGGTCGGCTCATTCGCTTGGTTTGCACCGTTCTGGGACGGTTTATGGCTGGGGCCTTGATCTTGATTCTCAAATTGGCAGTGGCAACATGTCAGGAAACACAGGTGCTTATGACATGGGTCTTTTTAATATGATTGATGTGGCTGCTGGAGCAAACCACAGTCTTATGCTAAATAATGCAGGAAGCATCTCATCCTTGGGAGCTGATGTCTACGGCCAATTAGGAGACGGGGCCGTAGATGATGGCACAGTTCGTTTTGTAGGTGGTGGCGCGTTGCCTGCAAGTGCCACGAACATTTCCGCATCAGGAGAGCATAGTGTTGCTTTATTGTCAGATGGTTCTGTCGTGACTTGGGGGAGGAATGACTTTGGTCAACTAGGGCAAAATACAACGACAGAACTGACTGACGCCAATCAAAATACTTCAGCAAACACGGTTTCTCAAGATGATAGCTTCACGGCATTAGGTTCTGCCAGAGGAATCATGGCAGGTCAGTACAGCGGATACGCTTTGTTGGATGATGGTAGCTTGAAAAGTTGGGGTCGGGGTCTGGAGGATCAGCTTGGGAATAGTAAAACGGAATCTCTCTTTGCTGATAATGTGACAGGCGTGTCTTCATTGGACAATCTTTCTCTTGATGGTTGGAAACACGCTCAGGGCATTGTGGATGGGAACGTTTATTATCTTGGATTTGTTGACCGAGATACAAAGATTAGATTTGAAAATAATGACGGTTCAGACACAGGTGCCTATAATTTTCCAGCACGTTTTTATGGCAGCCCTGAAAAGGTTGAGGGGCAAGGTGGCTCTGGAAATGCTTGGCGATTTGAATCTGGTGAGTACCTCGAGATTCCAGGCCTTTCGGGAAACAGTTTTCCGCAAACTCAGGGAACTGTGAGTTTATGGTACACGCCTGAGGCGAACACTCCAGCAGGTACCGCGATTCTAGACTCGACTGATGCGTCGAGGGGCAATGGATATGTTTTACGTTATGATGGCAGTGGAAATGTAGACCTGTACACAAATGGAGCTTTGCTCTCAGCGAGCAATCTTGTTGGTTCAATGCCGGTGACAGCTGGAGACAATCATTTGATTTCTTTTAGTTGGGACTCTGATTTTGATAGTCTGGTTTATGCGGTAAATGGTTCGGCAACTAGCGTGACGGCTTCATTTGCAACTTGGCGTCCATATGATCAACGTGTTGTTAGTACCCCATATGGAACGATCGATGACTTAGAGATTTCCACGGAATACACGAGTGGTGAAGAGCAAGAGGATGAGTATTACAATGCTATAACTGGGAATGCTGGGAGTAGTGTCTTTGCCTGGGGAGAGAACTCTTATGGGCAACTTGGGGATGGCACGACCACAAACCATTCTTCTCCCGTGACCGTTGATTTCGGCCGACCTCAGGATTTAGGCTTGGGATTAAATTTCTCCTTAGTTCTATTGGGCACTGGTAATGTGATGGTCAAAGGAGACAATTTCTATGGGCAATTAGGTGATGGTACCTATATAAACAAATCAAATCTTATTGAGATAGGTGGATTTGAAGATGCTGTTCAGTCTATTGCTGTGGGTGACCATTTCGGCGTAGCCCTTCTTAGTAATGGAAACTTAATGACTTGGGGGCGAAATAACTTCGGTCAGCTTGGCCACGGAACCTCAACTCCAACTTATAATGTACCAACGACGATTAGTTCTCTCACAAATGTTGTTGAGATAGCTGCAGGAAGTGGGCATGTTCTTGCCCGACTTAGCAATAATGATGTTTATGCTTGGGGCAGAAATGATAATGGCCAGTTGGGCCTTGGAGATATTGCACACCGTGACTCTCCCACAAAGATTAGTAGTCTTGCTAACGCGACTCAAGTAGCATGTGGAAATGGTTATAGTATGGCACTGATTGGAGGTTTTGTTTATATTTGGGGAGATAACAATTACGCTCAATTAGGTGATGGTTCAACGAATGATAACTCAACTCCTTCAGTGGTGGCTGGCATTGCAAATGTAACCCAAATCGCTGCAGGGCATCGTTTCGCCTTAGCTCTCAATACTGCAGATCAAGTTTTAGGTTGGGGGTCTAATCAGTACGACCAAATAGGGTCAGCCTTGAGTTCCTTGGTTTATTCTCCAGAAGTTATTGCCACGATTAGTGGCATCGACACGATTGTGGCCGGAACGGACCATGCGCTCTTGCTTCTCGACAATGAGACGGTGATGAGTTGGGGGAGAAACGCTTATGGGCAGTTAGGTCAAGGTGATTATACGAACAGTGACACTCCCACATTGATCAGTGGGATGAGTGCGATCTTAAGGGTTAAAGTCTCCAGAAACTCTAGCTTTACAATTCAACGATAATAATCCACAAGCCAGTTTTGAGAATTCTGGTTCATGCGATCAACCACTCTCCTGAGTTGACTGGATGTGGTAAGTATACGGGTGAAATGGTGGCTTGGTTGGCACAGAACCATGAACTGCGTGTGGTCACAACCTTTCCTTACTACCCAGAGTGGAAAAAAAAGAAGGGAGATGGTGGTTTCCGATATAGAAAAGAGAGTTTAGACGAGGCGGTTGTGATAAGGTGCCCACACTGGGTAAAGGGAAAGATGAGTGCCTTGGAGAGAGTTTTGCATCTGTCTAGCTTTGCGATATCTAGTTTTCCTGTTCTTTTTTGGAATATGTTGAGGTGGCGACCTGAAGTCGTTTATACGGTAGCGCCAACCCTATTGGGTGTTCCGATGATATTATTATTATCGAAACTATTAGGAATTAAAACTTGGGTTCATGTTCAAGACTTCGAAGTGGAAGTTATGTTGGGGATGTCAGAGAAGAGCTCTCCTAAAGGTGGTGGTTGGATTGGTCGGTTGGCGCTTTCTTTTGAGAAATGGTGTCTGTGCAGTGCTGATAGAGTCTCTAGTATTTCTCCTGCAATGTTGGAGAAATTATTAGAGAAGGGAGTTGCTCGAGAGGATTTGAGGATGTTTCCGAATTGGGTTGACTTGGATTATTTCAAGCCTGCCTCCGATGAATTGGGGATTAGAAATGAGTTTGGTTATTCATCAGATGACTTTATTATTCTTTATGCTGGAAACATAGGCCTAAAGCAAGGGTTGGATCAATTGCCCGAACTCGTCAAGGGGTGTATGGATCTTCCTAGGATAAAATTTCTAATCGTTGGAGAAGGAGGCTACCGGGCTTCACTTCAGGAGGACTTGGAGTTTGGGGTTAGTTCTGGAAAGGTGCGCTTTCTCCCATTGCAACCATTGGATCAACTTGTCCGTGTGATGACATTGGCTGATATTCATTTGATCCTTCAAAAAAAAGAAGTCAAAGATTTAGTTTTACCTTCAAAGTTAACGACAATTCTTTCGATGGGAGGTAATTCAATTATCACTTCGGAAATAGACAGCGCTTTGGGTCGAATGTCAGAAGCTCATCCTGGGATAACGACGTTGCTTTCACCAGGTGATTCTGGTGCTCTGTTAAAAGCAGTGCAAAAATTATCTACGACCCGTCAAGTTAAGCCAAACAAGATCGCTAGGGACTACGCTGAAGAGTTCTTGGGCAAGCCTTTGATCTTGAAGCGTTTTGAGGAAGATTTGAAGAGCTTATAGTTTTTAATTATAGCTTACTGAGGAAGCTTTTGGCTTCCTCGATCAAGATGGCGTTTCCATCGCCTTTCTCAATCAGTTTATTTAGGGTGGATCTTAAACGTTCGAGGTGATTGTCGGTCGTTTTGGAAGAGCCTTTGTTGCTGATCATTCCCTCTATTTTAGCAAAGGTTTTGTAGGCTTTAAGAAAATCTTTGAAAGACTGATACTCTTTAATTTCTTCGATCCGAGATTCAATAAAATCCTCAGCGGGCAATCCCTTAACTTCTTTGGTCCATTTCTCAAGCTGTTCATAAGATTGGCCCGGAGCGGATTTTGATGTTTCTAGTCGCCGTTCAGTTTCCTCAATGATCCAATTCTTGACTCTTTGATAAAACTCGTTGGCTTCAGTGCTGTCACTTTTTCCTTTTTTGATCCTTTTGCTGAGTGATTTTAGAACGCTGAGGTATGAGGAGCCTTTCTCTAGCATTGTGGCTTCTTTTTTACAAAGCTCAATGCGAAAGTTATTGTCTTGTATCGTTTGTAGTATGTTAAAATTATCAACTTCGTAGGTTGGGGCACCTGTGATGAGAAGGTGCCGTTTTGGAAGTGACAGTAGTAGGAGAGCAACATGTGAGTATTGTCGACGGTCTCGACTGACACTGGTCGTTGAGTTTCGCTGACAGCCAAAGGGTTGCTCAACCAAGCCTCCTTTGCTACGGTCTTCGTGGGTTTCAGATAGGATGATCCAGGTTTTTGAGTAATCGAGAAATTCTCTTAGGTCCGTATCTTCAGCCTTAGCAGCCCCAAGTACTCCAAAGAAGGCGTGCATTGAGGCAGCAGCGTGACCGTCCCAGAGGGTCTTGGGGCTCGAGGCGCAGTGAGTCGCCATATGGGTGCCTAGGAAGTTCCAAGGAGTATTGCCTTTGTTGCCGATGAAGTGGGCTAGTGCGCCCATACCAACTGGGGCAACGTGACCGCCACCTTTTCGATTATTGCGAAATGGCCCCTTAGGTTCAGGTAAAGGTTGAAACCGAACAACTAACCTTCGATTGGTACCTTGGTCATACACTCTTAGGTTTGACTCTGATTTTAGCCAAGAAAACTCTCCACTGGGAGAGGTAAGTTTCATGTTCCATTTTCCTGTGGAGTCTTGAGTCCATTTTTCTACTTTATAGGGACCAATTCTTTTCATGCCCGTAGGGCAAACGAAACCTATCCCTTCTTTGCTTTTGCAGGGGCTTCGACTGGGATGATCTAATCGAATGTGAACGGCTTCCCAGCCTCTAAATCCATAGGCTAACCCTCCGTTATCACTTGGGCCGCAAGTCTGCAGAAAAGATTGGTGGGTACGATGATATGCCTGTTCGGAATAGGGGAGTCCTGTTTCTTTGAAGATACTTTGGGCCAACATTGAGAGCCCACCTGGCCCAGCCATGGCTCCATATCCTTTTGGGCCACCACTTGCAATTCTCCTTTGAATTGCAGGGAAGGGGCGATGGGAAAACCCTCCGTTTCTTAGGTCTTGGCCTGTTTGATAACACGTATTAAGAGAGGCTATGGCAGGAAACACACCTTTGTCATTAAAGGCTCGGTAGTATTCCCCAAGAAAGATCCCTTTGTACCCCCACGTCCACGAAACCATTCCTCCGTTCATAGGGTCATTTCGTTGGCTTGCGAGAGACTGCCCTAAAGCTTTTGCTAGGGGAATCGCTCGCTCATCTCCAGATGCCCATAGAGCCAGGGTGTATTGGATTTGAAGCCATAGGCGAGATTTGGTGCCTTCTTTTAATAGAAAGTCCACAAGATCTTTTCGGAGTTGATCTGACCTAGAGCAATTCCACGGATAGGTAGGCGAGAATCGGCCGACTGCTTTGATTTGTATCGAAACGATTTTTGAACTTCCACCAGATTTCACAATCAAGCTGAGTTTTCCCTTTGATCCTTGTGAGTCCTCTATGGCATGAGCTAGTTCAAAAGGAGGCCCTTGCCAGCCCCTTGCTCCAGGTTTTTTTCGATGAAACCCATGGGGATTGATGAACTTATTGCCATTGGCTCCAATGATGCGATCGCCAGCTTTGATTTTTCCGTAGGCGGGTGAGCCACTAAAGACATACTTGACGAGGAACTCCTTTGGGGCGGAAGGGTCAATTCTAGCTCGAATTCCAGTTGGCCCAAGGTTCATGAAAAAGTTTTTTCCACCAAACTTTTGGTTGAGGGGGGCATCCAGGGGATGTTCCATGGACTGGGAGTAAGGAAGGTCGTTTTCGCCAATATGGATGGCAAAAACTTGGTAGCTCAAAAGGAGGATAGCGATGATCCAGCGGCATGAGGTTAGGTATGATAGTGTTGGCATTAGCCTTCTTCTCAGGTGTATGATTACGGCCAACCCTCAGCATCCTTTAATTTAACTGGACCCGTACTTGTTTCCGGTTCATCCGTTGAGGTAGAAGAGATTTCTGCTGGAGGGCTTTCTGTTTTTTGGGGGGAGCTAGGAGGTTTGGGTTTTGATTCTTGAGCACTAGAGGCAGCGCCTTGGGTGAAATCATCTTGATCTAGGTTTCCCCTCATCCAGCCTGGAGCAGGAGAGTCGCTCACGGAAGACCGATCTACGAGAATATTTTCTCTTTGAGATGATGAGTCCTCATTTTGTACATCATCAATCACCAGGCTTGGCCTTGTTTCTGTTCGTGATTTCAATTGGTTCTTTTGGCTAAGAGCTAAGGCAGCTTTTCGTCGTTCTTGATTTTGTTTTTCTATTGCTTCAAATTCTTCTCGAGTGATCAATTCTCCTGCGGCATTTTGGTAGAGCTCAACATCATCATTTTGGCCTTGATCTCCTCCAAGAGAAAAGGCGATGACGACAACGAGTAAAAGGAAAATTCCTCCCCCTAGGAACCCGAGAGTCATCATTTCTGATGAATCATCTCCTCCAACTCGTGAAGATTTTCTTCGTCTTCTCTTTTTCCCATCTTTCTTTGGAGGAGGATTGGAGGAGGAAGCTCCTTTTATGTCATGGTTTTCTATTGGGAGGGTGATTTCTTCAGAGGTAGCTTCTTTGATGATGGCTGGCTGTGGAGCCTGCCTTGGATTCTCCTCATTGACGAGTGTTTCGAGTTCCGCAGACTCTTGCTTTTGATTTTCTTTGAATGATTCTTGAGAGACTGGGCTCTCATTTTTTTGGATATCGGGAGAGTCGACGTCGGCCGTCGCAGCAACACTAGGTTCTGTGCTAGTGCCTTTGACTATTTTTTTGAGCGCAGCTCTGACTTTGGAGCGCCTTCGTGCCATGAGAATTTCCCTAGAGTTCTTTACGTCGAAGTAGATATTTCAATCTTCTTCTAGTTTATGGACTTTAATCTATAAAAGCAACTGTCATTATAGAAATGGTGGTGATGATGGATGAGGGTGGTCGATAATTGGAGGTCATTTTGAAAGCTCAAAGGACCATTGAATTTTGCCATGACTCTTCGACAATGAGGGCTCAAAACGCAAATTCTCAGTGTATCTAAGTACTTTTAGGTCGGTTTGGCTATCTCCAGAACTTTTGGAGATGAATACCTCGTAAGGAATACCTTTCTCATCAATGCTGAGAGTGACAGTGAGTCGGAGTTCAACGGCAGCTAACTCTGCCCATTTTGGATACTCAGGAAGGTCAGGAGAGAGGATAATTGAGCGTTTTGAGAGTTCTCCTTTGAGTGAGAAGGGGGCGATAACCTGATTGACTATTTCGCCCTGAGAAGGTTCTCTCGTTAGTGGTGGAATTAGGCTATTTGGGCCTGCCTTTCTCTCACGAGATGGAGTATTTCTTCTATTTCGAGCAAGGGGTTTAGGTGCAAGAGCAGGCTGTTCGGGCTGAACAACTGGTTCGGGAGGGGATAGGGTGGATGTTGATGAGGGGGTGGCCGGTGAGCTTCCGTATTCTTCTTGCCACTCCATCATTTGAAGGTCTGGCCTTTGTGCCAAAACGTGTACGCCGATGGTTTTAGAATCGGAACCGCGCATTGAAGGGGGTGGTACAATTCTGAAGACTGATTGAAAAAGAAAGAATTGTAGGCCGTGCCAAATGACCGAGAGGGCGATAAAAAGGATGAGAGTAGGAGGACGTTGTCGTTCCCAAATCAAGATTGATTTAGGTGAGGTCGATGGCTGTCCCACGTTGTCGTTCCCAAATCAAGATTGATTTAGGTGAGGTCGATGGCTGTCCCACGTTGTTTCATGGACTCGGTCGCGGCCTCTAGAATTCTGACGATACGTAAACCGGCTTGGCCATCGTTGATTGGCTTTTTTCCTGTTTGCATACAGTCCAGAATGTATCGACACTCTGTCCTGAGGGCTTCGGTATCATCGAGTTTTGGAGCAATCATGTCGCCCATGCGGTACTCAAAACGCGAGGTGTTTTGGATCTCACTTTGTTCAACTGGAAGGTGAACGCCTCGGTCGTAAATTTTAATCTTTTCCATGGACATTTCATCGTAGACAATCATCTTCTCGCTTCCACCAACGATAATTTGACGCATCTTCACTGGGGCGAGCCAGTTGACGTGAAAGTGAGCGACAAGATTGTCATCGTAGATCACAGAAACATAAGCCACATTTTCTAGGCCATTGCCCACATGGCATGCACCAACAGCGGAAACAGCTTTTGCTGGGCGATCAATGAGGTAATCCATGATGGAAAGGTCGTGTGGAGCTAGATCCCAGATGACATTAACATCGTGTTGAAAGAGGCCTAGATTGATGCGAACAGAGTCGAAATAAAGAAGTTCTCCTAGATCTCCCTCACTAACGATGGATTTCATCTTTTGGACGGCTCCAGTGAAAAGGAATGTGTAGTCAACGAAGAGGTGGACGCCCTTGCGATCTGCGATCTCGATGAGCTCTTCGGCCTGCCGGGTTGTTTGTGTCAGAGGTTTTTCGACAAAGCAGTGCTTGCCTTCAGTGAGAGCAGCTTTGGCGATCTCGAAGTGGCTAGAGACGGGAGTGGCGATGATGATGGCATCAATCTCTGGATCTTTGACGAGTTCTAAATAATTTGTGGTGTAGGCGATCGTGGGGTAAAGTCCAGAGAGGGACTTTAATCGATCGACATTGAGATCAGAGACTGCTTTTACTTTGATGCCTTCGAGAGACATAAAGTTTCGAACGAGGTTAGGGCCCCAGTAGCCGTAGCCGACCACCCCTACGGTGAGAGTCGAATCGTTGATCATTTTTAGGGAGTGGTCCTAGAGAGATTTTTGAGTGAGTTTAGGGCAGAATTTTTATCTTCGGCCCCATATAGGTAGCTTCCTGCGACAAGAACGTCAGCTCCCGCTCGAACGCATTGAGCTCCAGTTTCGGCATTGATACCGCCATCAACTTCAATCAGAAAGGGGAGGTTTAGGTCTTTTCGTCGACCATCTAGCCAAGTGATTTTGTCGATCATGTCCGGCATGAAGGCCTGGCCTCCAAACCCTGGTTCAACGGTCATAACTAAGACCATGTCAACATCTTGGAGGTAAGGGGCGAGGCTGTCCACAGGGGTGCCTGGTTTAAGGGAGATGCCAACTTTGACATTCATTTCTCTTAGGGTTTTGATGAGCGCAGCAGTGCTTTCCTCACACTCAATATGAAAGGTGATCCACTCGGAGCCAACTTCAGCAAAAGGGCTAATGAGTTTTGATGGATGAGTGACCATCAGGTGAGTATCGATGGTTCGGCTGGTTAGTTGGTTGAGGTGGTGCTGAATGCCGGGGCTAAATGCTAAGTTAGGTACGAGGTGGCAGTCCATCACGTCGACGTGGTGCCAATCTGCTCCGGCTGTTTCAATAGCTGCAATATCATCAGCTAAGGCCTTGAAATTGGCAGAGAGTAAGGATGGAGCGACGATGGGCATGGGACAGGATTATAGAGAAAGAGGCTCTCTTCAAGTTGAGGGCGGATATCAAGTTTAAAAGTTGTTTTGGTCTATCCCCATTGAAAAGCTTACTTTTTAACCTAACATAGCCGGTATGAAAAATGGGGAGAGATAACCTTGGCTAAGTTGAGTGAATTGAGCGATGGGCAGCTTGAGAAGGCTTTCATCCGTTATTCTCAAGCCCATAAGAAAGCTCCTACTGATCAAACGAAGAAAGTCCTTCAGGGGATACAGATTGAGAGGAAAAAGCGACAGGGAGCTGTTCAGTCTGACAGTGAGCCTATTTCAGACCTAGCCGCTCTATCTAGAAGTGCGGAGGCTTCAGTTAAAAAGAAGCGTCAGAAGCAACAAAAGGCTTATTCAAAGTCACAAAAGATTCCTCGAAAGGGACAAGGGCCAGCCCTTGAATTAAAGAAAGGAAACCTTCTGCTGGGCTTTGGGCTAGTTAGTGGGCTGTTAGGTTTGATTCTCTTGGCAGATGATTTTTTGCTGGGCTGGTTGCCTAGTTTTCCAATGAAAATGTTTGCTTACTCTTTTCTTCTCATCGCTGGAGTCGTGGCTTGTAAATTATCATCACTTTTGATGGATGATAATCGCTAGGGCTTATAGCGGGAAGTTTAGTCGAAGAGAGAGCTTTTTTCTGAAGTAGAGTCATTTGCACTCTGGAAGACTTTCAGGGTTTTGTCGAATCGATCTTCCATTCTGGTGAGTTCTTCTTGGTGTCTCTCGTCGAGTTTTTTCATTTCATCAAGATGACTAAGCCTTAGGCGTTCGAGTTCACGTTCTCGACTCTGGAGGTGCTGAAGGGCAGTTTTGGTGGCATCTTGTTGTGTTCGTTGTTTTTGTTCTAGTTCCTTGAGCTCTTTCTCGTTGGCATCCTGCTGCTGCCGCTGCTTTTCTTCGAGCATTTGTCGCTCCTTTTTCATATTTTCTAGAACGAGCTCTTTCTTTATGAGATCTTGCTTAGCGTCATGAATGGTTTCGTCTTTTTTCGTTGAATTGAGTCGCGCTTGATCGAGATCATTGATTAGACTTTCTTGTTCGTTTTTGTTTTGGAGGAGTTCCAGTCCCCAATTGCCTTTACGTCTTAAATGCTCTTGGAGGCCAATGACAGATAGGCTGATAAAAATGGTGATGGCTGCCAGAGTCAGGCCTTTCCAGATGGTGAGGCGAGAGCGAATTTGATCCCAGCGTTCTCGCCACCCCTGTTCAGTCTTCAGTTTTTCTCCAAGTTCACGGATCATTCCGTCTTGGGTGCTAAGGGCTATGCCGACCTTTTCGTTCTGTTGATGAATTGAGCGAAAAACACTTCCAAGGAGAGATAACTCTTTGACGGTCCTTTCATCGAGGGCGGGGCTATTTTCGAGTTCCCCCAGGCGCTGTAAGGCACCTTCAACTTCTCCTACTTTGGACAGGATTTGCTCTTGCATGAGCTGGTTTTCTTTGAGTTTTTCCCCTAACATTTTTAAGG
>Ga0233432_10003693_pt1 | contig 13771 bp, 8 predicted proteins | sample SI_122_August201_6_FD_179870 | JGI IMG/M metagenome (GOLD analysis project Ga0233432, IMG submission 179870) | Seawater microbial communities from Saanich Inlet, British Columbia, Canada - SI_122_August2016_10_MG | ecosystem: Environmental > Aquatic > Marine > Inlet | place: Canada: British...
AACGGCCCAAATATCTCAGGGTCTTGTGGAGAAACGGAAGGCAATCTTCTACCTACTGGACTGGGTGACCAAGAATGAGCAGTATGAGTAGCGTCAATATGAATCTTCATCGTGTTGTCAGGTCCGGGGAAAATACCCTGTTCGGGCTTTTCAAAAAAGAACTCCTCAAACAGTGGTATTTCAACGAGTGCTCTCGTACTGGCGTACTGTGTACCCAGTTGGTAATCGTGATGCACTGTGTCCAGTGTTTGAAACAACCTGTCGTTGATTGTGGTACCGTCATTACACATCGTTTCTTCGCTGAATTTATCATCAACATGTAAAACACTACCTACCCCTATACCAGTGGCGGTTATCCAAGCGGCAAGTGAAACAGACTCTGAGCCATCAGCGAGTACGAATGTACCAGTCCCTTCGTGGGTTGTTCCCGAAGCAAAGGTGAAAGTGTCACCTGTTTTGCTGGTATAGGTGGCTTTTGCAAACTTGATACCTTCACCTTGGTTTCTCGGCATCTCAAGATAGATTGTGCCGACCTTGGGGAAACAGTAAGTACCCCAAGACTGTAGGTCAGTCGTCCTGTTATTGAGCGGCTTTACGACAACTGTGGTGCTGGTTGTACTCCCTACCCTTGTCTGACAGTCGTGGCGGGTGTTCCAAGCCAACCTTGAGAGTGGACTGGGGTCATAAGTTTCTTTCGTGTTGATTGCACCCTGACCTACACCTCCCATCGTCATGGTGACAACAGGTGCGCCGGGCATAATTTCTTTCACAATGTGAGAATCAGGAGCGGCTGAACCCTTGACATACACACTGGAAGATGCTAAATCACTGGTAAGTCCATGAGCACGGAGTACACTGTTCCCACCTTTGTCATCAGAGAAAGACAGGACTCGCCCTCTTGCGACAAGGCTTTCAATTGATATGGTGTTGGCTTTTTCTGAGCCTGCTACCATCTTACTTAGCATGTTAATTCGTTCTCGGTCGCTCGGTTGCACAACAAGTGAAGTGCGACCTTCTACCGAACTGTGTTCAATGATGTCAAAGTATTCATTGACGCATGTACTTTGGTTAGTGGTTCCTACACCGTAAACTTGTGACTGGTTGAATAGTTCGTCATCATCTACCACTGCATCTGTTGTTCCTCCACCCACTGTGACACTGGTTGTCGTGACAGCAGTTATCTTACCAAGGTTCTTACCATTGGATTTGTAAAGGAAATCACCTGCTTCAAAGTGCTCAGTAGCATTGTTACCATTGACTGTCATAGCACCGGTAGTACTCGCCGCATAACCGGAACCGTTGTTGATGAGGACGCCAGTTCTTGGCCTGCTTCCGTTGGATGCAAGTTGTACCGTCGTACCCGCAATCTCTTGTACAGTGACGGTATCTTTTTTATCACTTCTGACAAGTACCCTATGAAATACAGAACTACGAGTAGCAAGTTCACTGGTTGACAAACCAATGGCCTGTGGCGTTGTACATGCAGGGTCGGTTGATGTAAGAGGTAAATAGTTCTCAGGACAAAGGTCACTGTTCAATACCTTTTCAGCAACAACTCCTTCCGAATTATCTCCCTCTAAATCACCATCGGATAAGGCCAGCATTGTAGGTGTATCAAATTCAAGTATACCGCCAGCGGAGTAAATAGCCAAAGAACCAGCGGCCATGGTATCACGAATCAAATCAAGTATAGAGTAAGAGCCAGTAAGTATGGTACTGACGCTTGGTAAGGTCTTACTTACAAGTAATTTCGGATTTAAATCCACCTTCTGTACGATAGCCCCAACTGTTGCCGCAGTAGCAAATGCACTTTCTACTGCCGCTGAAAATGTTAATGTCTTCGCACTATGGCTAATGGTAGCGGTTATGGTCGCAGTTGAAGTCGCTGATACTCCACCTATACTGATGTCAGTGCCCCGAAAAGTCTGACCGTCACTTCCAAATGACTTCACGCTTTGGAGGGTTAGTACAGTGTTACTTACACTCATAGCGGCAGTCAAACGACTGGTAGCACCAACAGTAAACTGCGAACCGTCGTAGTCAAGTGCGTTGTAGTGAATCTGAACAAATGGCGGGTAGCCGTAATCTACGAGCCGTGGTAAACTGAGAGTGGCTATACGACTTTGACTGGAAGGTATAGCATGACGAACACTGTCTGTCTCTTCATGTGAAGGAACCGACCTTAGTAAGAACGGGTTTGGATTGAAATCGGGACCTCCGATAGCGAGCAATTCTCGCTTTGAATCGGCTATGTCTGACATTCCGTTTTCAACAAAAGTAGTGACTGAACTGTTGGATTCTATAGAACTTACAGTGATTGGAGCATGTACATCGTAACTTGAAATTATACTATTGATTGGAACAGTTGACTTTATTTCGGAAAACTGTGAAGGGAATGCCGCAGTAATAACATCGCTTCCCATGTCCAGTTTCTTTTCAACTTCATGGTGACTGGTAGGTGGTAGTAAACCCATGAACGGGTGACTGGTGACATGGTTGAGTATATGGCGACCACAGTGACCTGCAAGTAAGTCACTACCCATGTTTGTCGTACTTGCAGAGAATTTGTTGTATTCATGACTATCAATAGCCATACTGTGAGAGAACAAGACACCGTGGTTATTGTGGTCGCTTTCGTCAATGCAGACTTGGCCTTGCCTTTGTGAAAATTGAGTGCCGCTTCCGTACGGCTGAAACTCATTACCCTTACCGGTGTCAACGATACAGTCACCAGTGATGATGACGAAGTGACCTATGTCGTGGGCCATCAGTGCTCCACGACGACCGGTAGAGGCATTGGCCGCAAAGTCAAGATGAATGGACTCAACTACTATTGTCCCAGCACTCGCATCTATAGACATCAATCGCATTCTTTCAGGTGCCTTGTTGGTAGGTTTACCAGTTGTTTGGCTGTAACCCAGCGGATTGATGAGGATGTTATACGGTACTTTTGGGATAGTGGTGGTTGATGTAGACGAAGTTGCATAGATGGTAACAGAGTAAGAACCACCGCTATAAGGACTGTCAGTGAAGTCAGCCGCAGTCAATCCACTCTGCCCTGTCAACTCATCAACAAGAGCCTGCGCCGCCGTTGCCCCTATGTTGACAGTAGAACTTGCACCGGTAGACGCACTGATTGAGGGCGTCGTCGTGACGATACTGACAGGTTCAATTGGCTCTTCAAATCGCCAAAGACCAAGTGTATTGTCACTCTTGACAGGAGCGTACTGTTGATAGCCCGAAGTCATTGCTCCCTTTGACCAATGTACTGCCTCAAGCGTTCCTCGGAAATCACCACCCCTGCCTCCTAAGTAGACATGGTTCTGTTGCGTGACGAGTTCATGTACTTCTTCCAAAGTTTGAGATGCCGCCAAGTCGCCATTAACGAACAAGTTGATGACCCTTCGGTCAAACATAACAGTGACATTTAGAAGTTCTCTGTGCCCTGCATTGAACGCCGAAACATCATCTTTCTCTATATCGGTAGCCAAATACCCGTCATGGGTTTCACTGGCGGCAGGGTAGAGCACACCATCCCAGTAAGCGATTCTCCCATTGGCCTTTGTCACTGGCTTTGCTGTGGAGAGAGTATACACTGTTTCTCTTCCGCTCGCAGGATTACGAAGTCTGATTTCAAAAGTAGCAGGTGCAGGACTGCTTGGACTACCTACAGTTAAACGCATGACATTTTCTTGCTCAAATATCACACCACCGCAGTCAGGTATGAACCAAGTTTCCAATGTAAATGAGTTGAGAGCAGAAGGCAAAGCCCGCCTACCTTCGTCCTGAATACCGTGTATACTCTTTGAGTTGACAGGAACAAGAACGCTATCGCTAATACCGTTGAATCTGAGTCCATATCCCGGTTTTATCAACAGACTCATATCAGACACCTATTACAAAGTCCGTCGCTACCAGCAACAGCGTGAATGCGTAGTAGTTGTTCCCAGCATCATATCGCACATGAAGTTTTTCCGGCATTATCCTGACTCCGCCATCATTGCCGTGTCCCGGTGTAGTCAGTGTAAGGAATGTGTCTTCAAGTAAATTTGTCAAAAAGCCCACAAGTGACTGTACTGTATCAGGTACAACTGCGTCAATTATTTGGTCAAAGAAGCCCTCTTTCTGACCTTCGTCAATGTTACCGCCCGTATCTCCTGTCAGTAGTAATTGATTCATCAATTCAGAAGCGGACCTCGTGTTGCTGACCGAGCCTTTTTCGGAGGCCGGTAAACTTCCAAATGTTAAGAAAAAGTTTCTTGCTACTCCGCTGACGCCTGAACTTGTGATGAGGCTGTCATATGGTATCTGTATACCTCTGAACATGTCAATGTCTTTTTGAGAATTAGATACCAGTCCTACCAAGTCCTGTACTTTATCACCTGCCGACTTTCTTGCATTAGCGGAGAGGGTACCACTATCTTGGAACATCTGAGGTGGTAAATTATTCTTAAGTCCTGTAGATAGTAATTCGGGATGTACTAATTCTCTGCTCGGCCTGTATACCTGCTCAACAATAACAATTGACTGATGCCTTGTAACCTTGAAAGCATTAGGTACAGTCTTACCAGTAGGACTTACATCCACAGGACTAATGTTCGCAGTCAGTTCCATAGCATCTTCAAACAGTTGAGCCATAATAACCGCAGGGTTTTTTCCAGCCGTTGTCGTCAACCCCTTAATTGGTATTGAAATTGAGGCATCGTAAAGAGAAGCATCTTCTGAAATAGTCATTAGTGAAGAACCGGGACGACGAGTCCGTGAAGCAGTCTGAGTCACAGTAGGGTTACCTGAACCGCCCAGTAGACTCGGTGTCGTCTGAGCATCAAATATGAACTTTATACCTATGTCAGCGTTTCCTGCTATTCCGTAAGAACGGTCACCACCACTAACCTGTGAACCTTTGGGGTTACGAGTAGGGTCTTCTAACCAATAAGCGGGCACAAACTTGAAAGATTGCCCGCTCATGTGTTGTTCAATCGGAGTTGCACTTTGGTTAATATAGAGCGTATCTCCGTCTCTTATTTCGGCTTCTATAGTATCAGCAAATTGAACGAACCATTCCGCCTTACCTCCTTGTGCTACACTTGAGTTATCATAAAGTCCAGTGACATAGCCTACAAATTCATTACGACCATTGAAGCATTTGGGATTTATAAACAACCTATCATTAGCAGACACTGTTACAGGTAGCCCGCTTGCAAAAGTGACAGTAGTGTCCGTCAAGGCACTGACTATGCCGAGTAAAGCACCTGCCGAGTTTACAATTCTGTCACCTACGCTTAGTAATGCGGCGGCACCTAACTCAGAAGGGCTGGACGATATGGAAATAGAAATCGCAGAAGAACTGAATGTAGTCGCTACAGTCAAAGCACCCGTTGCACTTGCACTGTGAGCCCCTGCAAACTTCAAAGTTATTTCTTTGGGAACCATGGCGAAGGAACCAGTCCATGTTTTAGAACTGTGCGATGAGCCTCCTTCCGCTCTGTTACCTGATAACAATGTAGTGGAACCCTTTCTATACGCTTGTGCAGTTTTAAATCTTGGAAAAGACAAAGTATGATTTTGAAACGAAACAGCCGTTCTTGTTCTTGTACCGGCAACTAATTTGATTGGTACAAAATCACTGGAAGGTTCGGCAGGTAAAATGCTACCGAAATTGATAAGAGTCCTCATCGGAGTTGATTGGTCTATTGCGATTTCACTTGTCGTACCGCCGGAACTAACCCCACCTTCGTCTCCAATGATAATACCGTTCATTTCCATCATAACTCTTGGAGTGTTTGTGTCAATAGCGAATCGCTTGAGTACATTGTTAGGAGTTGGAAAAACAGAAGCGTTTCTTTCTACAGTGATGTCAATAGTTTGGGCGAGTAAATCCATTTGCAGTTCGTTGTTCAAACCGCCCAAGAGTCGTATCGGAGTCGCCATATTTTCACCTCATAGAATAATGTCAGCGGCCATGAAGGTCAGACTGAATTCGTAAGCCTTCATTTCCGCTTCTCGGTGTACGCCGAAGTTGGTTACTAAGCCACTGATACCGTTCTTACGATGACCTTCTGCACTGTGAGAAAATAACCGTGACGCGTGAATATCATTGATTGTGGACACCTTTTGACTTGTTGAGCCTTCGGTTGTCAAGAAAAAGTTACGCTGGGCTACATGAGAATCAAGGGCGTTTTTACCCTTCGTCGCTTCACTAAGATAAGGTATCTGTATACCTCTGATGTAATCGCCGCTGTAATCGGGTGCATTGACCTGATTGTTCAAGAAGTCAATCCCTGCGCTGAGCATATCAGTAGCGAAGTTCAGGTCAGGGTTGTCTGCATAGTTGTTACTGTTAGCGAGAATGCCGAGCAAGTCCTGAACTTTATCACCGCCACTCTTGACACGCTTACCACTCCTCCCTCCTGAAAAGCCCTGCGTGACAGGCATCTGTCCTACGCCAAGCGTAGTATTGATGGTGTCAGAAAGAGCCCCCAGTGAAGATGCATATTGCTGAGTGATGGTCAACCTACAGTTATGTTCATGAGCAGACTTTGCAATAGCGACTGAAAATATCTTATCCATGGTCGTTTCATTAAGAGTATTCACCGCCTTACCTGTATCAATATAAGACGAGGTTAGTGCTTTGGAAATGAGATAGGTAATGTACTCATCCGTCCTTGTCAAACTGTTGCTGTCCCTTGTAGAGCCATCTTCGTGTGCTGGGAACTCCGGCCCTACTGCCTTTTCGGGAGCGGCGTTCTCGTCAAATGTGTCAGCATTTTGGACGGGGATAACAATGACAGGAGAGTACATACCACCTATCAAACTACTATCTTCATATTTGATTTGAGAAATAAATATCTTGTCATTTTGATTCAATGTTGTACCGGGAGTATCAAAGTTGACGGTGAGTGTAGTAGCGTTGACTGCCGTAACCGTAGCAATCAAAATAGAACCTATGCTATTTGAGATAAAAGATGCACTACCTGAACCATCTCTGCGAAAACTGACACGGGCCATTCTTTCACTCTCAGTAGGCTCAAACCATTCATTGGGCTTACCTGTACCGCCAGTAACGGTAATGACATTACCGCTCACGCTACCTATCGTCATACCTGTATCTCTCAATTGATTAAGGAACCCGTAAGGTTCCTTTACACTGGCAACCATATGTTTGTCAAAAGCGACTCTTATGTGTCTTGTGTTATGAGAAAAGTGACCTGTACCTGCGTACTCATGACCCGCAGGTAAATTCATACCGTACTTGAACGCAAGGTAACCTTCAACTTCTTCTCTTTCTGCAATTGTCAATACCCTGTTGTAAATCATAATTTCGTAAATTCCACCGTTGAAGTAGTTACTGCTTTCTTTACCAATGGAGAGATTGGCCGCAGTGTTAGGTATGTACCCGACACCGCTTGTCTGACTAACTTTGAGGCTACCGTTGATGAAGAGATTAACTGTGTCAGACTCTGAATCTGCATCGGTGTCATCCATCGTGTAAGTAACGATATAACCATCTGTGTTCTTGATAGTGTTAGCCGCAGTTGTCACATTGTCATCCGTACCGCCTTCTCTCCAAAGAGCAGAAACATCCTTGTTACTTGCGTCATAATGAACATAGTAACCTTTTGCGTCACCGCCTGCCGTACTTCCTTCTATAGAACTTATGATAGGATGGTCGCCACTGGAAGCATTGGTCTTCGCTACTGTAAAGATGGTAAATTCTTCTGAGTTGAAAAATGGCGAAAAGGGCACTTCCAAGTATTGGTCGTTACCGTTAAGTCCTATGTAGGGCTTTCCGTTGATACCGTCAGTTCGGTAAGTTGGCTGTAGGCTGGGGTTCGTTTGGGTAGCATCCCTACCGTTACCGCTTGAGTCGCTCCAAGTCGGAACTGGAGACATATCTGATTCAGGAAGACTATCGGCCTTAAGCCACAACTGCAACCCACTGGTCACAGGATTGAGCAAGGCTCCACTGGCTTCTACCCAGTAGGCTACTGGAAAATCAATGTACTTCTTGTTCCAATGCTGTAGAATACGGTTACCCATATCACTAAAATCAGTAACTCCTCCTCCAAGCGAACCTCCGATACCGCCGGAAAAGGAGCCGCCTCCTGCTAAGAAACCACCCAATCCAGTAGTAGCACCGCCAAATCCTGACGAACCACCCGTGTTGAAACCTGACGACACAGGGCTACCTGTGTTACCGCCGCCACCGCCAACCGGTTGACCCCATGTAACAATCTGCTGTGGTTGATAAAAGTCAAGAATAGCAGTAGCCTGAGCGGTGGTTTCCTGCCCGGTATCGTCAGAGAATACACCCTGTACTTCTATCTGCACTTGGCTTTGGTTGATGTCAATACCCATACGCTTAGCGTCCATGAGGGGTATTGCGAAGTTTGATTGTTGGCGTTCTACTGTGATGTCTATAGCAGTAGCATCAAGGGAAATAGTATCGCCGTTCTCTTGAACGAGTCGGACAGGCATTCTTTCCCCAGCGTCCATGTTCAGCCACTCCTGTTGAATCCACTCTGTGTAAGGGAGCCGCCCATTTTACTTCGCAACTCTTTGGTTACCATGGTACTTATTTCCTTAGCAAGTTTCTGCTTGTCTGTTTTGTCAGTGATACCGCTAACATCTATTCTGAGATTAACAGTGATGTTACTTGACTGACCGCCACCTGTTCCACCTGTCATTTGATTCTGCTGGGCTGGACCTTCCATCATTTGCTGAAAGGGCTGAGACCGTTCCATACCCTTGAGTGAGGCAGTGAGGTCAGTGCTGTTGACCTTTGTCATTTCCATGGACTTGCTGAACTTATCCATTTGACCTTGTAAGGCTTTCATATTCTCACCTGCTTCTTTGGTATATTTTTTGAATTTCTCCATTGCTTCAACCGAACGGGGGTCAATGTCGCCGTCAATCATAGTGAGCCCTCCATTGGGGGCACTCGGTCATAGCCCAAATACACTGCGTCTCTTGGGACTTCTTCTTCCCCTTGCATAGCCTGAGCCCAGTAGAGTAACTGCTTAGCGTCGTCAATTGTCAAGTCTCTAACCTCCTTTATGTTCATGTTGTAGTGCGTCATCAGAAGGTATTCCATCCCTTCTCGTTGGTAGCGAAGTCGCTGAGAGACAGGTCTGTTGTTGAGATACTGTCTGATGTTGCCGACTTCGCCTCCCGAAAAACCAACCACTCAATGACTTGGGATGGTTCGGGTAAAAGGCCAGCAAGTGCTTGACCTTCTTCGGGAGAAATCTGTTCAACCTCTATAGAAGGCTTACAGTCAAGCCAATTGTGAAAGGCGTAAAGCCAGTAGTTAGAGAAATTTAAATCGCTATTTGCAAACAACGGACCTACTGCCTGTACATCAAAAAATGTCAACCGTTTTGGTGTGACTTGCACAGGCTTGCCGTTGATTGTAATCTTACTCGTCTTCTTTTCCTCCAACATACTTACTCACTCTCGTCTTTGAGTCTGCCGAGTATTCGGGAGACTCGTCCGTTTGTAGATGAGCGAATGGGTTATCACTGGCTCTTCCTACTTCGGGATTGAAGAGGTACTCTCCGCCCTCTTCTTCTTCTTCTTCTTTTTCTTCATTGACTATGATTTCAGGACCGTCGTACTCCTGAAAAGGGTTCAGAGATTTCAAAATCCGCATCGGCATGTCGTCCCCTCTAACAGTGGTAATCGGTGTCCACACTTATTACTTTCACATTCTGTGGTTTAATTTTCATGGTTGTGAACAGAAGCCCTTTATCGTCAGGCATAGGGATAGGAAGTTCGGTGATGTAGTAATCGTCTATGATAATCCGTAGGCTCGGCGTAGAGTCACTGTCGCCGCTGACAACTGGCTTTGTGAAGTGAAGCATGATAGTTCCCCCTGTAGCACCTACAGTACCTCCTCGCTCAACATGGCTCCTGAGTTCGTGGAAAAGATTAGCGTCTTCAAGAGCAAGTACAATCTCCATCTCAAATTCTTCTCTACCTTCCCGAATGATACTGGCGTTCCTTGTACCGCCGTATGGGACTTGCTTGAGGCTGAGGTTGGTAGCGTTGACTGATTCGGGTACAGGGTTACTCTGTATCGTGTGAAACAACTCAACACCTGTCTTTCCTCTAAGTTCAAACCCACTTATGAACCCTAAGTTTTGGTCAAAAGATGAAATGGTACCGTTGTAAAACATGAAAGGTTTCTCTGAGCCCTCAGCGATACCACTGGCTTTCCTTCCTTTCTTAGTAATGGCTGTGTTTTGGAACATACGGTGAGCCGTATACCTGTCACCAGCATTACTTGATTCAAGTCTTCCAGTATCGGTGTAACAAGCAAGTGCGTTAAAGACACATCTGTACTTCAATTCAGCGTCCACTGTAGAGGATATTTCCCACTCAACGACCTTGCATCCTTTGAATATCCTCGTTAATTGCTTACTGTCATTAGCAGAGCCGGGTACGACTGTGGACTCGCCTGTAGCGTTGTAAGACCCTACATCCCTTGTTCTAATGCTATGCTCCATGCTGAAACTCGGTATGGTCTCGGCAGAAAAGAGCAATCGCTTAACAGGGTACTTTATGGTCCTTGAAGCATTGACAGTCGGGTTGTTGCTTGCACTGTCCGCATAGGTACGCAATAGAATTGTATCAGCGGTAGTATGAGGGAACTGCCAGCCGTCGTCCACATAAACTCTGTACACATACCGCATTGTACCGGAGCCCAAATCAGTGAGGTATTCTATTGCGGATATGCGCCTGCATTCGCTTGATTCGGCCCACTCAAAGTGAACAGCATCACTGGCGAGACCTGACGCCTCCGAAGGGAAATACTTGTCCGAGTCCAGTTCAGGAGTCTTGTAAGTTGTTGTAGGAATACGGGTGGTATCTTGGAGAAGTAGGTAATCACCTACAGCCGCATTTTTACTTGAGCCGAAGCGTATGTTAGCACTCTCGGTGCTGGTGACATCAATATAACCTTGCCCCGGTTCTATATTTGAATAGATTTTAGCGTCATTGGTTGCAGGTGTATACGACGAAGAACCGCAAGTATTCTTACTGACGACTTCTCTGCCGAGACTGTAATAGAGCCACTTTGCACTGTGCATGGGCATCTCAAGGGAGCCTCCCATGTGATGTACTTTACCGGTCTGCTGAACAGCGACTTGGCGACCAAGGCCAACTACATGGTAACTGTGCAAATCTACAGTAGTATCAGGAAGAGTCATGAAACTGGCGAGTCCAACAAATTGGTCAATCAGGCTGACTTCCTTTGATGATGCGGCGGCAGTGTTCATAGCGGAGTTGGTATCACCTTGTACAGTAGGTAAACCAGTCGCATGTAAAAGAATGGAGTCACCGGTACCGCTGGACAGTTCAGTAGTGGTAGGGAATGCAGGTACGATTTTCAGTTGGGTAGAAGAAACACCGTCAGAGTTGTTTTCAAGTGTATGGTCTACTATGGTATACATCCTACTCTTGAGCGTTGTATTGTAGAAGTTAGAGAAGTTATTGTCGCCGCTGGCGATAGAGTGGAAAGTCAGTTTTTGACCAATCAGCATACCGAGAGGTATCTTAAGAATGGGCTTAGTTTGTTCAAAGATACTGGAGTTGGTTATGGAAGTAGTCCCTCTGAACTCAATCGTTGTGTAGTCACGGGTTGAATCGGTTGTCTTCGCTGTCCATGTTCTCGGTTGATTGTGCTCAATGACAACACTGGTCTCGTGTCCCATGGTGACCTCAGAGACATCACCTTTGAAATGCGCTCCAAATCCACTCACGGTATCAACTCCGCAAGTATAACGACCTCAACTTGGAAAGTGTGCCTGAACAGTTTCTTTGTACGGTCACTGAGGTCTGTCCTGACCTTGAGAATCATGCGGTCAAAGTTCGCTCCGTCTCCTTTGCGGTTGACATGTATGATTCTACGCATCTCGTTTTCCATCTTTCGCAGTCTGCTCCTGCCTCTTGAGGTACGCATATCAACGGTAATGTTGGCTCTTGTTGTGACAAAGTTGTAAAGAAGGTCGGGGACTTCTTCGTTTAACGCTGTCTCGTAGCACAAGATGTAGTCATGACGCTGTAGGTCAAGCCTCTTCCCCCTCTCCGGGCCTTCGGACGCAATGTCAAGAATTACAGGTTTGATGTTATCCGAATTGGCTCTGTTCCAACCTACTCCTGTACCTGAGTTGTGGTCAGCCTTGAGAATATCAATGACTGTATCAAGCGGCTCTTTCCAATCAGCCGTCATGAGAACACCACTATTTCCTTGTAACGAGCGAGAATCTCCATAGCCTCTCTACGCCATAACTGTGCCTTTGAGCCGAGGTCAATGTTTTGTCCACCTTCGGGGATTAGCACTGAGCGGTCGTCAGCCATCAGCAGTTCGCTCGCTACAAGTTTCGTAGCGGCTTCTTCTATTGCTTTCTCAAGATAACGCTCACCGTAGATGTACGAACACTTGATAGCATTCCATTCAAAGAACGGATATGAGTTGTTAAAGTAAATGATACCCATCTCGTGGTCAAGCCACCAGTCTCGTAGACGAGCGTTATCACCGCTGGAACTACCACCTTGTAGGTCAGTGACAAAAGAATTCTGCGTAACTGTACCACTGGACGGGAGGCTACCTCCACTGACAACGGTACAGGTTATGAATTTGGTATCAGTCTTGCTCACATATCGGAATACCTTCGTTCCGTCAGTAGCGACCCCTGACTTGGTAAAGTTTGCAGTAGAACTGACACTAATGTCGTCAGTGTCAACAACTCCTACGACAGTGGTGCTCGCCTGTGTTGTCTGCTCAATTGTTATGTCAGTGCTGTCAGTGACGATGGAACATTCTTCACCAGCCTTGACAGCCCTCATGGATGTCAACTTGACGACACCTGTACCATAGTCAGCATTAGCCGAGGCTAAGAACTCATTATGAACGGCCACATTTGAGGTAGAGCCTTCTAAAGTAAAGCCACTACCGTCCGACTTGAGAAAGTCCACACTCGTTTTGCTGACTCTATCCTCTTTGTTGATGAGGTCGGCCAAGTTTTGAGCAGTAGAGTTTGCATCAAGTTCTCCTCGCCAATTACTGGTACCTGTACCAGCAGTCAGAGTAGCAACGCTACCGTTACCAAGACCAAGGAATACCTTCTTACCGCTTAGCCCGGAGACATCTCCAAACTTGATTCTTGCTTCTGCCGAACCAATCTCACGATAGTCATCACCTTGCCATAGTTCAATGCGTAGAATCTGCTGGACATTGCGGAACAGAAGAGGAGCCGTACCTACATAGTCCGTGTAGTATCGGCGTCGGTAAGGCTTGTAGGTGTCAAAGTTGATGTACTCTGCTGACACAAGATAAGGTCGCCAAGCGTTATGCGTCATGTTGTCAATCCTGTCTTGGATTCTCCGAATGTGGTCATTGACGATATTCTTCGTCACACCCCGCCGCTTGCCGTTGGTGAAAATTGTTTTGTTCTGAATCTCGGTATTTGCTACCGTAGTGTAGTTAGCGTGAGTGACGCTGGTTGTTGGGAGTTTGACATACTTCGTACCGCTGACATCCACGACTGCGGGAGCAGTGATAACGAACTCGGTACCAAGCGGGTCAAGGTCACTGTGTACGAGAATGGTGTCACCACTCTCAAACCCATGCTCTCTGAAATCAGTACCTGAAATGAAGAAGCCATCGGACACGGCATTGGCCGCACCAAGTACAGGTTCGCCTGCGGCGATTCCGAGAATCTGTGCTATTTTGTCACCAGTGGTATAGACAATAGCGTCAGGGTCAAGC
>Ga0233432_10003694_pt1 | contig 13769 bp, 11 predicted proteins | sample SI_122_August201_6_FD_179870 | JGI IMG/M metagenome (GOLD analysis project Ga0233432, IMG submission 179870) | Seawater microbial communities from Saanich Inlet, British Columbia, Canada - SI_122_August2016_10_MG | ecosystem: Environmental > Aquatic > Marine > Inlet | place: Canada: British...
AGCTGCGATCACCCCGTCGGCATTCCCTGCCTGGCAACGCTGGAATGACTACGGTATAGGCCTGCTCTTGAAAGGTTCCGCTGGAAGTGACAAGGGAGAACTCAAACAGGCATCGAAAGCATTTGCAGAGGTCGAATCCCTTGGACGCCCCGAGGGCCCAGTAAATAGGGCGCGCGTGTTTTTCAAGGAAGGTCGAGTGGACGACGCCGCACGAGCCCTTCAACGCGCCGCAGGCTTCACTCCTCCAGCACCTCGATGGACGATGGCGTGGTTCACCGGACGCGTGCATGCCCAGAATGGAGAACTGGATAAGGCGATCCAGAACTACAAAAGTATCCTGGAAGATCGCTACCCTGAGCTGGACGAACGTGGTTTCGATTTCAGCAAGGATTACGTCGTCATCAATGAACTGGGTCAGACCTATTACCTGCGATCCAAACTGGAGCGAGGACAGCCTGAACGTGAAAAGCAGTTCCTTGATCTGGCCATTGAACAGTTCAATCGAACCCTGGAACTGGACTCTGAAAACCAGACTGCTCATTATAACCTATCCCTGATCCATGCCGAGCTGGGCCATCAGGAGAAGGCAGAAGAGCATCGACAATTACACGAAAAATATCGGTTTGATGACAACGCGCGCGATCGTGCCGTAGCCATTGCGCGATCCAGAGACCCTGCCGCACGTCATGCGTCCCAAGGCATTGTGATCTATGACTTACAACGCGAGAATGAGTATCAGGAATAGCCACTGAATCTTGACAAGGAAGGGATCCGGCGGGGCCTACTTTCAATCTTGCTGGCAGGGGTCTCTTGACCTAGCCTGAACCCAATGCTTCAAATCCTCCAAAGCCTGAAAAGCGGAGAAACGATCCTGGCCGAAGTCCCAGCACCCAAAGTGCGCAAAGGGTCCCTCCTCATCGCTACAGGCACCACACTGGTATCGGCGGGTACTGAGCGGATGCTCGTGGATTTTGGCAAGTCAGGGTGGATCCAGAAAGCGCGCAGTCAGCCGGACAAAGTCAAGGCGGTGATCGACAAGATCAAGGTCGATGGCCTCAAGCCCACGCTTCAAGCGGTTCAATCCAAACTCGATCAACCCCTGCCCATGGGTTACTGCAATGTGGGAACGATTCTGGACACGGGTCCCGACATTTCCAAAGGAGCTTTCAAGCAAGGGGATCGGGTCGTTTCCAATGGGCATCATGCAGAGTTCGTCTGCATCCCCAAAAACCTTTGCTGTCGGATCCCGGAGAAGGTTTCCAATGAGGAAGCAGCCTTCACCGTTGTGGGTGCCATCGGGCTTCAGGGGATCCGTCTTTTGAAACCCACGCTTGGAGAGTCCGTCGTGGTCACGGGCCTTGGATTGATTGGTCTGCTCTGTATTCAGATGTTGCGCGCCAATGGCTGTCGGGTACTGGGTATTGACTTTGATTCCTCCAAATGTGAACTGGCCCGATCTTTTGGAGCCGAGGTGGTTGATCTCTCCAAGGGAGAAGATCCCGTTGCCAAAGCCAACACATGGTCTGAAGGGCGAGGGGTCGATGGTGTGCTCATCACCGCCTCCACCAAGAGCAACGATCCCGTGCATCAAGCGGCCCTGATGTCTAGAAAGCGAGGCCGTATCTTACTGGTCGGTGTAGTGGGACTGGAACTATCCAGAGCGGATTTCTACGAAAAGGAGCTCAGCTTTCAGGTCTCCTGCTCCTATGGACCCGGGCGCTACGACCCGCGATACGAAGAAGAAGGCGTTGATTACCCCCTGCCATATGTTCGCTGGACGGAGCAACGTAATTTCGAAGCGTTTCTCCACCTGCTGGCAGAAAAGCAAATCAATCTGAAACCACTCATCACCCACCGTTTCAAACTGAAGGAAGCCTTGAAAGCCTACCAGACGGTTGGAGACAAAGAGGGCATTGGTATCCTGATCGAATACCCTGAAACAAACGCAACACTCTCATCGAACGCGCTTGTCCGGTCAGTCACGCTGGATAAAACAACACGTAAGGCGGTATCAGGTGTCTCCTGCGGTGTGTTAGGTGCCGGCAATTTCACCCGCCAGGTCTTGCTACCCGCTCTTGCAAAAACGGGGGCCAACTTGCAGCACATCATTTCCAGCGGAGGAGTGAGCTCAGCGGATCTGGGACGCAAGTTTGGATTTGCACAAGCCGGCACCGATGCTGGATCTCTGTTCAACGAGCCATCGACGAACCTGATTGCAATCACCACCCGGCACAACACCCATGCTAGTCTGGTACGAGAGGCCTTGAAGACCGAAAAGGCCGTGTTTGTCGAAAAGCCGCTTTGCTTGAACCGTGAGGAACTCGATGCCATTCAGGAGGATTATCTATCGGCCAAAAACCCTTTCCTCATGGTGGGATTCAATCGTCGCTTTGCTCCGTTGACCCAAACCCTCAATGAGTTATTAAAATCCAGGAGCGATCCCAAGTCATTTATCTACACGGTGAATGCAGGATACATCCCCCCTGATCATTGGACACAGCTTCCGGAGATCGGAGGCGGGCGATTGCTAGGGGAAGCTTGTCACTTCATTGACCTGATTCGGTTCCTTGCGGCAAGCCCCATTGAAAATGCCACCGTCCAGTACGCCCAGACTTCCGGAACAGGCAGCATGGATACCTTTTCGATTCAGCTGACCTTGGCCGATGGCAGCCTGGGAACCGTTCATTATTTTGCCAACGGTTCCAAAAATTTCCCCAAGGAACGATTGGATGTTTTCTGTGGCGGCAGTGTTTTACAGCTGGATAACTTCCGTACACTTCAAGGTTATGGCTGGCAGGGATTTTCCAAGCAAAAATCCTCCCGACAGGACAAGGGGCATGAGATGGAAATGCAGTCAATCATCACCTCATTGACTGAAGGACAACCTGCGCCCATCCCATTCAGTGAGATCATCGAGGTCACGAATGTCTCCCTTGCTTTGGCTGAGTCAGGGCGCTATTCAGCCCATCGGTGATTCAAAATACCTTCCCGACAAAAATAACCTGCTCATTTGTCAAACGACTGAGGTCCATGGGATATGATCATTCGACGCACACACCCGGCTCAGATTTGAGTTGAATGTCAAGACAAGCGCACGGACCACTTTATTCCGCTGCGTCCAGAGTGTATCACTCGCGTGTGCAAACAAACGAGACACACCGTTTGAAAAGGATAGGTTGCATGAAAATTCACGGATCCGCATGGACAATCAGGGGCCGGTTTGATTACCTGTTGTTGTGATGAATCCATTGCTTACCTTAAGTTTACTCCTGGCCATGGCTGGCACCATTTCAGCACAGGACTTTGCTGAAGAACAAAGTGTGAAACCTGGCGTCAATGATAATTTCCTGGCAACGGATTTGGATGTGAGCCAATGGGTGGAACGATTCGAGCGTGAGGGTCGTGAGGTTTACGACCACCGCATGGAGGTATTGAAAGCCATCGCCCTGAAACCCGGAGACAAGATTGCCGATATCGGAGCGGGAACGGGTTTGTATACTGGACTTTTCTCAGATGCGATCGGCAAGGAGGGCACGGTTTACGCGGTCGACATTGTTCCGATCTTTCTATCCAATATTCTCGATCGAGCCAAGGAAACACGTCGAACGAATATTAAAACCGTTCTGGGAACAGCCAAGTCCACGAATCTGCCGGAAAATTCTGTGACCAAGGTGTTCATCTGCGATACCTACCACCATTTTGAATTCCCAAAAAACACGCTGGCTTCTCTTTCAAAAGCCCTGCGTGCTGACGGTGAAATCATCCTGGTCGATTTCAAACGCGAGGAAGGTGTGAGTTCAGACTGGATCATGAATCATGTCAGAGCAGGAGAAAGCGTCTTCTGTGGAGAAATTGAATCCGCAGGGTTCGAGAAAACAGCGTCTTACGATATCCTCAAAGACAATTACATGGTTCGATTTCGAAAGAAATAAGCTCCTCGTTGCAAACTGCAAACCGGATTTATTCGAATCCTTTACATCTTCATGCTTGACGTAGCATGTGATTTTGATTGCATACAAAAGATGAATTTTAAGTATTTTGTATCGTGTGTTCTTTTGAGCATCATGCTCGCTGGCACCGCTGGATGTTACTCAACGGCTAACGGAAGCAGGCAAGCAGGCATGCCTTGGTTGAAAGATTCTGTTGAAGGTCGTTATGAACGCCCGATGGACCAAATCTATGAAGCGGCTATCGAAGTATTGCGCTTCAATGGCACAGTAGTAAGCGAAAACCGCATCAACCACTCCCTAACAGCTCGCGTCGACACCCGTACGGCATGGGTCAGGATCGAAGAACTCAGCCCTACAGTCACACGTGTTCTGGTACAAGCTCGAACAAAGTGGGGACGTCCCGATGTGGATATGGCAAGCGAGTTGGAGAAACAGATCGCGCTTCAGTTGAAATAATTTCCACTGAACTAATCCATTTTACTTGGAAAAGAGCCAGTCTCATCAGACTGGCTCTTTTTTGATGTCTTCGCCTCCAGTTTCAATCGTTTGAGCCTTGTCCGGGCGCGTTCTGAGTGACCGCTCTGGGGAAAGCGCTCGATGAATTCTTCCAGAGCAAACTTCGCCGCTTCAGAGCTACCAGAAAATCGACAATAGATATCCGCCATCTGATGATACCACCGCGCGATTTGAGAGACGGATTGATGCTCCATGTGTGTCAGCTCTTTCAGCTGATCGATCGCCCAGTCAATCTTTCCATAATGCTTGGCATACATCCAGGCCAGCTGCTCGCGCGCATCCGTGTCGTTCGGATGCTGTTCCAGATGCGTCACCAGTTCATGCGCTTTTGCATCCGGATCATTGACCGGGGCTTGAACCATCTCTGAATGATCCATCAAACCCAGCTTTAGATTGGATTTTTTAACCTCAAATTTTTTCTCATCCTGTCGCGTGACGAGGAAATCATCATCCTGCAGATGTGCGATGCGCTGAAGCGCTTTATCAGCTTGATCGGTATCGTGAAAATCCGAGTGAATTCGCTGCACATACGCTCGGGCCTGCTGAGGATTTTTCTTGAACTTGAGCTGGAGATCAGCAAGCCGGTTCAGCACAAAAGCCCCGTTCACAGCACCGAGCTCATGCTCAGCATAAAACTGCTCCAGACATTCTACAGCCCCGTCCACATCCCCTTGATCCTCGGCAAACAACTCTGCCAACATCAAGTGCCCCTGCATGTCATGGGGGAACTTGGCTAATTGCTTCCTCACTTCGGCGATCGACACATCATAGAGCCCTCGCTTTCGTTTGGCCTCTGCAATCGCGTAAAAAGGAACGGGTTCCGCCTCAATATTTCCCCCATCGAACACACTCGTCAACGGACTCACCAATGTCTTGACCAAGGTCGGTGTCCAGAGAATGCCCAGAATAAAGCCGATGAACACGCTGATCGGAACCATGATCACGACTCCAGGGCCCGAACTGAGCAGTCCGCGTAAGGCAAAAACCCAGAACCCCACGAGGACGAGGGTGATCAGCCACTTCAATCCCAATGCGGCAGGCTCATCAGAACGATTCATCGCGGCTTTGACGATTTTCCAAGCCAGCCAGACAAGCGAGCCAAGCAAAGCAAGTCCGACCAGAATATTTATCAGGTTTTCCATAGACCAAACCACTCCATGTCATGACTTTAAGAGCCTGAACATGATGGAATACTGCCTCCATTAGGCCGTGATGGAAATAAATTGCACGCTTTTATTTTGCATGAAAATCCAGGACAAGTGCATAGGATCCTGCATTGTGGTAGTCGTTGCAGGCAAATGCCTGATGCAGGAAGCTGGCAGTGTGAATGACCTGCAATTGCTCACATCGAGAATCCAGAAACCGAATGATCTTTTCCAGGCTCAATCGATTCCAATGGTAACCTTCTTTGGGTTGGACCAGATGCTCTGCACGCTCGGCCATGTTAAAAAAGCACAGACAAGCCGTCCCGCGCGTCACGCGACATAGCTCATCCAGCCCCCGTTCCATACCAGCAATCGAGAGATGCTCGAACAGATCATGGACATAGAGAAAATCGATGGCACGATCCTGAGCATCCACCTCAAACACACTTCCCTCGCTGAACCTGATGTCAGGAAACATGCCACGTGCATTAGAAATATTCTTGGGACAGATATCGAAGCCTTCGTAATCGATGCAGGCACCCATACCAAAGGAATGAAGAAACCGATAATCGTTGGCGGAGCCACAGGCAGGTTCCATCACCTTGAGAGAGGTCTGACGGTGATCTGACAATGCATCCCTCCACCGATGCTGAAAGGTATTCAATAACTCGGGTTGGAATGCCGCCGCCTTTTCTCCGGACACACCCTGCTCCAGACAGGCAGCAATGTAGTTGGAATCCGAACGCGAGGCATTCAACTGTTGCCAGGATGCATGCATGTATGCAGGCACCGGGATAGCTTGAAAGCTTTCATCCCCCTGCTTCAATGCTTCCAGCAGAAATCCAGGAGTGCCACTCGAGGGCCTCTGCTGAAACACACGCCGCATGTAGCTCATGCATATACCGAACCGGTATTCCTCCCACATCAGTTCACGGAACTTTTCAGGGAACAATGCTTCCGCAATCATGCCACGCGTAAAAATACTCGGAAAGTGAATGCGGGGATCCTCCACATCCGAGATGAGATAATCCTTCAGGAAGGCATCGTCATGACGCATCCAGGCTTCTCGAAGCGCTATGGTTTCCTGAGATAAATCGGGCTTGTTGAACGAAGGTTCCATGCATCAAAAAAGGGCGACCCTTCGATCGCCCTTCGTGTGATAAATAAAAGTGATTCAGCGGATCAAAGACCTTTGCCGAGGATGTATTTCAGCAAATCACCGACGCGGTTACTGTAACCCCATTCGTTGTCATACCAGCTGACAAGCTTGAAGAAACGGCTATTCAACTCAAGGCCACTGCCTGCATCAAAGATGGAGGAAGATTCGCAGTGAATGAAGTCGGTGCTGACCACTTCGTCCTCGGTCCATTCCAGCACACCTTTCAGATAAGTTTCGCTGGCTTTTTTCATGGCAGCAGAAATTTCGGCGTAACTGGTTTCTTTCACGGTGCGAACGGTCAAGTCCACGCAGGAAGCGGTTGGAGTCGGCACGCGAAATGCCATACCTGTCAGCTTGCCCTTCACTTCAGGAAGCACGAGTCCCACCGCTTTGGCGGCGCCAGTACCGGAAGGAATGATGTTGATGGCAGCGGAGCGTCCACCTTTCCAGTCCTTGCGGCTGGGTCCGTCCACAGTTTTCTGGGTAGCGGTGTAAGCGTGCACGGTGGTCATCAGACCTTCCTCAATGCCAAATCCTTCCTTGAGCAATACATATACCAGAGGAGCCAGGCAGTTAGTCGTGCAGGAAGCGTTGGAAATGATGTGATGGTTTGCGGGCTCGTAGGATTCGTGATTCACGCCCATCACGAGGGTCGCGATACCGTCCCCTTTGGCAGGAGCAGAGATGATCACCTTTTTGGCCCCCGCTTCGATATGACCTTGAGCAGCATCGGCACTGGTGAACAATCCGGTGGATTCGATCACGAGTTCGACTCCAAGGTCCTTCCAGGGAAGCCCGGAAGGTTGGCGTGCGCTGACAACGTGGATGTCTTTGCCATTCACGACCAAAACATCATCGTCTTCCTTGTCGGCAGATGATTTCTTGGAACTGACGTCACCTTTGAAACGACCCTGTGTGGAGTCGTATTTCAAAAGGTAAGCCAGATTATCGGCGGGTACGATGTCGCCCACGGCAACGACTTCAACTTCGTTTCCAAGGAGACCTTGTTCTGCGAGTGCGCGGAAGACCAGACGACCGATTCTTCCGAAACCATTGATTGCGATTTTGACTGACATAGAGTTTCTAACGTTCCAATTTCAAATAATAAGGTTCAAAAATAAGGGGGAGATATTAATCGGGAAAAGCCACGCGTCAATGGTGAACTTAAGGATGAATAGTTACTTTTCCCTGCCAGAGCTCTCCCTCGAGCGGGCGTCATTCGTCGGCCATGGAGATTCCCAGCACCATCCGCCGTAGCAATTCCAATCCCTGATTGATGGTCACAAATTTAAAGGTTTCACGATCGTAGGGGTTGAGTTTTTTAACCAGATGCACACGCGACCTGTCGGCAACAGCGATGAAAACAGTTCCCACCGGTTTTTCCGGACTTCCCCCGGAGGGCCCGGCAATGCCTGTAACAGCAAGGGCAAGGTCGGCCCCTGACACCTTCAAGGCACCCTCCACCATCGCACGGGCGACGGGTTCGCTCACGGCACCGTGCTCCTCGATCAAAGGTGCAGGCACGCTCAAAAGGTTAGTCTTGGCTTCGTTGGCATAGCTGACCACACCACAGTGAAGCACCTCTGAAGCTCCGGGCACATTGGTGATCACATGCGCCATGCCTCCCCCGGTGCATGATTCTGCCAGTGCCATTTTGAGTCCCCTGGCTTTGCATGCCTCGATCAATACCGCCTCCAGTGACACCTCCCCTTCTCCGTAAATAAGAGGTCCCATGTCTTCGTAAGTGATCGCGGTGCTCTGGTGTATCAGCGATTCGGCTTCAGGCCCATCAGCCGTAAAACGAATGTCCACCTCCCCGCTGCGCGCGCAGTAACCTACGTCGAGTCCCTGTTCCATCAAGGATGCCAGTTTCTTTGAAAGCCGTTCCTCGATCCAGCTTTCACCCAGTCCACTGGTCCTGAGGATACGACATTGATAAGCCTGATCGAGAGGTAGCGTTCGCTCCAGCCACGGCATGAATTGGTCTCTGAACATGGGGTGCAGTTCCCGGGGCGGGCCAGGAAACATGGCGATCCATGCAGGTTTGCCAGATGCACGAAATGGATTGGGATCCAACGGAATCAACAAACCCGGCGCCGTTCCAAATTGGTTGACGAAATATTCGCATCCTTCTGGAATCATCGCCTGGATGGTCACCTGCTCGGGCATGACCCTTCCCCGCCCTTCAAAATAATTCCGGATATGCTCCACGATAGTCTCGGACTTGATGAGGCGACGCTCAATGAGTTCCGAGAGAAAATCGCGGGTCCGGTCATCGGAGGTGGGGCCCAGTCCGCCCGTGGTCAGGATCAGGTCCGCTCGCTTCAAAGCCTCACGCAAAGCCCCCTGGATAGCAGGTCCGGTATCTGAGACGGTGCACTGATGGCTCAACAGGTAGCCGGACTCGGACAGCTGCTTTGCAATCCATGCCTGATGGGTGTTGCGCGTCTGCCCCAGAAGTAATTCGCTGCCGGTATTGATTAATTCGATGTGCATTTGATCCAAACCATTCCATGAATGATGAAAGGATCCAATGAAATCCTTTCCTGCGAACATCGCGTAAGCGGAACCGGCATCCTCAAAACAGGAACGAGATCACGCAACAGACATGCAAAGAGTGGTCAAAGGCAGGAGCCATCAGCAGAGATCAAGGCGTCGGATACGAACTATTCGCTCTTCGGATAAGAGCCCAGTATTTTAACGGAATTGCATTCCCGCTCCAGCAATGCGACAGCTTCCTTCACCTTCGAATCATCCATGTGCCCGTCAAAATCGATGAAGAAGAAATACTCCCATGCCTTGCGTTTGCTGGGTCTGGACTCGATTTTGGACATGTTCAGTTCAAGCGATTGAAAGGGTGCAATCGCCCGATGCAACGCCCCGACACTGTGATCAATGCTCACCATGATGCTGGTTCGGTCCTCTCCAGTAGCTGGACTACACTGTTTTCCGAGCACCAGAAAACGCGTCGCATTGGCGGCATTGTCCTGAATATCGGATTCCAGGATATTCAGACCATAATGTTCTGCAGCAAGTGCACCGGCAATGGCCGCTGCGTTGGGTTCTTTGGCAGCCAGCTCTGCGGCACGTGTCGTCGAGCTTGTCTCGATGACCTCAACATGAGGTATTTGAGTCTGTAACCATATGCGACACTGACCAAGAGGCTGAGGATGGGTATAAAGTTTTTTAATTTCAGATCGTTCACCAGTACCAAGAAGGCAATGCTGAATCCTCATCACAATCTGTGCGACGATCTTGAGTGGACTGTCCACAAACATGTCCAGCGTGTGGGTAACGACTCCCTCGGTCGAGTTTTCAACCGGCACAACCCCGTAATCCGCCCGTTCCTTGGACACTTCATCAAACACATCACCAATCGTTTTCAGCGCCTGATAGCCGAGGCTGGCACCAAATTTCCGAATCGCAGCCTGGTGGGTATAGGTTGCTTCGGGACCAAAAAAGGCAATGGTCGTGGGTTTTTCGAGTGCAATGGCAGCCGACATGATCTCCCGGTAAACCGCACGCAGTGATTCGCTGGGCAAGGAACCTTCATTCAGTGCGCAGACCCGGTCCAGCACCGCCTTCTCGCGGTGAGGGGCATAGATCGAGCCGCCGTCACGGTGCTTGATCTGCCCGATCGCCTGCACGTGATCAATCCGCTCGTTTAACAAAGCCACTAGTTTCGCATCAATCGAGTCGATCGCTTGACGGTGTGTATCCAAACTCATAATCCGATAATCCTCTTTTTGCATACATTCCCGGATCTAATTCCGGGAAGGGTCGTTCTCTAATTCAGCATCGTCGTCAAACCCGTTCCCGGCGCTGCTCTCTTCCTCTTCTTCGACGTTCTCGTCCTCATCCGACTCCCAGTCCTCATCGTCGTCTTCGTCGAACGCATCTTCCTCGTCATCGTCGGCATCAGACGCATCGTCGGCATCGTCGACATCGCATTTTTCGTCGGGATCATTGTCCTCTGATTCTTCGTCGGTGTCAGCTCCCGAATCCGCGTCATCGGCAGTATCCAACTCAGGATCGCTGGTATTGAGTCCCGGCGGTTTCTCTACGGGGATCCTTCGCAGTTCATCGGCAGACGGCAAATCTTCAAGGTCCTTCAAACCGAAATACTCCAGGAACAGCTCGGTCGTCCTGAAGGTCATGGGTCGCCCCAGCACTTCAGCGCGTCCCGCCTGCTCCACCAGGCCCCGTTCAATGAGCACCTTCAATACTCCGTCCACTGACACCCCACGGATCTGCTCCGCCTCGGCACGCGTCAGAGGTTGTCGATAGGCGATGATCGCCAGGGTCTCGAGCGCCGCTTGCGTCAATCGCGGGGCACGGGGTCGGTGTCCGACCAGGGCCTTGATCCATGCCACATATTCCGGTGCATTCACAAACTGCCATGAACCGGCGACACAGGTCAGGCGAAAACTCCGCCCCATTGCATTGATGTCCCGGGACAAGTCCTCGAGCGTCTGCTCGAGGACCGCTGTTTTGACCTGCTGCAGTTCCGTGGGAATGGGCTCCTCGGCGTAGCCGGGTGCTTCCTTGATACATGCACGCAGTTCCGCAATCGACAGCGGTTTCTGTGAAGAAAATAAAATGGATTCCAGAACGAGTTTTAATTCCATGTCACACAACTAGGATGAAGGGTTCTGGACCTGCCCCGATGCCTCTTCTTCTTGAGCAGCATCCTCGGGATTCGATGCCTGTTCATCACTTGCCTGAGCCGATTGAATTTCAATTTCTTCAAAAGGACTTGGCTGCACCGCCTGCAACTGTTTCATGCGGATCATCTCCAAGAGCGCCAGAAAAGTCACCACAACTTCCTGCCGGGTGCGATCATCCTCGAACAACTCCGAGAACTTGAAATGTTTCTGCGTCTGAATCCGTTCCCGAAACATTTCGATTTTCTGGCTCACCGACCAAGTGTCTGCCTGAATTTCACGGGTCTGACCTTCCTTGTCCTCGATGCGCTGAAGGATCGTCCCCACCGCCTTCACCAGATCGAACACACTGACCTCCGGACGCGGAGCCTCCCGGGTTTCCATCAATTTGAAATTGGGTTTGGGCGCCTGCCTGACAAAAATGGATTCCTGCTCAATCTCTTTCTCCTTCAATTGAGCCGCGGCATCCTTGAATTTCTTGTATTCCACGAGCTGGCGGATCAATTCCCAACGTGGATCCTGCCCTTCGTCATCCTCCTCCAGCAGCACCTGCTTGTCCTTGGGCAACAGCTCCTTGCTTTTGATGTACATCAATGTCGCTGCCATCACGACAAACTCACCGGCGACATCCAGATCCAGTTCACGCATGAACTCAACATACTGAATGAATTCCGTCGCCAGCTGGGTCAGGTTGACTTGATAAATATCCACCTCCTGCTTCCTTACCAGATAAAGAAGCAGATCCATCGGACCCTCAAACACATCAAATTGGACCTTATAATCCATAACCAGAGCTCCAACAACAAATGGGGCACATACTAATCGCAGAGGATCATAAGCCTCAAGCCAAGCACTTGGCAACTATCCACTAGGGGTCAAACACAACTATTGACACTCAGACCACAGACGCGCAAGCAGTCCTGGCACCTGACACAGGCACGAGGGCTGAAGGCATGCTGCCGTTATTTGCATCGTCAGGCGGAATCGCCCGAGTCATCAAAGCCCCTCGGGGTGCATGTAATGGTAGGCTCCAGAAGTGTCATTGTAGGCAGGTGTCATGGGAGTGAATGTTTCGATCAATGCCTGTTTGTCCGCATCGGACAGCGGAATGACTGTTTTGAAAGCCACATCCCCGCGCACCCCGTTGTCCCGGTTGGGACTGCCATCACCGGGCGGTAGTGCCCCAGCCTGTTCCGTAAGAGAAGGCCCTCCGATCCCCAGGTAAAGGTGACCATTACCTCCATTCTTGTAGAGCACGTAATACACGTTCTTGTGATCGATCACATCGTAATCCTCTGAATACGCTTCGGTTGTATCGTTCTGACCGCTTGTTTCCGGTGCCGTATGATTCACCAGAGTCTGCTGTGCCGGCAGCGCTTCAAGCTCGAGAAAACCATAGGCATTGCCCGTGTAAGCCAACCATCCGCTGTCGAGAGCCCGGTTCTTGGTCGCCTCAGCATCCTGATTGCGTTCCATGAGGAATTCGATGAGTCCCGATCCCTTGCCTCCCGTGTTCATGTAACACCACCAGAGGTCATTACCGCCACTGGTGTAATGATCAAAGCCGTGAGACTTCTCTCCGATAAAGTAAAAAGCACCCGTATCCAGATGATACTCTGCTTCCCTCCACGTATCCGAGGAAACCCGGGTTCGGAAAACCATCCCCTCCGAAATTTCGCTGATGGAATCGACTGCACGGAAAAACTGTTGCCCCTGATCCGCCGGCAAGGTCAGCTCGGGAGCCGCCTCGGGAATGATCGACCAGTTCACCAGATCCTCTGAAGCAAGCAAATGTGCCTGTTCACTGATCTGAATGGTCACCTCATTCCCCTCCCTGAAGATAACAATACCGGGCGCATCGACCACAGGCTCTTCCTCGTCAGGAGGCGTGCTGCCCAGATAGGTCTCGATCCGTTCACGATCACTCGCAGACAAGGCACTTTCAAAAATCAGGAGTTCCTCGATTTCGCCCACGAAATCGTAGCCACTTGCACTGTATGCTCCCAGGATGATCGATGCCCCGGCATTGAGCTGGTAGGACGGCATGCCACCGAGGTTCAGGTCCTGGCCATTGGCATAGAAAGCGTGGCTATTTTCCGCAAGGACACTGCTCCATACCGTAGGCACTCCATCAAAGGCCGTGATGTCGTCCCCTGCGTAGGTCGTACCGTTATACTGCTCCACTACAAAGCCGCCCTTTCCATCATCACGCTGGTGGGAAGTGGCATTGGGGCCGATGTTGTAGGCATAGGTGCCCGACGTCGCAAAGGGAGCGTCCGCGCTGTATTGACCACGCCAAATGACGGTGAAGGAAGTAGAACCGTCGTTGGAGAGC
>Ga0233432_10003695_pt1 | contig 13769 bp, 11 predicted proteins | sample SI_122_August201_6_FD_179870 | JGI IMG/M metagenome (GOLD analysis project Ga0233432, IMG submission 179870) | Seawater microbial communities from Saanich Inlet, British Columbia, Canada - SI_122_August2016_10_MG | ecosystem: Environmental > Aquatic > Marine > Inlet | place: Canada: British...
TTAAAAGAGTAACTGAACTTAGAGGTTCAGGAGATGATATTATAGAAGTTATTAAAGCAATGGCAATGGAGATGGATGGAGATGAACTCGAAGCTGCTATGGAAGTAATGGAGTTTATTGGAGAGCATTATAAAATTGACTTTGAATTCGGTAGAGCTGGAGGAGGAAACTACGGAAGAAATGACGGTGCTCCATACGAAGGTATAAATGAAGCAGTTGAACCTAAACATTTTGATATTTGTCCTGGTGCAACAGCATTAAGAAAAAAGCTTCTTAAAGACAAAGATTTAGATAGTTCTAAGTTAGATAAATGGACTCGTGAAAATGATAGTTTATTCAAATTAGAAAAAGCTGCCATCAAAGCAAAAAAAGCTACCCCTGCTCAAATTAAAAAAGCAGAAGCTATAGCATCTCAAATAAAAGCAACCACAAAAGATATGGGTAAAGCTGTATCGTCAGTGGCCTACGTAGATGGACATGTAGATAAAGTAAAAGAACTTGCATAAGATGAATAAAACTCAACTTAACAGCCTTATATTAGAAGCATACGCTGAAGTATTAACTGAGTTAAATGAAGCACCTGATAGATATTTCTATATAAAAATTTCTAAAGATGCTGCATCTCAAAATAAAGCTCAGGTAATACTTGAAGACATGTTTGGTATCAAATACGAAATTCAAGATGACCCGGATGGAATTATACTCTACTTTAGTGTAGATGAATATGACCCCGGTATAATGGATGAGCTAGAAGGTGAACAAGTTGAAGTATTAGATACTAATATTCCACAAAATTTAAACGAATCACTACTAGATCAACTTTCTGAAGAAGAGGAAGAAGAACCTACACCAGAAGATCCCGGAGAAGAAAATGGAGCAGTCCTAGAAGACGCTACTGATACTATCCTGTCTAAATTTCCTACTGTTAAAGCTGCTATAGTTAAACTACAAACTGAAGACTTTAAGGAGTTTGTGGAAAGTGTAGATTGGATATCTCCAAGACCTACTACTTTTAGAATAAATTTAAAGAACGGTCAAGACTATATACTTAAATGGACAGGTAGTACATTTGAAGCTCAAATAATGGGCAAAAGGTATTATATTAACAAAATAAGTGACTACCAACAAGCTTTAGATAAACTTAACATTCTATATAAAGAAGCACCAATGACCGGTGCAGGAGAAGAAGAAGGAGGAGAATTTGATGCTGACACCGGAGGCGGTGGAGGTGGAGGAGACTTCCCCGGAGATGATGCTGCAGGCGGAGGCGAAGGTGGTGATGATTTAGGAGGCGATCTAGGAGGAGAAGAAGGCGGAGAAGATTTATCTGATGAGCCTATAGACTTCGAATCAGGAGAAGAAGGGTAAATGAATCTTATAGATAAAACAATATTAGAATGGTCGTATAAGACCACTAAAGGATATCCTGACATTAACAGTCAAGAGGATATGGCTTTGTTTGAATCTATATTTGGTTTTATTCCCCTATTGAATGAAGATAAAGATCTAGTTAACCTTATACAATCAAATATAAAAGGATACGGAGATATTACAGGAACCGGTTCAACTAGTATAAGACTTCAATTTTCCGAAGTTCCTTCTAGAGGAGCATCTTCTACATCTCTTAGGGGTGAAATATTTAAAGAGTTAGAAAAACTCTCTGAAAAAGAAAATGAAATTACTGATTACAAAAAAGTTAAAGCAGCAGGATCCTCAGTTGGTGCTGCTGAACTAACATTTAAAGGTAAAGAATATAAAATAATAATTAAAGGAACAGCATCTGAAGATAGTGCTGATACTGATGTAAAAGAAGGACTTGTATCTTTATTTTATGTTAGCGATATTACTTCTCCATTTACTACTGAAAATATTTTAAAGAGAGCAGAAAATTTAAAAAGTATAGCTAATGCAGGTATACCTGGAGAAGATTCTAACAGCTCTCAAAAAGTTTTAAAATACTTATCTGCTTTAGAACCTAAAAACGTACATGTAAAGTTTATTAATCAACCATTATCAAGTGCATTAAGTATAAAAGATAAATACCCAGAAGGTAATATAATTCGCTCAGGAGTATTTCACGAAATAAGAAGTAAAGCTAGAGCTTTGACTGGTATGAATGCAGATAAATGGTGCCCTGGAGATATGTACATTCAGTTAGGAGCTATCCCTGATTTCAGTTCTTATGACAATATAGAAATATTAAATGAGTTATTTTTATCAGGTACTGTTGATCAGCAATGGGGATCAAAAAGTAAACCGCTAGTTGCAGTTTCGTTAAAGCAAGAAAAAGCACAAGGAGGGAAAGCAAAAGGACTCCTTCAAAAATTTGCTAAAGTAAAAACTGATTATAACCTTACTAAAGATGAGATCGATTTAGATGAAGATTCATTAAGAAAAAGAATACAGGACCTTAGAAATAAAGTTTCTAAATTAGTAGGAGGAGCAGAACATATAGTTTATAGTATAGATAATCCATCTGTAAATGATATTGATTCAGGAAAACTTAAAGGTAAGTATGCTGCTCTTAAAGCTATAGAATTTTTATTTAGAAACTTTCCATCAAAAAAAGTAGATGATGCAGTAGTTGCCCTGGCAGGATTTGCATTATCTTTAACAAAAGTTAACCCTGGCTTCTTTAAGATAATTGGACAATCATCAGGGTCTAATGCTAAAGTAGAATCTTTCCCTAGGGGAACAAACGTAGTTCTATACAACAGAGGAGGTGAATACTCTGATATTACAATACGAGATTCAGTTGAAGCTGGAGCTATTCAAATTAAGCTTACTATACTTAAGCAGGGAGTACCTTACTCAGTACAAATAAGTGCACGTAATAATGGTAATATTCAAGGTACTTTAGAGATAGAAAAATTTGATCAAATAAATTAGTTATGGCACAGGACATAAAAAAAATAATAGCACAAGAATATATTAAGTGTGCTAAAGATCCGGCGTACTTTATGAGAAAGTATTGCTATATACAGCACCCTACTAGAGGTCGTATCCTATTTAACCTGTACCCTTTTCAAGATAAAGTATTAAAATTATTTAGAGATAACCAATACCTTATTACTCTTAAGTCAAGACAGTTGGGTATATCTACTTTAGCTTCTGGATACTCTCTATGGTTAATGATATTTCACAAAGATAAAAACGTACTAGCTCTAGCAACTACTCAAGCTACTGCACGTAACTTAGTTACCAAAGTTACTTTTATGTACGATCAACTTCCTAAGTGGTTAAGACTGACAGCAGTTGAAAAGAATAAATTATCTCTTAGATTGAAAAACGGATCTAAAGTACAAGCTAAATCATCTTCACCGGATGCTGCAAGATCTGAAGCGGTATCATTACTATTAATGGATGAAGCAGCCTTTATTGATAACGTAGATGACACCTTTACAGCTGCTCAACAGACCTTAGCGACGGGTGGTCAATGTATGGCACTATCTACTCCTAACGGTATTGGTAACTGGTTTCATCAAACTTGGGCAAAAGCTGAATCAGGTGAAAATAGTTTTTTGCCTGTAAGACTACCATGGACAGTACACCCTGAAAGAGATCAAAAATGGAGAGATCAACAAGATGCTGACTTAGGTCCTAAGATGGCTGGGCAGGAATGTGACTGTGACTTCTTAGCTTCAGGGGATACAGTATTTGAACCAGATGATATGATGTTTATTGAAAACACTTGGCTCAAGGAAGCAGCAGAAAGAAGAGGAGTAGACGGTAATTTATGGATATGGGAACCTGCTGATTATACAAAAGACTATATGGTTGTTGCAGATGTATCTAGAGGAGATTCAACTGACTACTCAGCATTTCACATATTTGATATTGAATCATGTGTACAGGTTGCAGAATATAAAGGTAAACTATCACCTAGAGAACTCGGTAACGTACTTGTAGGAATAGCATCTGAGTATAACGATGCACTACTAGTAATAGAAAACGCAAATATCGGATGGTCTACTATAGAACAAGTGATGGCTAGAGAGTATAGAAACTTATACTATTCACCTAAAAACCATTTAGATACTGTTGAATCATATATGTCTAAGTACGAAAGAGATCAACTAGTACCTGGATTCACTATGTCAGCAAGAACAAGACCTTTAGTAATAGCTAAGTTAATGGAGTATGTAAGAGACAAATCAGTTACTATTCAATCTAAAAGATTATTAGAAGAGATGAGAGTATTTATCTGGAAAAACGGAAAAGCTCAAGCTCAAGACGGATATAATGATGATCTTGTTATGTCTGTTGCAACTGCACTATATGTAAGGGATACTGCACTGAGATTAAGACAACAAGGAATGGACTTAGCTAGAGCACAACTTTCATCCTTTACCAATCTAAACGCACAAAACAAAGCAGTAATGAAAAGCGTTGGTAATCAGAGAGAAAATCCGTATCTTATTAAGACTAGGAATGGTGAAGAAGATATATCCTGGTTATTTTAACTAAACTATTTATATAAAAATGTATACTAATGGCTAATACCTCACTATTTTCAAGGCTTAAAAGAGTCTTTGCAACTGATGTTGTCGTAAGAAACGTCGGTGGCGATCAAATAAAAGTAGCCGATATAAACCAGATTCAAACTTCTGGTAAATTTCAAACTAACTCTCTTTTAGATAGATTTAGTAGGTTATATATCTATAATAATAAAAATATATTTAATCCTAATCTAAACTATCAAACTCTTCGTATACAGCTTTACTCTGATTATGAAGCTATGGATACTGATTCTATTATAGCATCAGCATTAGATATTATAGCAGATGAGGCAACAGTTAAAAATGATCAAAATGAGCTATTAAATATAAGTTCATCTGATGAAAATATACAAAGGATACTTTATAATTTATTTTACGACGTATTAAATATAGAATTTAACCTTTGGTCTTGGATTCGTAATATGTGTAAGTATGGTGACTTTTTCCTTAAATTAGAAATAGCTGAAAAGTTTGGAGTATATAATGTACTTCCTTATACTGTATACCATATGGTTAGATATGAAGGAATGGATCCAGATGAACCTTCTAAAGTATCATTTTCTTTAGATCCAGACGGATTAGCAGCTACTTCTGATCCAAACTATATTCCTAAGAGAAATAAAAAGATAATAAATTTTGACAATTTTGAGATTGCCCACTTTAGATTAATCTCTGATACTAACTACTTACCTTATGGACGTTCTTATATAGAACCTGCTAGAAAGATTTTTAAACAAGTTACTCTTATGGAAGATGCGATGTTAATACATCGTATAATGAGAGCACCTGAGAAGAGAATGTTTTATATAAATGTAGGAAACATTCCACCGAATGAAGTAGAGCAGTTTATGCAGAAGACTATCAATCAAATGAAAAAGACTCCTTATGTAGGAGAAGATGGTCAATATAACTTAAGATTCAATTTACAGAATCAGATGGAAGATTTCTACCTTCCTGTAAGAGGAGGAGATTCATCTACTAGAATAGAAACTACTAAAGGATTAGAATATGACGGTGTAACTGACGTTAGATATCTACAGGAAAAATTATTTGCTGCTCTAAAGATACCTAAAGCATATTTCGGTTACGAAGGAGACTTAAATGGTAAAGCTACTTTAGCAGCAGAAGATATAAGATTTGCACGTACAGTAGAAAGGATTCAAAGAATCGTTGAATCTGAGTTGACTAAGATAGCTCTTGTTCATTTATACACGCAAGGCTTCACTGGAGAAAGTTTAACTAACTTTGAAATTAAATTAACTACTCCTTCAATAATATTTGAACAGGAAAAGGTAGCATTACTCAAAGAAAAAATTGACTTAGCTGCTCAGATGAAAGATACTAAGATGTTCTCTACTGATTATATCTATGAGAAGATATTTAGTTTATCTGAGGATCAATACATACAGGAAAGAGATTTAGTTAGAGAAGACTCTAAACGTTTATTCAGAATAGCACAGGTAGAAAACGAAGGTAACGATCCAGCTAAATCTGGTATGAGTTACGGTACTCCTCATGACTTAGCATCAATGTATGGTAGAAGAGCTACATCTACACCTAAAGGAGGATCACCTGGCGATGTACCGGCAGGATATGAAGACCCTTCCGATACTCCTGGATATGGAGAACCGGGCCCAGAAGGAGGAAGACCTCAAGAAAAAGCTTCAATATACGGTACTACTGAGAACCCTATTGGAGGACGTGATCCTTTAGGAGTTCACGGTATGAAAGGAGGTTATCCATCCGATAATGAAAACGTCATGGAAAACTCTACTACTAAAGCAGTTTACTATAAAAACAAAGACTTACTTAAAAATATGGTTTTTGACAAAAAGGTTGAGACCGAGCCTGATATGCTCAAAGAAGGCAATATTAAAGATTTAGGTAATTAATACATATTTATAATAGTAAACGTATATAATGAAGATAAAACACTCTAAACTACGTAATACTGGTTTAATATTTGAGCTTTTAGTAAAACAGATTGCAGCAGATACTCTTAATAAAAAAGATTCTCCTGCTGTCGAAATACTTAAGCATCACTTTACCCGTAGGACAGCCCTAGCAAAGGAATTTAAACTCTATGAGTTTATACTAAAAAACAGTGGGGTAAAGCAAAATAAAGCAGAGGCTATTCTCTCTACTATTACTGAAATATCTAGAAAGTTAGATCAAAAATCTATTAAGAAGCAGAAGTATAACCTTATATCAGATATTAAAGAAAGCTATAATATTGAAGAATTTTTTGCAATACAAGTAAGAGATTATAAACCACTAGCTTCTTTATACTGTTTACTAGAGGCACAGAATAATGCAGATATAGTAGATCCTAATTTCTTAGTTGACCATAAAACAACTTTATTAGAACATTTAACTACATCTCCACAAAAGTCATCTGATGTAAAAGATACATTAATAGAGGAGTATTCTAAATATGATAAAGATTTAAGATTACTTACTTTTAAAATTTTGCTTGAGAAGTTCAATGATAATTATAAAAATTTGTTACCCGAGCAAAAAAATATACTTAAAGAGTTTATCACATCAGTAAATTCTACTAAACGTTTACATAAGATAGTTAACGAAGAGTTAGACAAAATATCTAAGTTAGTAATAAACCTATCTTCTAAGATTAAAAATGATATAGTTAAGATTAAATTGGACGAAGTATCAAAAGCAATTAAACCTATTTCAAATAAAGAAAAGGTTACTGATACTCATTTAATCAATCTAATGCAATATTATGACCTAGTAAATGAGTTAAAAACTCTATAATGAAGAAATCTGAATTGATATCTTTAGTTAGAGAAGTATTAAAAGAATTAGACGAAGCTAATGTTACTAACGTAGGAGGAGCTTCATTTACACCTGGAACAGGAGCACAGTATGCAACACCGTTTGCTTTTGGGAAAGGAAATAGAGCAAAAAAGACATTAAAAAAACAGGGATACAAACAAGTAAGTCGCCCAAAGCGACCATCACATACTAAAGGATTCGATTACCTATGAGAACTATAACCGTAACAGAAAAGTATAAAGCAGTCAACGAAGGCAGAATGGCTAAGTCTGAATTTGTACGTCAAATGAGACAAGAATACCCTATGTATATCTCAAACTTTGACGGATTCGATTCAGCTGTACAGATACTTAAAAATAAACAAATGCTTTTCGAAGCTAAGAAATCAGAGGCTAAGGCACCTGTATATGATGAGAAACCTGCTCTTAACTACTCTTTAGATGCTTTAGATAGAGGTATTCGAGCAGAACTTCAAATAGATGGAGTAGATTTCAAAGAAGCTGAAAAAAGAGCTAAAAGTAATTTAGAGAAAAACGCAACTCATTATCTAGACTTACTATCAGGTGAATCTAATAAAGTAGATAAACATGATAAAGAAGTAGAAGTTAAAAGGGGAGCCGGTACAGTAGATACTTTTAACGGACTTAAAAAAGCTACATTAAAAGAAGAAGTAAACGAAGATGAAGAAGAAGATGCTAAGAATGACTTAGATTCTTACGATCATGATTTTCCTCACCAAGACGAAGATGTAGTAAATCCTAACCCACCAATGTCTGAAGATGCTAAAAAAGCACTATTAGGAAAAGTAGTAGGAGCATTAAGAGCTAATTATCCAGACATTACTGTAGGTATAATAAAAGACTTTATTAGAACCCATGCTGATGATCTTCTAGGAGGAGAAGATATCGAATCTGAATTTGTTGAGTATATTTCTAATAACTACGAAGGTCCTTCTGATATGGGCGAAAAGAAAGGAACTGATCATGACGGAGATGGAGACATCGATGGAGATGACTATATGGCTGCAAAAGATGCCGCTATTAAAAAAGCAACGGGTAAAGATGAAGGCTATGCAATGAAAAGAATGCAACGAGCTCATCAACAAGCTTCTCAAGCAGGTGAAAAATCCGCCTACGACAAAAAAGATAAAGAAAAGCAAAAAGATCAAAAAGATAAATTAAAAGAAGCTATAAAGTCTATTATAAAGAAGACTTTAAACGAGGACGTTGTAAACGAAGCTGCTACAGGTAGACTATCTCAAAAGATGGAAGATTTTGGAGCGTATGCAGGAGCACAGAACGTTATTAACTCACTGGAAAATATCGTTACTGAAGTAGAATCTTTCTACGGTAAGGTAAGAGATAAGATTCAAAAAGTTTACAATGATATGGAAAGTATCGAGAATGATGAAGGTTTAAAGATAGGACAATTTATTGGCCCTTCTATAGAATCGGCTTTCCTTCTAGATCTACGTCCTGTAACTAAAAAAGGCTTTACACAAGATCTACAGTTACCTAAAGCTAAAAGGTTAGATCCTAATTTAGTAGCACAAGCAAGAGCGCAAGGCGACATAGAAGAAATAGGAGATGCTAAACATACAGTATTTACACCTAACATTTAATATATGGCACAATTATTAGTAGACGTTACGCCGTTCAGACCAACTATCAAAGAATCCAAAAGTAGACCAGGAGTATTTGAGGTAGAGGGTATTATGCAAAGAGCAGTAGCCGAAAATCAAAATGGAAGAGTATACTCAAAAGATATATTACAGAGAGAAGCAAAGAAGTATACTGATGAATTTGTTAAGAACGGTAATGCATTCGGAGAACTTGATCACCCTGAGTCTCCTGTTGTCTCTCTTAAGAACGCTTCTCATATAGTTAAAGAGCTATGGTGGGACGGAAACGACCTAATGGGTAAGGTTGAACTACTAAACACCCCAGCAGGTAATATTGTAAAAGAAATCATTAAAGCAGGCCACACAATAGGTATTTCATCTAGAGGTACAGGCTCAGTAAATCAGACAAACGAAGGACAATTAGAAGTACAGCCAGATTTTGAATTAGTCTGTTGGGATTTTGTTTCTAATCCTTCAACACATGGAGCATATATGAATCCTATATCATTACAAGAAGGTACAGAAAAAGTATCTAGATATAAAAATTTAGATTTAATTATTAACGACATACTAAGAGCATAACGTTTTATAAAAAAACACATATTTATATATAAACATTAAAGAATTTAACATGAGCGAATATAGCAACTTTAATTTAAGAAATTTCATAGCTGAAGGTAAAAAAGCTAAAAAAGAAAACGTAGACGAAGCCGGACCAGGCTTTGCACATGACTGTGCAGCACACGTAGTACATGAAACATACGGATATGGAGTATGTATCGCAGGTCAACATACTTTAGTAGAAAATGCCGAAGGAAAGCATGAAGTAACTCATTACGATGTCTACTTTAAAGAAAGTGGAATACAAAAAAATATTCCTATCAACGAGCTCGATGTTAAGAGTATTGAAGAACATGTTCACGGTAAGAGAAAGAAAAACGAATACAGTGAAGGGGAAGAAGACATGGACGAAGCAGACCTTAATGAAGCACCTGCTACTGATCTTCTAGACCTATTACAAAACCCTGAAGCTCTAATGATTGCAGCTACATATGGAGCAGGTCTATTTGCAGCAGTCAAAGGAGGAATGTCAGCAATGGACTACTGTGACGCTAAGCCTGATAACAAACTTTGTAAGATGTGGAAAAGATTTGACAAAGACTTTACTTCAGTTAAAAGAAATTCTAGAGAAAAAGGAAGAGGCTACGAAGAAGGAGTAGAAGAAACTAAGCTAACTAAAGAAGCAGCTTTTAAAAACGAAATAAAAGATATATTAGATTCATAAGAATCTCACACCGCTACACTTAAGACCCGACTTTTTGTCGGGTTTTTTATTTTAGTATATATTTATATAAGAATATACAGTCACTATACTGTATCAAAAAATATAATTTTCTATTGTAGTTCTTAATAACTACAGAAACCACACAAATTTTTTATAATGGCAAACAAAGATTTATTCAAGCAAGCTATTGCTGAAGCTAAATCTGTAAGAGAAGCCGCTATTGCTAACGCTAAAGAAGCCCTAGAAGAGACTTTAACTCCTCATCTAAAAGACATGTTAGCTGCTAAACTTCAAGAGATGGAAGATAAATCCACAGATGAAGAAGTAGTAAACGAAGTCGATGAAGATGAAGTTGAAGAAGCAAAAGGACACGACGACAAAGACGAAGCAGTAGAGGAAGACTTTACAGGTATTGGAGAAGCAGAAGACGAAGCTGAAGAAGACGAAGTAGAGGATGACTCTGAAGAATCAGATGACGAAGCTGAAGCTGACATCGAAGACGCTGAAGGCTCTGAAGGAGCAGAAGGTGACGACGAAATAGGGGACTTAACTGTTGATCAGTTTAAAGATCTTATCAGAGATGTAATTGCTACCGAAATGGGAGCAGGAGCAGACGATGAATTACCGGCAGACGATATGGACGGCGGTGATATCGAAGGTATGGGAGACGAAGCAGAACTTGAAGTTCCTGTTGACGAACCTGCTGACGAGGAAGAAATTGACTTAGATGAACTTCTAAGAGAATTAGAATCTGTTAGTGAAGCTGATGATCACGATGACGTGGACGAAGCTCATAAAGACGAGAAAGACGAAAGTATTGAAGAAGATACTTCAGTTCAAGTCCCAGCAGATGCTGAATCAAAAGAAGACAAACATAAAAATGTCAACAGAACAGTTAAAGAAGTAACTAATAAAGAACTAGAGCAAGCTCTTGAAACTATCGAGCAGCTTAAAGTAGATCTTCATGAAACTAATCTTCTTAACTCTAAACTTTTATACGTTAACAAAATATTTAAAGCTAATAATTTAAATGAGTCTCAAAAAGTTAACGTTATTGCTGCTTTCGATAAAGCTGAAACAGTAAAAGAAGTGAAATTAGTATTTGAAACCGTAAGTGAAAATATGGTAACAAAGAAAGAGACTACTATTAAAGAGCATAAAGGTATGGCATCTAAAGCTACAGGAACTACAGCTAGAAAACCTGAAGTAATTAGTGAAGTATCTGATGCTGTTCGTAGAATGCAAAAATTAGCAGGAATAATTAAATAATTTAAACTTAAATTTTATCATGGAAATTAAAAATTTACTTGAGAGCTCAAACACTTACAAAAGCCTACAGGCTGACTCTGCTAGATTAGCAGAAAAGTGGCAAGCTTCTGGTTTGTTAGAAGGTATCGAGGATAAGAGAGTAGCTAGTAACATGGCTATGATCCTTGAAAACCAAGCTAAACAAATTGTAGCTGAAGCCAACAACGTTGGTACTTCAACTGGAACCTTCACAGCTGGCGATGGCGAGCAGTGGGCAGGTGTTGCTCTACCATTAGTACGTAAAGTATTCGCTCAAATCGTAGCGCAAGACTTTGTATCAGTACAACCAATGAATTTGCCTTCAGGGCTAGTATTCTACCTAGACTTCAAATATGGAGACGGAGTAGGAGGACGTGCTGACGGTGGAAACTTATACGGTAATGTAACTGAAGCTGGAACTAAAATGGGAGTTGATGTAGACGTATCTGGTGGTCTTTATGGCGCTGGACAATTCGGATATACTATCAATTCTTCGTCTAAAGCTTTTGCTGGAACATCTGCAGGTGCAGCTACTTCAGCTTCTATCGGCTACAATGCTGATCTAGCTACTGGACAGTTCAAAACTTTAACAACTACTTTCGCAGGATCTGATAACGCTGATTATCTAGCTGCAAGAGCATTTAGAGTATTATCTGCTTCTGTTGACGTTACATCTCACCCTGAATTAACTACTGTAAGCGGAAATGCTGTAACATTCGTTGTTACTGCTTCAAACCTTACTGTATCTTCAGTAAATGCGACTGTATTATACCAAACTCAACCAGTAGATAACGACAGAGGAGACTTTGAAGCTAACTCTGATAGAGCTGTAGATACATCAATCAGAATTCCTGAAATTGACGTAAATCTTGCTTCTGAAGCAATTGTTGCTAAAACACGTAAGTTAAAAGCACAATGGACTCCAGAATTTGCTCAAGACCTTAACGCATATCACTCAATCGATGCAGAAGCTGAATTGACTTCACTACTAAGTGAATACATTTCAATGGAAATCGATCTAGAGATTCTTGATATGTTGATCTTGGATGCAAGAACTACTGAAAGATGGTCTGCTGAAAACAACAAAGTATGGAACGGAAGTGCTTGGTCAACTGACACATCTGATTTCTACAATACTCAAGGACAATGGTTCCAAACTCTTGGTACTAAAATCCAAAAAGTATCTAACAAAATTCACCAGAAAACGTTAAGAGGTGGAGCTAACTTCCTAGTATGTTCTCCAACTGTTGCTACAATCTTAGAATCTATTCCAGGATATGCAGCTGCTACTGACGGAGATCAGGCTGAATTCAACATGGGCGTACAGAGAGTAGGATCTCTAGCTAACAGATTTAAAGTATATAAGAATCCTTATATGACTGAAAATACAATCTTGTTAGGATTTAGAGGTTCACAATTCCTAGAAACAGGAGCTGTATATGCACCTTACGTACCATTAATGATGACTCCTCTAGTATACGATCCAGAAACCTTCACTCCACGTAAAGGTTTAATGACTCGTTACGCTAAGAAGATGATCAGACCAGAATTCTACGGAAAAATCTTTATCTCAGACTTATCTCAGATCTAAGATTACTTAGAATATGTATAAAGAGAGGCCTTCGGGCCTCTTTTTTTTTGGCTATTTATATAAAACTCTTATAAATGGCTAATGTTACTATATGGGACGGTAGTGCAACTTTTACAACTGGCTCTACACCTTTCGGATTTTATGATACGGATACTTCTTTCCAAGCAGATGCTGAAAAGGTAGCTAAATTTTGTGGTACTCGCCTAGGATTTCCTTTAATGGATGTAGAGTTACAAGACGGATCTTTCTTTGCATGTTTCGAAGAAGCTGTTACTACTTACGGAAACGAAGTCTTTCAATACAAAATACGTGAAAACTACTTAAGTGTAGAAGGTATTAGTACAGGAAGTAGCTTTAATAATAAATTAATAGACTCTTCTTTACAGAGAGTAGTTGAAATTAGTAAGAACTATGGTACAGAAGCTGAAGTAGGAGGATATACTACAAGATATACTGGTTCACTTAATACTACGAAGAATGTTCAAGAGTACGATATGGACCAATGGGCTTTAGATGAAGGTATTACCGGTAGTATAGAGGTAAGAAAGATATTTTACGAAGCACCACCAGCAATATTAAGGTATTTTGACCCTTATGCAGGTACAGGTACAGGAGTACAGTCTTTAATGGACGCTTTTGACTTTGGATCATATAGTCCTGGTGTAAATTTCTTATTAATGCCTGCTTGTT
>Ga0233432_10003698_pt1 | contig 13757 bp, 13 predicted proteins | sample SI_122_August201_6_FD_179870 | JGI IMG/M metagenome (GOLD analysis project Ga0233432, IMG submission 179870) | Seawater microbial communities from Saanich Inlet, British Columbia, Canada - SI_122_August2016_10_MG | ecosystem: Environmental > Aquatic > Marine > Inlet | place: Canada: British...
TTCGCTTGAGCGAGTGATCATTAGAAAATCCAACTCGGCCTCGGATATCAGAACTTCTGCGATGTCTTCTAGAGTTCTTTCCTTTGGAGCAGCAGCTTTGGCTTCTTTGAAGTTGGGGGTGATCACCGTGGCTCCCCGGTATCTTGAAAAATCATCGCCCTTTGGGTCGACGATCACGGGGACACCCTTTTTTCTAGAAATATCAATGACGTCCCGAATGAGACGATCAGTTAGAAAGCCTTTGTCGTAGTCTGAAAGGATGACGACATCTAAACTGTCGACATGGCTTTTAAATTTTGCGAGAACTGTTTCTTCCTCCTCGTTTTCGAGAGGAAGAACTTGTTCCTCATCGACTCGTATCATCTGCTGGTGTTGGGCAACAAAGCGGTTTTTTGTGATGGTCGGCAGATTCGATGATTGAAGAAGGTTTTCGGTGGTCACTCCTTTTTTCTTCATTTCGTCCAAGATCAGTTTGCCATTGAGGTCGTTGCCAATGCGGCCAAAAGGAATGGTTGTGGTCTGAAGGTCACAGAGGTTGAGCAAAACGTTTCCAGAGCCTCCCAGGCGCTGTTCCTTTCGGGAGACCTTCAGGACAGGAACGGGAGCTTCGGGGCTGATGCGGACGACGTTTCCGTGGGTGTAAACGTCGAGAATCAGATCTCCGAGAATGGCGATGCGTGGTTGAGGCATGATCAGGCTGGGGTAGTTTCCGTCATATTTTTCTGATGCCATGAGAGGACATCGTGATAGGGGAGGTCTCCACCAAAAAGATCAAGGGCGCTACCCACCGTCAGATGAACTTGATTGTTCCCTAACTGTTTGACTGTTTCGAAATCAGATAGGGCTCGAACTCCTCCGGCATAAGTGCACGGAATAGGGCAGTGTTCTCCGAGAAGATGAACGAGGTCATCTTCTATGCCAGAACGTCGACCCTCAACATCGGCACCGTGGATTAGGAACTCATCACAATGTTCGGATAAGAAAGAGAGGTTTTCTTTATTCACTTGAAGGCTTGTAAAGGTTTGCCACCGATCACATGTCACCCAGTATCGCCCATCCCTTTTTCTGCAGGATAGATCTAAGACGAGGCGTTTTTTTCCAACCTTCTTCTCAATTTGGGCAAGGCGCTCGGTTGAGAGTTGTCCATCTAGAAAGATAAAGGAGGTGACGATGACATGGGACGCTCCTGCCTCAAGAAAAAGGAGGGCGTTTTCGAGATTCACGCCACCTCCGTAGTGCATGCCTCCGGGGAAGGCTTTCAATGCTTCGATGGCAGCCTGTTCATTCCCTTTTCCCAGTGCGATGACATGCCCACCTTTCAGCTCATCGTCTTTGTATCGTTGAGCGAAGTGACTGGAAGGAAAAGTGCTCTCGTGGTTGATGGAGGTTTGGTGCTCTGATCCGTCTTTTAAGGTTCCCCCGACGATCTGAACCACCTTCCCATCCTTGAGGTCAATACAGGGTCGAAATTGCATGGTCTTGATATGGAAAGGATTCTATGAGTTGATGAAGCTAAGGCAACCAAGGTAGAGCGTTCCATTCGCCAAGATCCCTTTAGACTGAGAGAATGAGTGAAAAGGCACTGGTTACCGGAGGGGCAGGTTTTATCGGCTCCCATTTGGCGAGAAAACTTCTGAAGGAGGGCTACGATGTGGTTGTCTTGGATGACCTTTCGGGAGGCTTCAGGGAGAATCTGCCCGAAGGGGCAACTTTTGTTGAGGGCAGCATTCTTGACCGTGATCTCTTGGGTGAACTGTTTGAGAAAGAAGCCTTTGATTATGTGTTTCACTTGGCGGCCTATGCTGCCGAAGGTCTTTCTCATTTCATCAAACACTTCAATTATCAGAATAACCTCATTGGTAGCGTGAACCTCATTAATGCTTCTATTCTCAATAAGATCAAGTGTTTTGTTTTTACTTCGTCGATCGCGACTTATGGGGAGATTCCTCCTCCTATGAGAGAATCGGATGTTCCCAAACCAGAAGACCCTTACGGTGTGGCCAAGTTGGCTGTGGAAATGGAATTGGAGGTATCAAAGAAACAGTTTGGTCTTGATTATGTGATCTTTCGGCCCCATAACGTTTACGGTGAATTTCAGAACCTGAGCGATCGTTATCGAAATGTCATCGGCATCTTCATGAATCAGATCATGCAGGGGAATCCTCTGAGTGTCTTTGGCGATGGAGAACAAACGAGGGCCTTTAGTTACATCGAGGACCTGATGGGACCCATGGCGGAGTGTATAAAGAGACATGAATGTTCTGGTGAAATCTTCAACATAGGAGCCGATAAGAGTTGGTCCGTCAAGCGTTTGGCCTATGAAGTTCAAAGAGCATTGGGGTCAGATCTCGATCTCTTACACCTTCCCCCTAGGAACGAGGTTGAACATGCCAATGCGGACCATTCAAAGCTGAAGAAATTCTTTGGAGATTTACCTCAGACGGATTTGGCGGAAGGAATTGACCGTATGGCGAAGTGGGCCAAGTCCCAGGGGCCAACAGCCCCGTCCCGGTTTGGAGCGATCGAAATTGAAGAGGGATTACCTTCTTTCTGGCGGGATCAAGATTAGATAGATAATAGGAGGAAGAAGTATTTTTTTTGGTTCTCCCATGAAGTCTCTGTTCTTCCTGATCATCTTTTTCTTTTCAGGCCTTATTGGTGCTGAAGAGAAACCAGCCAAAGAGTCCACTGAGAAATCTACCGAAAAGTCTTCCAAGGATTCACGATTCAGCGAAGAAACTGTTGAGTACTTTCTCAAGGGGAAAAGAAAGGCTGACATTAAACTGCAGAGTAAAGACGTCACGCTGGCGGTCTTTATCTTTAAATCAAAAGAGGGAGACGGATACCATGGAATTCTCTTCAAAAAGGGAGGGAAGGAGGTGTTGGGCAGTGATGAGGTGCTGGATTTCCAGAATTTTAAACTTTCCTACTACGGCCCCTACACTGAGCGAGATTTTACTTACTCCAGGTCTGGTTGGTTACCCCAGAACCTCAGTGTTCTTCGAACGAGAATGGTCAAGAGTTCGGGGAGAAAAGGTGTGACTCTAGAAAATAAGTATTGATCAGAAGGTCGAAAAATGCCACGACGCCCATCGGCAAGCAGTGGAGTGCTAGATTAAACTAGTTCTTCCCTTAATTTGGAATCCGATCCTTTAGAGTTTCGTTCTTCCAGAGCTCAAGCAGATGAATGAGGTCCTGCGGTGACGGTGATTTTCCGGTTCTGACAAAGAATCCACTGGTAGAATTTCCCAAAAGCAGTGATGAGGCAGGGCTAAGATTTTGAAGCAGACCCAAAAGAAGCCCCGCACCAAAGTGGTCTCCTGCCCCAGTTGAAATGAGAGGGTCCGAGCAATGAGGACCTTGAACCCAAACGGCTCCATCTGAATGAGCCAGAGTAGCTCCCTGATTGGGGTGAATGATCACTTGATCTAGCCCTGAAGCTTTTCGGATGGCGATGGCGCAATCGGCGACGGCCTCTGGCTCTTTCTGATCAAAGAAATCTAAACCATAGAGGTGGGCAAACTGCCAGGCTTCTTTGAGGTTGAGACTGAGGACAGATTTGGTTAGGGCGGAGACGTCTTCCATCAGTTGAGGAAGGCGTTTTTTGTCAGCATCGGAGCTGGTTGAGAATTCGGCCAAGTCCATGAAGAAAAGTCGCTTTGTCTCACCGGTCAGGGAAGACCACTTCTTAATACAGTTTCTCCACAGATCCGTTGCATCGGGTACTTTTCCCCAATTCACGGCAACCAAAAATTTGGCCTGTTGGAGCAGCGAAAAGACCTTTTCTTCTCCGACTTCCTTGAGCAGGTTTGTCCATGTGATGTCATCTCCTGGTTTAAAGTCGGAGAGCATGACTTTCCCATCATTAAACTCTAGGCAGTCACTGCGACTGGGATTTGCAAAACTCGACATGGAAGTGACCTTCGATGCTAAACCCTCCTGGTAGAGGGAGTGGATATCTGGCAGGCCTAAGGCACCCATGTAATGCAGTTCTCCTAGATCTCGTGCTAATGTACCCAGAGCTGAGGTGAGGAGGGGGCCATTGCCGCCCATCTGTTCTCCTTGATGCTCCACAACGGCGGATGTAGCAATGCCTGCAGCTTTTGCCACGGCTGGTCCGAAAGAGCTCATGCTTTCAGGGTTCCTAAAGCGGATCATAGAATCAATGAATCCATCGAATCCGAGCACCCCTTTCTCTATAGGCTGTAGGCCCTCCAATTCAGTTTTCAGAGCATTCTGAAGGGTCAGGAGTTCGACCTGGTTGGTGTAGATGTTGTGCGAGCTCAAGTTGAGAACCGGAGAAATAAAATCAGTTTTGGGAAAACGACCATTCCTCAAGGATCTAATGGAGCAGGTTTCTTGTGGCCTTCTTTCGGGGCTCATAGTGGGTGAGACCTCCCGGAGACCTTATGTTTCAATGAGTGCGACTCGCTCCCAATTGGTACTCAACGACCCTTATTTGGAGCCTTTTGAGGGGGCGATTAACGGAAGGAACCTCAGAGCAGAGACGGTCCGTTCTTCGCTCATCGAGGGGCATCCCGATCTCGTATCTTTTGCACAGGGTCATCAGCATTTCGGACTTCACTTTCGCGATGGGCAGTGGCAGTTTCGGGATTGGGCTCCCAATCTGAAATCGATGCACCTGATAGGAGATTTCAATGGATGGAAAATACATAAAGACTACGCATGTCATCGTGAAGAGGGAGGGTGCTGGGCTCTTGATCTTCCTCAGGATTGGATTTTACACAGTCAGCTCTATCGCTTGTCGGTAACATGGGATGGTGGAGAAGGGGAAAGGATTCCTGCATGGGTTAGGCGAACAGTTCAAGACGAAAATGACAAGTCCTTTTCTGCACAGGTGTGGTCCCCTGACACTTCTTACGCTTGGAAACACAATTGCACTCTAGACCCCTCAGAGCCTGCTCTGATATATGAAGCCCATGTGGGAATGGCCCAAGAAGAATCCAAGGTTGGAAGTTATGTCGAATTTAGAGACAGGATTCTTCCGAGGATAGCCAAGGCCGGCTACAACACGATTCAGCTTATGGCCATACAAGAGCACCCTTATTATGGATCGTTTGGGTATCATGTGTCCAGCCTGTTTGCCGTCTCCTCTCGGTTTGGAACGCCGGAAGAATTGAAGTCTCTGATTGATGAGGCTCACGGACTGGGTCTGAGAGTGATCATGGACCTCGTTCATTCGCACGCCGTGAAAAATGAGCTTGAGGGAATCAGCTGTTACGATGGAACAAGTCATCAGTTTTTCCACGACGGAGTAAAGGGAGAACATGTTGCTTGGGACTCGAGGTGTTATGATTATGGCAAGCCAGAAGTGTTGCATTTTCTACTTTCAAACTGTCGCTTTTGGTTGGAAGAGTATCGCTTTGATGGCTACCGATTTGATGGAGTGACCAGTATGCTCTATTATGATCATGGTCTGGAAAAATCTTTTAGCGCCTACGCTGATTATTTTGATGGAAACCAAGATGGGGATGCCATCGCATACCTTAAACTGGCCAATGAAGTCATTCACGAGTTTAATCCACAAGCGATCACTGTTGCTGAAGAGATGAGCGGAATGCCTGGTATCGCGACTGATACAGAAGAGGGTGGAATGGGGTTCGATTATCGTTTAGCTATGGGTGTCCCAGACTACTGGATAAAGATGATTAAAGAGAAAAAGGATCAGGAGTGGAATGTCAGCGAAATGTTCCATGAACTGACTAACAAGAGAATGGATGAGCAGGTTATAGGATATGTGGAGTCTCACGATCAGGCTCTTGTTGGCGACAAAACGGTGATTTTTAGACTGATCGATAAAGAGATGTATGACAGTATGTCTAAGGGGTGTCAGAGTCTTGTTGTTGATCGAGGATTGGCTTTACACAAGATGATTCGATTGCTCACTCTGAGCACCTGTGGTCATGGTTACCTCAATTTCATGGGCAATGAATTTGGTCATCCTGAATGGATTGATTTTCCAAGAGAAGGAAACGACTGGTCTTGTCATCATGCGAGAAGGCAGTGGAGCCTTAGATACGCTGATGATCTTCGCTATAAAGGACTGGCTGATTTCGATGAGGCGCTGTTGAGTATTGTTCGAGAAAAGAAGCTTTTTCTCGGCCCCAATTGTTTCTTAATCACTTCTGATGATGACCGGCAACTCTTGAGTTTTCGCCGAGGAGAATTTATTTTTGCCTTCAATTTTCACCCCTCAGAATCGTGGACTGACGTTGAGCTATCTGTGCCACAGGGGACTTATCAGTTGGTCTTAGATACAGATCAATCCATGTATGAAGGTTTTGGTCGACTGGACGCGACAAGGAAGTATCACACCGTTGCCCAGTTTGGTCAGGCTTTTGATGGAAACGTTCTCAAGTGCTACCTGCCAGCGAGATCGGGCCTTGTATTCTTGCGAGAGCTTAACTAACTTGCTTGCTAGTATATGTGAAATGTTAAGCTGATGTTACTGGGTGATGTTTAGGGGCTTATGCTTTCCGAGGAACGTGAAGATGCAAAGATCGTTGAGTTGCCCAAGCCTCAACGAAATTGCCCCAACCCCGTAAAGAAACGCTCTGCGGTTTCAGAAAAAGAGGCCTACAGCATCGATGCATTCCAACTGACAGGTCCGGAGTGGGTGCGTTTGCTTTCGCTCCTATGCAGTGTTATTGCAGATGATGAGTATAGTGACCTTGAGGTAGCTAAGAGAGTTGCGACTCTAGTTGATAAGCACCTTCAGGATTCTCCTAAGTTTCAGGAAGAGATGAAGAAGCTCAGTGAATACGGTGGAACAGAAGTTCAGCACCTGATGGAAAAATTAAAACGCCCTCCCTGGGAGAGGTAGAGATCTAGATTCGACCTTGCTCTTTGAGGAGGTCGATAACTTTTAAGGATAGAGTCTCTAGGTCGGGCCCGTCGTTTTTAAGTATTAGTTCCGGTGACGTAGGTTCTTCGTAAGGAGAGTCGATCCCTGTGAAATTCTTCAGTTCTCCTGCCCTTGCTTTGGCATATAGCCCTTTGGGGTCTCTCTTTTCACAGAGGTCAACTGGGCTGTCGACAAACACTTCGATAAAATCTTCTGCTCCCATTTTTTCTCTGGCCTGTTGGCGGTCTTCTCTAAATGGGCTGATGAAGGCAGTGAGGACAATGGTCCCAGATTGAGTGAGAATTTTGGCAACTTCAGAGATTCGTCTGATGTTTTCTACTCTAGAGAGATCATCAAAACCGAGATCTCCATTCAGGCCGTGACGAATATTGTCCCCATCGAGGAGAGCCGTGTGTCGCCCGAGTTGATGGAGGTCGAAGCAGACTTGGTTGGCGATGGTCGACTTTCCTGACCCGCTCAGACCCGTGAACCAGAGGCAGGTGCCTTTCTGCGAGAGCAGTTGCTCTCGGTCCTCTCTAGCGATGCTCTCAGGATGCCAAACGACGTCGCTGGAACGCTTGGTCATTAGGATGACTTTTTGATGCTTTCGAGGACCTTTTTGTAGAGGAGTTCTACAGAATCATCGAGGGAAAGTTCGTTGGTTTTGAGGGTGAGCTCTGGGCTACTGGGAGCTTCATAGGGAGACCCCACACCAGTAAAATTCTTGATTTCTCCGGCTTTAGCCTTCTTATAGAGTCCCGCTTGATCTCTTTTTTCACAAACTTCGAGGGGACAATCCAAATGGACTTCGATAAATTGCCCTTCTGGAATGATGCTTCTGACGTAGTCTCTGTCGATGGATGATGGCGAGACAAAGGGGCAAATCGCTACCAGACCTGATTCGAAGAGGATTCTCGATAACTCACCAACACGGCGAATGTTTTCTCTGCGGTCGCCTTGGGAAAAGCCAAGGTCGCCGGAAAGGCCATGTCGAATATTACTGCCGTCGATTCTCATGGCCTGAATGCCTTCGTCGAAGAGTCGTTTTTCTAGTTGTTTTGCAATGGAGCTTTTGCCAGAAGCTGTCAGGCCAGTGATCCACACAACCGCACCTTGGTGTCCGAAATTCTTTTCTCGGTCTTCTCTGCTGACCAATCCAGCTTCCCATTCAACATTTCCGGAGTTGCCACCTCGGATTTCAGAATCCTGTTTTTGGTGATCTGTAATGGTTCGGATCATTCCCGCGGCCACGGTGATTTTGGTTGCGGGGTCAATGAGGATGAAGCTTCCTGAAGAGCGATTGTCGCGATAGGGGTCGGCAAAAATAGGAGAAGCGGTCCTCACGGTGACTTTTCCAATGTCATTCAATTCGAAATCGTTGGTGTCTTCTCTGTGCAGTGTATCCATGTTGAGTCGATAGTGGATATTCTTGACGACAGCCTGTACCTCTCTCGATGTATGACGGAGCAGGTATCGGGTGCCTGGTCTCATCCCACTCTCGTTCATCCAGCAAACCATGGCTTCAAATTCTTGAGTGACTTGGGCTTGGTTTCCTGAGCGAACCAGCATGTCACCACGGGTGATGTCGATTTCATCTTCAAGTGTAATCGTTACCGATTGTGATGAGAAGGCTTCTTCAATTTGGCCTCCAAAGGTTTCGATTGCTTTGACTTTGGAGGTCTTGAGGCTGGGGAGAATGGTGATTTGGTCTCCTTGTCGGACAATTCCTGATTCGACACGACCAGCGTATCCACGGAAATTCAAGTCTGGCCTGATGACATACTGAACAGGAAAGCGAAAGTCGACCAGATTGTTGTCAGAAGCAATGTGAACGTTTTCGAGGTGTCGAAGAACGGTTGGCCCGCGGTACCAGTCCATATTTTTTGAGGCATCGACAACATTGTCACCATTGAGCGCTGAGATGGGTATGAATGTCATATCAGGCACTCTCATGCGTTCACAAGCTTCAGAGAAGTCCTTTTTGATGCTCTCATAGGTCTCCTCGGAGTAGTCCACCAGGTCCATTTTGTTGATGGCAACCAAAAGGTGAGGAGTGCCCAAAAGAGAAGCTATAAAAGCGTGACGTTTCGACTGAATTTGGACACCAAGTCTGGCATCGATGAGAACGATGGCGAGGTCAGCTGTGGAGGCTCCGGTAACCATGTTTCGTGTGTATTGAACGTGGCCTGGGGTGTCTGCGATAATGAACTTTCGCTTTGGCGTCGCAAAATAGCGGTAGGCGACATCAATCGTGATGCCTTGTTCTCGTTCTGCTCTAAGACCATCCGTGAGGTGGGCGAGATCAACTTCTTCATTGCCCCTTGCCTTGCTCTGAGCTTCAAGGGCCTCCATTTGGTCTTCGAAGATACTCTTGGAGTCATATAGCAGTCGACCGATAAGAGTACTCTTGCCGTCGTCAACGCTTCCACAGGTAGTGAAGCGTAGAAGCTCCATGTTGAGGTAGCCTTCGCTGGAGAACGTATCCATTAGAAATATCCTTGCTTCTTGCGGTCTTCCATGGCAGCTTCGGAGCGTTTGTCGTCGGCTCGCGTACCTCTTTCTGTTGTACGTGCGGCAGCCACTTCATCGATGATTTCTTCGAGAGATGAGGCTGGAGATTCTACGGCGCCTGTGCAGGTCGCGTCTCCAATCGTTCTGAAGCGAACAACTTTTTTCTCCCATTTCTCACCCTCATTCAGATTGACGAAAGGTGTGTTGGCCAACCAAGTGCCACCTCGAAAAACGACATCTCTTTCATGAGAGAAGTAGAGAGGGGGAAGGGGAATTTCTTCGAGAAGGATGTACTGCCAAATATCCATCTCGGTCCAGTTTGATATTGGAAAGATCCTAAAATGTTCACCAACGTTTTTCAGACCGTTGAAAAGGTTCCAGAGTTCTGGTCTCTGATTTCTTGGGTCCCATTGCCCAAATTCATCTCTAAAGCTGAAGAATCGCTCTTTGGCCCGGGCTTTTTCTTCATCCCTTCTAGCTCCGCCCATGGCGGCATCAAATTTATATTCTGCCAGTGAGTCGAGAAGGGTTACCGTTTGGAGACCATTGCGACTAGGGTTAGGGCCTTTTTCTTCGACAGCTCGCCCTTTGTCGATGGACTCTTGAACGGAGCCGACAAGAAGATCAGCACCGATCTCTGAGATCAATCGATCTCGGTATTCAATGGTCTCTTCAAAATTATGTCCGGTATCAATGTGCATTAAGGGAAAGGGAATCTTGCCGGGCGCAAATGCCTTCCTGGCGAGATGTGTCATGACAATGCTATCTTTTCCGCCAGAAAAAAGGAGGACTGGACGTTCGAACTGGGCGGCAACCTCACGCAGAACATAGATGGACTCTGACTCGAGTTCCCTGAGGTGATTGAGGTGGTATTGGCTCATGGAGTCAGGAAAGAAGGGGCGTGGATGCTAAAGGGGCCTATTTCTTATCAATTTGGCCAACTCAGGATGTGGAGGTCTCAGAGAAAGAAAAGAACAGCGTTAGCTCCACCATGAAGAAAATAGCCTGGGAGAAGACTCCTGCGGAGGGTGTAAAGGGCCATGGTTGCTACTCCACAGCAGGTCCACACAACGAAAAGCGGGAGTTGGGTGGTGAATTCGAGCGTCCAATTCAGATGTAAGGACGCGAAAAGCAGGGAGGACAAGACGAGAACCCAGCTTTTCTCGAGAAGATTTTTAGGTGAGCAGGCGATGTATAAGCCGGCTCTGAAGAAAAGTTCTTCCAGCAAAGGTCCGACGAGAATGGCCAGGATGAGGAAAGCCCAAGTTGCTTCAGCATGGGCTTTGAAGGGAGCAAAAAGCGGAGGTGCCCCTGAGGATTCTAGCAGAAAATCCACAAGGGCACTTGTTCCCCAACCTCCAAGGACCAGGAATGTGCCTATCCCGAGATCCAAGGAAATGGCCCGCAGTTTCAGTTGAGGCCAGCCTCGAGTGGTCATGAGCAAGGTTAGGACGAGAATCTCTAAGCCTCTAAGAATCAGTAGTTTAAGTTCTGAGTTGCCATCAGAGAGGAGTCCATCGAGGGTGATTCTGAGTATGATATCTGTGAGCGTGCCAAGTAGAATTACACCTAGCGCAATAACGCTGAGGAACAAGATGGATTTGAGATGGCTCATCTCTCCATTAAACCCAACCGATAACAAACTCAAATGTCCACTTCTCAGGCGAGAAATCAGGATTTTCCGATGCCTCATACGAAGGCATTCAATACCTACATCCAGACTTGGGGAACGGTGATCGTTTGGGATAAAGATCACACGATGGTCAATGAGGACAATGTTCTTCGCCCCAATCTTTTGGGTGCGATGTTGCGTCTTTCTTCCCGCTTCCCGTCTTGGACACATGTTGTTCTGACAGAAAACTCATTTTCTTCGACCTGTGAAATGTTTGACCGAGAGCCCGAGTTGGAGGAGATTTTTTCAATGGTTCTGTGTCGGGATAATTATTTTTCGACCCCAGCAATTCGTCGTTATTTCTGGAGCACTGGGAGGTATTGGTGGTACTTCAGAAAAAGAAAAATTAAAAGGGAGAAAGTGCGCCGACGAGAACGCAGGGTGAACGACCTATTTGTCGGCAAGAGAGTCGTGCTGATTGATGATTTACACCACGGTCGGGTTCCCAATCACAGTTGTGTTATCCAAAGTAAACTGTGGCAGGGAGAAGAGGTCTCTCCGGGAGAGCTGGACTGGCCCAATCGCCTTGAAGATAAGATTTTGGGAGTCTTGAAGCGCCTCTACAATCAACATCCTGTCCCAGTGACAGCTTAGGAGAATCCTTGTCGTCTAGTTACGGAAACCTTTTCAAGATCACAACGTTTGGTGAGTCTCATGGCGCCGGCATAGGAGTCGTCGTGGATGGCGTGCCCTCGGGCATGGATATTTCGCTTGAAGATATCCAAAAAGAGTTGGATCGTCGCCGCCCTGGCCAAAGCCTGATGACGACGAAGCGAAAGGAAGATGACAAGGTAGAAATTCTGTCTGGTGTGTTCGAGGGAAAGACCACAGGGGCTCCCATTGGAATGTTGATTCGTAATCGAGATGCCGACAGCTCGAAATATGACAAAATAAAACATCTCTATCGTCCAGGACACGCTGATTACACCTATCATCATAAGTATGCACTAAGGGATCACCGGGGTGGGGGGCGAAGCAGTGGAAGGGAAACCGCTTGTCGAGTCGCCGCTGGGGCAATTGCTTTGAAGTTTCTAGAGAGCAAAGGGATTTTTATCAAAGCGGCTACGACTCAGATTCAAGATGTCCTAGCGAAGCAGTGGAAAGAAGACGAGATCGAGAATAACCCAGTACGAACGGCTGATCCTGATGTTGCCGATGAAATGGCCGAAAGGGTCAAGTCGGCGATGGCTGAAGGTGACAGTGTCGGTGGTGTGGTTGAGTGTCGCGTATATGGCTGTCCCGTTGGTTTGGGAGAACCCCTCTACGACAAACTCGATGCTATGTTGGCAAAGGCGATGTTCTCAATCGGTACTGTGAGGGGATTGACCTTTGGGAATGGTTTTGATTCAGCAGGGCTAAAAGGTTCGGAAAACAACGACGCCATGGATGAGAACGGTTTTCTCTCCAACCGCTGTGGGGGCATTCTTGGTGGGCTCTCCAATGGAATGCCGATCGTGATGAATATGGCGATCAAAGCCACGGCAAGTGTCGCGAGATATCAGAAGACTCAGTCAGTGGATGGTGAAAGTTCAGACCTAAGAGTGGAGGGTCGGCATGACCCCTGTATCTGTCCTCGAGCGGTTCCAGTTGTTGAAGCGATGGCGGCTTTGACCGTCGCTGACGCTTATCTTTTAGCCTGCACTCAGGATCCTAAACTTTCTTCGGGAAACACCTGAAATGTCAAAGCTCATCGACGGAAAAGCCATAGCTCTCGAACTGAGGGAAGAGATTCGGGTTGACGTGGAGACGTTGGTTTCCGGAGGCGCCCGAGCTCCTGGCCTGGCGGTGGTCCTTGTGGGTGACAATCCAGCCTCTCAGGTCTATGTTAGAAACAAGACAAAAGCTTGTGAGAAAGCAGGGATCTATCATCGACAAATTGACCTTTCTGAATCAACAACCATGGATGAATTGCTGAAGGTTGTTCAAGACCTCAACAGCGATGAAAAAATTGATGGGATTCTGGTGCAACTACCTCTTCCGGGTCATCTTGATGAATCGGAGGTGATCAAAGCGATTGATCCCAACAAGGATGTCGATGGTTTTCACCCTGTGAATATGGGGCGTCTTGTTCTTGGAGAAGATGGCTTTGTGCCATGCACCCCCATGGGAATGATGGTTATGCTTGAGAAAGCTGGAATAGAGCTTACAGGAAAGAACCTCGTGGTCGTAGGGAGATCTAACATTGTCGGTAAGCCTATGGCCATGCTTTGCTTGCAGAAAGGGGTCGATGCAACGGTGACGGTCTGTCACTCTCGGACCAAAAATTTACCTGAAGTCGTCGCAGAAGCGGATGTGGTCGTTGCGGCTATTGGGCGTGCGAAGATGATTACAGCTGACATGGTTAAGCCCGGAGCTGTGGTCCTAGATGTCGGTATCAACCGCCTTGATGACGGCAGTCTCTGTGGCGATGTGGATTTTGATGGTGTCGAAGAGAAGGCGTTGGCGATCACACCGGTTCCTGGTGGAGTGGGGCCGATGACCATCGCTCTCCTTCTTTCCAATACCTTAAAATCTAGGAAAGCGAGATAAAAACCTCGAGACCTCTTCTTTCTTCTTATTAGCTGAATCTCACCCGAGGGAGAGAAATGGCTGAAGAGGTGCCTCTAAAACCCTCCGGGCCACCTTGTTAAACGCTTGGTTTCTTTAGTTTGTCGCGGGACATCTAGACCGTTCCAATGAGCACTTCCAGAAGAAACACCCGCCCCGTTC
>Ga0233432_10003700_pt1 | contig 13754 bp, 8 predicted proteins | sample SI_122_August201_6_FD_179870 | JGI IMG/M metagenome (GOLD analysis project Ga0233432, IMG submission 179870) | Seawater microbial communities from Saanich Inlet, British Columbia, Canada - SI_122_August2016_10_MG | ecosystem: Environmental > Aquatic > Marine > Inlet | place: Canada: British...
CTTTTCACTCGCCAAACGCAATGCCTCATCGTAGAGTGCATGTATGTCGGCACCGTGGTCGAGGAGGAGGCGCACCACCTCCAAGTGACCATGACGACTCGCCTCACGCAATGCCTCATCGTAGAATGCATGTATGTCGGCGTTGTGGTCGAGGAGGAGGCGCACCATCTCCAAGTGACCATGACGACTCGCATAACGCAATGCCTCATCGTCATTTGCATGTATGTCGGCACCACGATCGAGAAAAAAGCGCACAATTTCCAAGTAACTATCCCGACTCGCATCCCGACTCGCATGACGCATTACGAAGTCGTCAAAGTGATGCATGTCTGCGCCGCGGTCAAGGAGGAGACGCACCACGTCCAAGTGACCCTCCTTACTCGCATAATACAATGCCTGATCGTTCAGCGCGTGTATGTCGGCACCACGATCGAGGAGGAGGTGCACCACGTCCAAGTGACCCTTTTCACTCGCCAGACGCAATGCTTCATCGTTTCGTGCATGTATGTCGGCACCGCGATCGAGGAGGAGGCGCACCACGTCCAAGTGACCCTTTTGACTCGCCAGACGCAATGCTTCATCGTTTCGTGCATGTATGTCGGCACCGCGGTCGAGGAGGAGGCGTGCCACGTCCAAATGACGAGAAAAACTCGCATGACGCAATGCCTGATCGTCATTTGCATGTATGTTTGCACCCCGGTCGAGGAGGAGGCGCACTACGTCCAGGTGACCATTATCACTCGCCAAACGCAATGTCTCATCATTTTTTGCATGTATGTCGGCACCACGATCGAGAAAAAAGCGCACAATTTCCAAGTAACCATTCCGACTCGCATGACGCATTACGAAGTCGTCAAAGTGATGCATGTCTGCGCCGCGGTCAAGGAGGAGACGCACCACGTCCAAGTGACCCTCGTTACTCGCATAATACAATGCCTGATCGTTCAGCGCGTGTATGTCGGCACCGCGATCGAGGAGGAGGCGCACAATCTCCAAGTGACCACGATTACTTGCCCAACGCAATGCGTGATCATTTTCTGCATGGACATTTGCACCGCGGTCGAGCAAAAGACGTATTTCCTCCAAATTACAATTCGTGCTTGCAGTGACAAACTCTGCATCCATTTGGTCTGCCCAATTTGGCTTGCACTTTCGTGCGTACCAAACGCGCCAGGTGTTGAAATGGTCGGGTTTCGTTGCCCACCCCCTCGCCACGCACGCTCGTCGCCACACCGTCTCGTCGCATCGCACGGCTGTGCACCACTTGCCCATGTTTTCACACTCGGACGAGCGAGAAGCGTGGTCAAGCACGAGATCTTTAAGCTCGTCAGAGAGCAATTCGAATTTTTCATTGTTTGTCGGCCCGTTTGTCGGCTCGTTGGAATCGCCCGCATTGCTGCGTTTGGGATTTGTGTCAAGTGAAACAAGAGAAGGGATCATATGTTACGTTACACCACTCTTCACGTTCCTTTTTTATATGACAGTAAAAGAACAACGAACCTTTAGAAAAGGTTTCTTTCGTGAACCTTTTCTAAAGGTTCTGATCTGGGTTTAGATGTTTTTCAAAGACGGCTTGCATGCGTGCCACGTTGTGATTGCTATTGTGATCGTCTAGCACGATCATGCGAATGTGTTTGATTGGTTGAACCGATCCTCCACCAAAGTAGGCAGACTTTGTTGCGTTTATGAATTCTTCTGCGACAATATCGGCGGGATTGTGGAAGGCGCCTGCTCCGATGGCGGAGACGATGAGGGTGTCTACGCCTGCGGTTGCGGCGGCTGCGAAGATGGCTTTCCAGGTGATGAGGATTTTGGAGCGAAGATACGGATCGTTGATCGCCTGTGTTTCATTTTGATAGTATTTTGCAGCAGCCGATATGACGGTAACGGGTGTTGGATGAAAAGGTTCGAAATGTTCGTTTAAATTTATGGTGACACCGGGTGTCACAAGAGCGGTCCCCGATTTGATGGGGTAGTGTCGGGATTCGCATTTGAGCAATGGCAAGAGTGTGCTTCGATGGCAGAATTGTTCTTCTTGAGCTCTCGCACCCGTGCAAAACCCACCTCCCGGTCTGGAAGGATTGGCCATGTTTAAAACGCCCACAAGTCCATTAGATGGATCAGACGCTGCCAAGCTGGCTGCTGAGATCATGTCGCCTTTTTCAAAGGAGAGTTTGCCAGTGAATGCAGCATATGCATTTACAGGATCGTGGCGAACGCGGTAGGTGGGAGTGCAGTGGATCACGTGTTGACAGAGAGTGTCAGGAGGCTCGACTCCGTTGTAAAAGCAAAATTCGGCCCACGCTTCTGCTTGGGTTTCAAGATATGCTTGATCTACAACAAGATTTTTCATATTGTGAAATATCCCAAGAGTTTGCAATGCTTGATTGTAAACGGCCATGTGTCGTGTCGTGATTAAAGACTCTCGTGTTTCCATTGTTGAACCTTTAGAAAAGGTTCACGAAAGAAAACACAAAAGAAAGCACGAAAGGAGGTTCTGAACCTTTTCTAAAGGTTCCTCAGTTTTCTATTTTTTAGCGTAATACATTTTTTACGAGTACAAAGGGCTGCCTTTTAGCATGTGCATGTTGTGTGCTAGATAGTGCAGAAGTATTATGTTCACTATGTGAACGATGGACGTTACCAGTTCGAATTCGAAGAGGAGTTCGTAGGATTCTTTGGATTCGATGTCCATCATGACGAGAGTGGACCCGACGGCGCCCCACCCTAGCAAAAAGGCGAGAGACAGGACGACAATGATGGCTGTTTGTTGCACCTTGTCTAGACGCATGATGGATCGGTGGAAATAAAATATAATTGCATTGAGTAGCGTAAATCCGAATTTTAGTATTGTAAACACCGCGGTTGCATCATTGCTGAGTGGCCAGTTGAGGCCAACGATGGCGATTTTGATGAATTGCAAAACCAATACCACCACGACCAATAGTTTTAGAGCGTTTGTGAGCGTTGCGAGTGGATAGCCCGCCTCAAGGTACTCAAATTCCACGCGGTCTGTTTTTACAAACCAATTTGCTTCGATGGCAATCATGGTGAATTGCAAGCAGATCAATATGCAGTCGATGGTCGCGTAAGGTAACAATTTCGATCGATTTTCTTCGAGTTTGATGAAGGTGATCATGCCACTGTTCAATGCGACGAGTGTTAGATTTGTACCAAATGAAAGCCATGAAGCAAAATAGCCAGATGTCATGAGAGATCTGAGCACAGAGGCCATCAGCACGCTCATAGGTCGTAACCAATTTTGATAAAAAGAGACGATTAGTATGAGTGATGCAAAGGATATGAATGCAGAGCTTATGTTGATGACTGTAAAGATTTCTAGTTTTTCAAAGATGTGTATGTCTTGCAGACTGTAAAGAATTTTGAGGAGGCATAGCACGCCCCATGCCGACGAAACGATGCTGAAAAATAATTTCATCCAATGAATTCCGGTTTGAATTCCGGTTTGAATTCCGGTTTGATGATAGCGGTTAAATGAGTATTATATATCTACGCAACTCAACACGAACGGAAGAGGACTCCGCTCAGGGTGACCAGGTGATTCCTACGTAAATTAAAATGGTGGCTAACAGTACAATGTCTATGATGATGGCAGTGAGTCTCAATATTGGCTCGTAACATTCTATCCGAATATTGCGAGCGACTGCAAGGGCGTACAGGAGGCCTGAAAGCGCGCCCATGTAATGCGCCCAAAGCGCAATTGCGCCGTTTGTGTCCATATAGGCGATATCGAATGCAAAGTAAGCTACGAACAGAAGAAGCCATAGCAATGGAAAGCGACGTTCGTTCCAGTTGAAGACCAAATCTGCACCAAAAGCGCCCAAAAGACCGTAGATTGCACCACTCGCACCGGCGATTCTCAACGGTGATTTGGTCGTAAGCACGGCCTCTGCGGCTCCACCCACAAATCCTGCTGTCGTGTAGATGATCGCTACGCGAATAGGCCCATGAAACACTTCGAGCACAGTCCCCACAATGATCTGGACAAACATGTTGCTATACAGGTGTATCGCATCAAAATGTATTAAAATGTATGAAAGCAAATGCAAAGGTTCTCCTGGCGTCGGAGGCACATGAATAGACCATCGCGCGACCAATTCTGGCGATGTGTAAAAAAGTGTCACCTGCACGATCGTAAGCAAAATGGTCGTCACTGGCAATCCGAAAAACCATCTGTTCGATGCAAATTGACATAAACCGTTGGAGAGAATATAGTATCTCATACCAGGTGGCATGTTCTATATAAATGAATGACATTCCTCTTATTACTTTTATACGGCATGTCAACCAATGTGCCACCGAATTTGCAAAGAGCTCAAGAACTTGCACTGGCGCAAAGTGACGAAAATGACAAAGTGAGATTTCAAAAAGCTGTAGAAAATATGGAAAAAATATTAATCAAACTAAGAACAACCGAGAGAAAATATGAAAATATGAACCAAACATTTAATGGATACAAGGATTCAAATTATAACATGCTGCTTTGTTTTGTAAGATTATATGGTACAAATAAATCTAGTAGCAAAGCTGAAAGGGAGGTTCTGACCAAAAATCATGTTTTAGGAATCATTCTGTTTTATTGCGATGTTTGCTTTTTTGTCATTCTACAGAATATACCGATTAGTCGAGATGTGATCAACACAGATATAGGCAAAGTGACAAATTTTACAGAAAACAACAAATCCTTGGCCGAGATCTTTTTGAAAAAAATGTGGCAACACTATTGCCTCACGAAATTGAGTAGTTCCAATAGTTACATGACTCATCTTAATGTGGTGTTTGGCAGTCTCATGTTTCAAAAATTGTTAATTCTATTTGATACAAAAGGTCTTACTCAATTCAGATTAATCTATAACGACGTAAGAAATCACATGCAAACGGTAATGCAAGCAAGAAACAAAGATGATAATCAATTACTTTTAGACGAATGTACAATGTTTATGAGACAATATTTTCAAACTCGTACTCATATTTCAGGAGCCACCCTCATTGAAGCTGAGGCATGGCGAGGAATGTTTCTATATCTTGTGGAAAATGATCATAGCTTGAATCTCGCCTTGTATGCAGAAGAACAAATCATGATGTTTATGACACACAACTTTTTCAAACTCTTGTACAGTGATGAGCAAAACATAGTGTCGAAAATGCAAGAATCATGTCAATATGCAAATGAATATATTTGTTTCACATTGGATCGAACTATCAAAAGACAAAGATTAGAATATGCGAAATGTTTCAATATGGAAAAGATTATGACTATTATTTCAAAATTTTATGAGGAATACTCGTACGAATCATTGTTTCCTGATGTGGCTGCACGAGTGCAGCAAGGGTACCAATTTTTGGTCGAGCCGGTGGTTGAGCCGGATTCGGATGATGACATGTTTCAGATGCTTGAAGATGCTATGGAAACGTATGACGATAGTAGAGACACACGTGCTGAACCAGAGGTTACGTCAATTGCTGAGGACGTTGACCAAAGAGAGGCCGCTGCTGCCGAGGGAGGTGCCGAGGGAGGTGCCGAGGAAGGTGCCGAGGGAGGTGTCGAAGCTGATTCCACGTGGAATGGGTACATTATGGAAGCAACTGGTGATGTGGATAAAAGGAAATCTTGCCCGCCATTATCAACTGGTCAATACTCTATAGAGGATTACTGTGGAGATAGCAATTGTTTGTATCAAAACTTGGCATATTTGGCATCAACTAAAGGTATAACATCTCAAGATGATTCAATTTGGACGACCTCAAATCTACGTCATGCTTGTGTGGAATGGCTCAATCGTGGCGGTCCTCTCGTGGATCAGTTTGTGAACATGCTTATCAAAAACATCGACGATCATGTTGAAAATCCCGTCTTGTCTGCAATTTATTTCAATACGAATTTAATCTCAGATCGTGACAGATTTGTGAAACATTATAATGAAAAGTATATTTCAAAGGTCGACATGTGGTCGATTCCATTGGATGCGTTCATGATTGCACACGTAACTGGTGTGCACATCTGTATGTACACTCGTCGCAAAGACGATGCAACAACTCTAGAATGTTTGGAATCTTACGGGCCTTTCACGGCTTCTACTACTTTATGCTTGTTAAACGAGGGAATGAATGAAACACAAAGTGGCTACGTATTTCAATCGATCTTACCAATGGTTTCACGTGATATTCCCGATCCGGAATGTAAGACATGGGTTGGTATAATAGACGAAATCAAGCAAAATGATGACGATCCGTCTATACTTTATAGAAGTGTACAGAGTGCTTCAACGTGCCCCGTACTGAGGTATGGACAATACAAGGACCAAGACCGTGGAGGGAATGGTGACTGCTTGTACAGAAACCTGGCGTTCCTAGCATCTGAAAATGGAATAAAAAACGGTGCAGAGAATTGGACTGCGCAAACTCTTCGTCAAGCCTGTATGAACTGGATGCTGGAGCCTGCTCCGGATGAGGACAAGGTGCAGGAGGCGTACAAGGAAGATTTGAAGAAGAATATCAATTACCTGATACAAGAATTTTTGGAGAAGCCGTTCCAAGCCACTATTCGAGAAACGGGGTTCATGATCAATCGTAAAGTTGGAAATAAAGCGCTGAAAGCAATGACATTTGAGCAACGTTTCCGAGTGTATGTCGATATTCACAGAGGAGGAACCGTTTGGGCCAATCTCGTGGACGTGGGTGTGGCTGCTTGGGTGCTAAGGACTGGCATATGCATCTACAGACAAATAAACAATTCTACTTTCGATTTAAGAGTGGTTAGTGCGGATGGTCCCTTGGATGCGAGCATCACCCTTTGTCTTTGGAACAAGGGGGCGACCGTTCAAAAGGGAAGTGGGTTGCATTTTGCCGCGATTTGTCCTTTGATAGAACGGTAAAGAACGGTAAATCGTAACGGAAATCAAGGAATGTTGATCAGTGATTGATCAACGATCGAGTTTGTACAAATACGCTAAAATAAAAGGTAGACCCAAACCTTTAGAAAGGAACGAACCTTTTCTAAAGTTTCTTTGCAATGTCTGAACACAACCGAAGCGACAAGGAAGCAAACGAAGAAAAGAAGCGAGATGCATGGTTGCTCGAAAGAGAGCAACCTACATTTTATCCTGTGATTAGCTCTACGTTGCTGGAGATTGTAGAGCGCCAGTATACAACCGTATGGTTTCCTAATGAGATTCAGATCCTCCCACAAGAGCGGGATCAGTACAAGAAGATGTCCGTTGACGAACAAAAGTTTTTATCGAGCGTGCTGGCTTTTTTCGCATCCTCGGACAGCCTCGTAGCCAAGAATCTGGTGGAGCGATTTCAGCAAGATGCAAAGGATCCGCAAGCCATTGCATTTTATGCATGCCAGAATATGATGGAGAATGTGCATTCTCAGGTTTACGGTAACTTGATCAATCTGCTGATTGAGAATGAGGACGAGCGTGAGAAGCTTTTCCACGGTATTCGCGATATTCCAAGTGTTAAGAAGAAGGGCGAGTGGGTGGAAAAGTGGATGAGGGCCGATGCCCCGTTTGCGCAACGTTTGGTCGCATTTTCAATTGTGGAGGGTCTCTTTTTTCAAGGCTCATTTGCGGCAATTTTTTGGTTGAAACAAAAGAACTACGAGATGCCGGGCGTGTTCATGTCGAATGAGTTCATAGCCCGCGATGAGCAGTTGCATTGTGAATTTGCGCATGTGCTTTACAACCTGCTATCGGAGAAATGTTCGAATTCGGAGATTTACGACATGGTCAAAGAGGCCGTCGAGTGCGAGTCCGAGTTCATGACGGAAGCTTTGCCTGTGAGTCTGATTGCTATGAATAAAGAGATGATGGTGCAATACATTCAGTTTACAGCGGACGAACTTTGCAACGCGTTGAAGATACCACGACTTTACAATCAATCCAACCCATTTCTTTGGATGGAAAATCTCGCATTGGAAGGTAAAACGAACTTTTTTGAACGCCGCGTTACAGATTACCAGCGTACGGGTATGGAGATGTTGTCTCTTGACGACAAACTAGATTTTTAAATAAGAGGGAATTGGTGAGAGTTAGTAGAGGAGTAAAATCGAAGAGAGCCGATAAGAGAGCGGATAGAAGAGCGGATTGTATGGAAAGCTCGAGTGAAGACGGTGCAGCCGATGACAATGATGACGATGATGACATGTTTGCTGAAGGTGATAGCACTTTAACATTTGATTTTGAACTGAGCAGTTTAGAGCAAAACGCAAGGAATGTAGTCAGATACTGGAAAACTGTGCTGTCGCTCTTGAATATAAATGTTATAAACTCTGATTCGCCTTTGGAGTTTATAAACGAAGTAGACAATGAGAGGATGCTATGGAATGCCTATGCAGTTGATCTTCAAAATGCTCGTGTGGGGTCACTTATCAAAATTTTGTTTACGGAATTGATGAATGCAACGCAGCCACTGGGCATAACCGATTTGACCGCCGCGTTGCCTGCACTGTTGCAAAATGCAGAGAATCACGGGGTGAGGTATGTTGTGCACAACATTCTGGACTTTATCAATCGCTGCTATGAATTGAATAAAACGTTCAACGAGTTGAGAATGCAAATGTTACCGGTGAAGCAGTGGTATCCTCTTCTCATGCACGAAGTGCGGGCTGAGTATAAATCCAAACAAGACAGTATCGAACGCCGGTACAACTCCATTGTCGAATTGATTACATTTATGAGTTCGGTGATGGTAGACATGGAAGCAAACGTGCAGCCTCAGAGGCAAAAACAGTTGTTGTTTTGGCTTATAAATGTAACAGGATTGAAACAATTCGAGGAAATGCACGATCGATATGTTATTTTCAAAAACAAACTCGATGAATTGAACAGATATTATGAAGAATTTCAAACAATGCTCGGTGTTACAAACCGCTTCATCCTTTCAGACGAGTACAAACCTCCCGATTTGAAAACGTTGGCAACGGACTCAATGAGTGCAAAACGCGAGTACGAGTGCTTCATCCGCACATTTTGTCAGCAATTTCAAGAAGCAATGCAGACGATTGCCTCGGGTAGTGACAAGTGCATGGAGCAGGCGCGAGTGCTCAATGATGCAAATGTTCCGACCGACTTGTTTATGAAGCGTTCGATATCGCCACGTCTGACATCCGATCAGAAAAAACTACCCGATGAGATCACTGTCAACGCCGCCAGGTGCTCAGCCTTGGTTTCAACCTGGGATTTGGACAATGGTGATGGATCCGTTTGCAGTATTGCGGTCTTATTGGTTGCAGATGTGGGCGGTGTCTTTGCGCACCCGTACATTCGAATGCAAGACTTTTTTGCCAAAGATTTTCTCATATCCAAAGATACAAAGACATTCGAATTTTACACGACGCGGCCTTGTTACATTTATGCAATCAAAGACTATCGTGATGACGATGGCTCGTTTTCACAAACTATGATGCAGGCGCTTTGTATCGCCTATCATATCAACAAATTAGGCGATGAAATGAGCGCCGCTATCGAAAATGTCTACAATCATTTCGGATCTTCGTTTCGATCGGACTTCAAATTAACAGATTATTCGTGGTCTAATTGTGAAAATCCTTGGAAACATTTTTTGCAAAGCTCTAGCAAGGCAGCTGGTGTGACTGTCCAAGATTCCTTTATGATGTGCGTGGCACAAAAGGACTCTTTGTATGCCAGTGATCAAACTCTCGACACAGTTTTAGGGGACGATATGATTTCAAACGAGCAGCCTTTCCTCGTAAATGGCACCGAGTTATCCGGTAATTCAACTGTGGTCGAAATACTAGTAGAAAGTGCAGCAAAGAGTGCTGACAGTATGTCTTCCTTTGAAGATCCTTGGTCAGGCCTGTGCAGTGTGAGAAAAGGAGCGAGGAGCTTTGGAGGGCAAGTCTTTAACATCTGGGGACCTGCGTCGTACAATCAAGGAATGAACAATGGTGTTCCGTTTGATGACATACAAACCATGCAAACGTGCCCACCGCTCGAGATGGGCACATACTATGACGCAGATCAAGGTGGAAACGGAGACTGTCTGTACAAGAATCTGGTCTACTTGTGTCATAGATACTTACTTCCTATCCAGCATACATCACACGATTTACGACAACAATGCGCAGCCTGGCTCGAATATCCGATTGTAGAAGATGACAACACTCCCGAAATGGCGGGTAGAAGACACATACGCGATAGATTAAATGTGGAATTCGACACTACGCTTACAAATCCCTTGCAAGGTGCATATCGTGAAGATGTCGCCTACATTGTAGACAAGTATGGAGAAGCGAATGTGAAAAGTATGGACTCAGCACGCAGGCTGCACGCTTATGCAGAGCACCACCGACAGGAGGAGGTTTGGGGAAATTTGATTGACGTTGCGGTAGCCGCGTACGTCTTGAATGTTCACATATGCATTTATCGTGGCAATTCAGATTTGAACGTGGTGAGCAGCGTAGGACCTCCTGGCACGCACACAATGTGCCTTTGGAACAAGGGTACCAGCATCGACTCTGCCGGAACGCATTATGCGGCCATTCTTCCGTACCAACGACGCACGTTTGATCGTGTTCACGACGATGACGACGACGATGACGACGACGAGTGGGAAGACGCAGTGGTGCCGGGCGCGCAAGACGATGCGCAAGACGATGACGACGAATGGGATTCTCCAGTAGGGCCTAATGAAATGGATATGAACTCCTTGGTACCAATCGAAGCACCGAAGCGCCAAGCAAAAGAAATCCAGCGCGATGAAGGAACCCCGATGGAACCTTCGCAAAACCTATGGTTTACACAAGCATACGAACCTGATTGGATGAATCTTCCAGAGTATAAACGTCTGGTTCATGCATACAACAATCGGCGTCAAATAAACGAGAAGAACATGGGTACAAAAGAGTATATATATCGAAAATCATATGAAACGGAAGCAATGACTCTCACACCGAGACGCCTCCACGATGCTTACGCAAGAGCTTTACTCTCACAAGTAATCAGTGCAACGAGTAAAGATCAAATCTACGAAGAGATGCTGGTGTATGGTAATCAAAAAGTGCCCAACTCACAAGCTTGCGTGTATGAATATGGTGTCATGCGGACCATTCAGATTGATACACAAACCTTCTTGTCGAATGGTATGATGACTCCCGACGCAGTTCGCTTCAATTTTGAAGACATGGCGAGATTGATAGAGTTCATTGGTGTGCGCGAGTTTGCCGAATTGACAACCCATACCTGGAACACGGATTCTTCTTCTTCCGGATTAAAAAAGTGGTATGATCATCTACATTCGTCAAAAAGTCCCTCAATCCTTTGTAAAATCATTGGAAAATGGGGCGAATTCTTGGGGTCTGGATTTGGTGCTTATCAATCAAATCATTTTAGCGAAATGATGAATGCTGATGAAGATAAGACTTTACAATATATCGATATTGCCAATTTTGCACGTTCTCAATATCGAACCCCCATCCGCGCTATGGAGTTCAACGACATCAAAACGAAACGGGTTGGGCTTATTCGTGTGGATGATGAGATACTGATCATTATGAAAACGTTCGACTCTCCCCAAGAAACGTTGGAAAAACGCGGCAGAGAGGCGAAGACAAAAGTTGACGTAAACCCACCCGCAGGCACTGAGAGGATGCGCGACCAGCTCACCATCACGCTCGTGCATCCCTCTAGAAATGATTTTACAAACTGGATCGAAAAGCCCGAGTGCCAAGTTCTTAAAACGTCGATACTTGGATTGTTTGAACGCATTAAAACTATTTACAGCATGATTCCATCGGAGAGGACGCCCGAAGGCTTCGTGTTGAAACGACCTCCTGTTGTCTTCAAACTTGCAAACACGTTGAATCTACACCCTGTGCAGCTCAAACACTCGTATGAATCACAGCTTGACATCGCCACTGTACGTCTAATACAGCTCAGCAACAAGCCACTAGATACTGGTTTAAACGGTCTATTGGAAGTATTACAATCTCAGATTACTCAACAAAGTGTCGATGCGATCGAATTAGTGCACAATTCTCGCATTTTGTGTGGCAAGCGCGTAACCCCGCCTTCGCTTCCCGTAGACTTGCCCTATCATTCAAAACACACCATGCAAAACTGGGTGCAAGCCTTGTACTCGCCAGTCGATGTAGAATATCTACCACGATGTGGGTTCACAAAGGCGGTGTTCGAAATGTTACGCACTCTTGTCTCCGTAAAACATCCGACGGCACAATATGCCCTGACAAAAAACGATGTTGACAACCAGACTCTTTGCGAGCCGTAAAACGTCAAACCTAATTTGTCGCGCTAAAACCTTGAACCTTTAAAAAAAGCAAACTCGTAGATCACCACAAATGTCGCGAATCCTGTCTCAACATGTTGTAGAAGCAGAAGAGGATACAGTGACCGGATCGATTGCCACTACGATGGAAACGTTGCTGAAAAGTACAAACCACATGGCGCTTCTTTATGCCGACGCCCACCAATCGCCCGAGTCGCAAGCTTTCAAAAATATTGTTTTCAAATTGAATGGGTACCAGTCTATACCTGTGAGTGTTTTCAATGATGATTGGAGCCATGGAGTGAGTGGCGTCGCGGTAAAAGACGAGGCGGCACAACGGATTTTGAACATGTCGGACGAGGAACGCGCTCAACTTGCTCAAAAATTGGCTGATAGCATTCCGAATGAGCTGCGTCAACAAAACATTCAGGTAGGTCCTTCGTTCCCTAGCACCGGCTCAAGCGATACCGAATCGTGGATCGCAGGCTTCGACGCGGCCAATGAATGCGTAGGGTTTTACATTACACATGAAGTGCGCAAGCATCCTTGCGGCCTACCAGGAATAGACAGAGTGCATCGCACTCTCTACCTGATTGCAAAAGGAGGGTCGTCGCGAGCCGGTCAAGAGTTCCACGTCAAATTCACCGAACAAATTCGAGCTGCCAAATCGCTCAGTGAGATCGGATCGTTGACAGAAGACATGCGAAGATTGCACCAAGTATCAAGGCGCAAACGCTGTCGTCTGTTATACATGGCGGCACAAATCTTTGGCATTGAAGACGAAATCTCCTCCACAAGCGATCACACCGCCCATGACCAAGACGCCTCCACACGCGTCGCTGTGCCACAGTTTGATGTCCACACAAATCAATTGCATAATGACGATACCGACAGTTCAAAACCATGGTATTACTACGCTGGTGCAGTGAATGGAAATTTATCACAAGGCATCATAGCAGTGAGCAACATGACCGATGGAATGATACTCTTTCGAAAAACAGTCGATGGAGAGTTGGGTGCTCAGATCCGAAACGGGTTTTTCAATTCAATCCCGTTTGGTTCGGTGCGCACCAGCTCCGTCCTCGATACGTACACAGCTGCACTCAAAAAAATACAAGACCGAACCCTTCCACATCCTGACAAAGAGTGGATTCAACAACGATTTGCATGGATGGGCCTGAAAGGCAAGGATAAAGACATTCTCAATGCACACCCCGCACCGCTCTGGGGATCCCACGCTCGTCTGACGTGGTCGATACACCCGTCGCCCGATCTCAACCTCAACGAATTCGAACCAGCGCACCTGCAACCCCTCTGCGTAGCCATCAGCGGCACAGAACGAATGAAACTGAAAGCGGTCACGCAGCATCTAAAAAAACATGTCTGACACACACCCTTGTCCTCCCTTGCCCTCCCTAGTCCTCCCTTGTCCTCCCCTGTCTTCGTATAAAAAGCACATCTTTGAAAGTTTGTCAAAGCCATGG
>Ga0233432_10003703_pt1 | contig 13748 bp, 8 predicted proteins | sample SI_122_August201_6_FD_179870 | JGI IMG/M metagenome (GOLD analysis project Ga0233432, IMG submission 179870) | Seawater microbial communities from Saanich Inlet, British Columbia, Canada - SI_122_August2016_10_MG | ecosystem: Environmental > Aquatic > Marine > Inlet | place: Canada: British...
CAAGAAAATATCATGGGTGAGTGTAGAACTGTTATCTCCAAGATCATACATTTGAATTGTCGAGCCCTCATAAAAATAAATTCCTCCAGTCGAGCCTGATGGCACATAGTCTTCTATATCTGAGGCCGCAGTGGCTTTGTTGAGCTCTAAAGACCCTCGAGTGAGCACCATGGCTCATCAGCTCAAGAAGATGGCAGAATTAAATATGGTGAGCATTGATTTGGGCCTAGCTAAAATCAAGAAAAGTCTTCAAGAGGGCGACGTCTACTTGGCCAAGTACCAAGTCGAGGCCCTCGAAGGAATTTTACCAGAGGGCAGTCAGGAACTCAATTCATTCAAAGAGACCTTGGCCACTCCAGAATCTTTGGAGCTGATGGAGTCTCGAAGTCGTTTTTATCAAAGCGTGATCAAGGATTTTGGCGTATCTGGGCTCAGGGGATTTTGGGAACACCCCGTTCCACCTTTTCCAGATGACTGGAGAAGAAACAAATTGAGGAATCTACTGGGGCTGACCAAAGGATTTTACAAAAAGCAGGCTGAGAAAGTCAAAAAAATATTTGGCCCCAATCCCATCACCCACCAATTGACGAAGGCCACCACCATCACGGCCAAAGAGTCTAGCGTCAACAACGACTTCGACCTGGAGGATCCTTCAAAGATCCAAGAGCTTCGAGTCGTTTGGAATTTAAAGGGCAAGATGGCCGTCGCCTTGAACGGCACGATGATCTTGGATGTTAATGTTCCAAAAGGAAAAAAGGACACAGAAGTGATTCTCAAGCCCATCACGCTTGAGCTTCTCAAGAAGGGAAAAAACACTCTTTCTCTCACTGGAGACTCAAGCGATCCAGCTTTGAGTGGTGTCCTGAGCCTCAAAGGAATCGAGATTCCGGGTTCGTGATATTTTGAGTGACAGGAGTATGACGTTAAACTAAACTAAAAGGTTGAGGCTAGAGTGATATTCCAATTTGTGTGAACAAATATTGAAGAGCCACTCAGAACTGAACATGAATAATGGGATCGTTTGACTTGGCGGAATAGTTCGTGGATCATTTTTGAGTGATAGAAGAAACGACATCGAGCTTGACTGATTTATGTGGCTCGAACCTCAAAATCATTGATTGAGAAAAGTCGATACTGTCTTGATTGTTACTATAAGATAAATTACTTCAAAGATGAACACCAATGGGGGTCTTTAGACTCATCTTTTTTGCGTTAATATCGTTGTGTTTTTAATGGTGAGGTCAATAAGGGTGTGGTTTAAGGTGTGGAGATTATTCTTGTGATTTCCCGATGTGTAGCTGATTCATTTTGTCATTAAAGACCTCATAGGGCTGATCGTAACCCTGAATATCTAGGAAATTGGTTGGGTAAGATGTTAGGGGTAGGGAGGCTTTGGATTGTGCACTTCTGGCTTCTGTTGTTCGACCTAATTTTTCGAGAATGGTTGCATGGAGTTGATTGAGTTGTTTCTCAGTTTGGCATGGGCGTTTTGGATCATGCCTGAAGTAAACCAAATGGTGCAGATTGGCTTTCTCGATGAACTCCAAGGCTTTTTCCCATTGCTTTAATCCAACGAAGGCTAATGCCTTGCCATAGTGCTGAGATGCTGTCCATTTGTGCATTTCAGTCTTCCCATTCCTTTGTCTCCAGCTATTGAGGTTATTTATATCGATTTCGCTGTGGTATGGTCCTGAAAATAAGGTGGCAGCCCTATCATAATTTTTGTTTCCTAATGCTTTGAGACCATCTTCGAGGTCAATTCTATTGATATGATGTCTCATCGCTAAATAGCTCTGGTAAAAAAGCTTGTCTGGCTCAACAAGGAAAGGAAGTCCTGTTGTGCTCCAAGCGATTGTCCCATCACGGCGTACTAAGAATGTGTTTGGGAAATTATCTGCGGAAAACAGATCGAGGGAGCGAACGATGGGGTTTTTAAGACCCGATGGAGCCATCACAACTTCTGCTGGAAAATCATAGGCTTCGTGTAGTGCTTTAATTTGCTCGAGATCAGTTCCTAGAAAAACAAGAAGAATTTTTGCGCCTTGGTTGACGTGTTCCTTGGTTAATAGTGAAAACTGGTGAATGACACCTGATCCTGTCGGTTGTGGTTTGGGTTTTTTCTTTTTCTTTTTTTTGTGTTGAGTGGGAGATGACTCTAAGGGAGCAGCCTTTGGTGCTTTGTAGATAGATGGTTTGAGGATGAGGTTTCCATTGGCTGGAGGCTCAAGGAAGAGTACGGCTGTGATCTTGTCTTCATTGGGACTGGGAAAAACCATTTCTTCACCGTTGAGTCGGATAAATTTTGAACGAGGAAAAGGTGTTGTTAGTGAAGTTATGTCATGATTAATAATGAACCGTCTTTCGATACGTTTATAGGTATTGTTTAAAGAAAGATAATTTTTATTGCCTTGAAATAGATAATGTTGATGTCGTCGGTTACGAACAAATGAAAGAACGGCGTATGGCTCTTTCGCTTCAGACTCTAAAAACAGTTTTCGGTGGTGCTCGTAAAGATCAACATTATTCGCGATCAGACTGAGCACTAAGGCGGTGGCGTTGACGGTGGGGGAATCCTGGTCTTTCTTACTTTGTTGTGTAAAAGAGTCGATAATTTCTTTTTGACTAAGCTGGCCCTCCCTGAGGGCTATTTTGGCTAAACAAAATCGAGCGACTAATTTTGCTTCTTTTGAATCATCATTTTGGAGAATGGAATCTGCTTCGATTTTTGCAGCATCTAGGTATTTAGGTAGATTGGTGTGGCCCCACATACCTAATAGTGAGATAATTTTGATACTTTTAATCCATGAACCTTGTTGCTGATCGACGTTTTCTTGAGATGATTGAGAACTCAGGCTTAAGAGCTTCGAATAGTTATCTTTGGCTTCTTGCTGTGACAATCGATACCTAAAGGGGACTTGAGGTAAGAGGCTGGTGATATTTTGGCGTTGATTTATTTCTGTGTCATTTAGATGTTTGAACCAATGTTGGTTTGGTTGAACAAGAAAGTCTCCGTTGAATAAAGATTGGACCTGCATTCTGAAACGAGGTTGTGATGGAACGGGTCTAGGATAAGTGAAGTCTTTAGGGGCTGTTTTTTTGTTCGCATCTTGATGATGGCTTAGGTTGTTTTGGTTAGGCTTTAGAATGACCCGGCCATATTCATTGATGATGATGGCCGATGGGCTTGTTGTGGCGTAGGTGATGAAAGTTTTATTGCGAATCCCTTGGGGGAGCTTCATGACGGTGCAGTCGAGCCCAATTTCATGGATGATTGAGGCGCCAGAATCTGGTAGTTCATCGAGGTTAAAACTATAAACTTCAAATCGCTCAGGCATGAGCTGTTGTTCGTTTTTGATGTCACTGAGAAGCTTCTTGTGATTAAAGTCTTCTCTTGACCAAAAAACCGCTATGTAGGGGTGGCCCATTCGATCGTGAGGAAAATGTATCATTGGCCCGTCATCTCGATCAAAGTGTCCTGAAAAGACAACATTGAGTCGATCTGTGGTGGATTCTTTCTGAAGGTAGGCGATCGCTTCGTGATGATCTGGAAAACGTTGCCGTATTCGTTTGAGGTAATGATTTTTATCTTCAAAAAGAAGTAATTGATCCATCATGCTGACAGCTGTTTTAAGGCTTTTCAATTCAGCATTTGAATCTCGATATTGCTCAATGATTTGGGCCATCCCTTTTGCTCTTTCTTCCATAGAGGCCTTGGCTTGGGCCATATCTCGTTCGAGCAGTAAAAGATCAGCGTCGAGTCTAAGGTTCGAAAATTCAACTGGGGCCTTGGATAACTCTGTGCAAGTTTCAAAAAGGTCCTTGCGTGTTCGATCTGATTTATCGAGGGATAGTAACTGAATTTTCGATTTGAGGGACAGATAAAGCACTTCGTATCGATTTTTCGCATCGGGGTGTTTTTTGAGTAATTTATCCAAATCCCTAAGAAACTCTTTGTGTGCCCTTCGTTTTCGTACCGAAGACAGTTTGATGTCCATGGATTCCAAGGTTGAAGTGAATGCTTGAATGGACTCCTGGGGAACCTCAGATGAGGCATCTTTTGCGTCGACTCTGGCTGGAGTCGAAAACAGTAGGGCAATGGATAGGATGATGAAATGAAAGGGGGTTCTCATTGATCTATTAAAGAGTGAATGACTCAGATGGTTGGATAAACGTTTCTCGTCTTCAATGAGTTTGATTTGATGTAGATTTTTCAATTTTTATGTTGTTTCAAAGATTGGGTCAACACCTTCATTTGGGCCACGATTCTATGATGATGATGATCTAGGCTCTCGAAAAGTGTAAATTTGGGTCGCTTTAAAGATAAATCGGCCACAAGGTGAGATATTCATGGTATGGATAGGGGTTTCATCATTAAGAAACATCATGTGAAATGAGCCGTTATCACAATAATTTGAAGAAGAATCATCCTTTAGGCACTCATTTCTCACCCTAAATGGGGAAAGATTCAAGCATTTATTTTGCATCTGAGTCAAGGAGGATGGTCGAATCTTTTTGGCAGAACTGCCATAGAAATGCTACGCATCCCGACGGCAGTTCTGCCAAAAAAAATACTCTAAAAAACTTTCAAAAGGGTGAGGAATACGTGTTTAGGCTAAAAATTGAATTTGATTTTCTAAAACCAGTGGGTTGCACGATGATGAAAATGAATCAAAATTCATTATGTAGCTATGCACACACAATTCTTTACGTTTAAAATGAAAGATAGACCGTGTTATGCTTCAGATAAGTCAGATTGATACGATTGCTAGAGGGAAAGACCTTTTGAAGACACCATTAAAAATGAATAAAATTACAAGAGTCAGCTACTTTGGTTTAATTCTATTGTTTTTTTCTGGATGGGTTCTTGGGTCTGAGTCCTTTTACAAAGAACCTCAGTTATTTCCGCTGAATCATCCAAACGAAAAGACACGAAGTCAAATGATCGATCGTTTCGGACCAGTGGGAATGAGTGTTGAGTTGCGTTTGCCGGCTTTTCAAATGATCGTTGGTAAAATAGAAGAGGGCTCGCCTGCACAGATGAGCGGAAAATTAAAAACAGGTCAGAAAATTGAATCGATCAACGGACAAACTTTAAAAGATATCGACCCAAGGGTGCAATTGGCCAAGATCATCACTGAAGCAGAAGGCAAAGATGGGAAGATCATCTTTGAAATAAGCAGTGATGACAAAAACTCTCCAGATGAGGTGGTGGTCGAGATTCCGGTACTTGGGACTTACAGTGCTAGTTGGCCAGTGAACTGTAAAAAGTCTGACCTAATAGTACGAAACATGGCAAACTGGGTTAAAGAGCATGGTGCTTACAACTTGGATACTCAGGGTTGGTCTTCCTTGAATGGTTTTGGTATGTTGTTCTTGTTGTCGACAGGTGATGAGAGCGACTTATCTCATGTGAGAGGCTGGATTGAAAAGGTGATCGATCAATATAAGGGTGAAGATAAAATTCTGCTCAAGCCTTGGGTTTTTGGATCTGCGGCGATACCACTGGCTGAATATTTCCTTAGAACTGGGGATGAAAGGATTCTTCCTGTGATTGAAAAGATCGCGCATCACGCTTGCGGAACCATGTACAATGGTGGATGGAGTGGCCGTGGAGGTTTGGTTTTTGGGTATATGAATGGAGGGCACATGAACGCGGCTGGGGTTCATGTTCCAACATTCCTTTTATTGGCTAAAGAATGTGGGGTCGAGGTTGATGAGAAAATCCTCAAGGCTTCCCTTAAGCATCTCTATCGCTTTGCTGGAAAGGGAAGTTTAGCTTATGGAGATGGATTCCCTGAAACTTACTTCATCGATAACGGCAAAACGGGAGCCTTGGCTTTTGCGATGGCTGCTGCAGCGTCTCTTACCCCAAAGGGTGAGTCTTCTGTTTACGCCAAGGCCAGAGACATAAGTGCCCTGAGGGGTTTTTATGGCACGAATTACATGCTGACAGGGCATACGGGAGGAGGCATCGGTGAAGTTTGGCGCGGACCAGCCATGGGGTTTCTTCATCAAAAAGAAAAAGAAAAATATCGTTCATTCATGGATGGGCGGCAATGGCACCTTGAGCTATCTAGGCGATATGATGGGTCATTTGGCATTCTCAATGGCTCCAGCCGCTATGACAAACCTAGCACTTGGGGTCAGATGATGGCGCTGCAATATACCATTCCAAGAAAAACGTTACGTCTCAGTGGTCGAGAGCGTTCTAAATGGTCAAAACCTTATTTGCTTCCCGAAACGCCTTGGGGAACGAAAGAAGATCAAGATTTTTGTGAGCTTAGACCAGCAAAGCTTTCAAATGGGAAAGAACCTATTTTTGATAACAGTCTAGAAAAAGGCACCATCAATGGAATAGAAAGACTTTTTCGTGATGCAGAGGACACAAAACAACTGGCCGTCGATTATGCACATCATCCCGATCATGAAGTACGTCGAGAGATCGGGTCCGGATATATGAAACGAAACGAACAAGACAAAATCGTCGTTTCTTTACTTAAGCATCGCGATGCTCGAGTTCGCCGCTCAGCTTTGTCAGTGATCCATTCGAAGCATAAAGGAGTCCACGTTCTTCCTCCAGAAAGAATCAGTGAAGAGATGACAGCGATAGTCCTCGGCATGATCAACGACCCAATGGAGTCATGGTGGTGCGTTGAAAATGCACTAAGGGCAGCAAGCCTTCTTCCTAAAGAAAAGGTGCTTCCGCATTTAGACCGATTATTGTATTTCTTGACTCACGAGGAATGGTGGCTTCAACATGCTGCGATGATAGCTTTAGCACCATTTTCCGTTGATGAGCAAACTTATAAAAAAGTACTTCCGAAAATGAAAGAGATGATGGTTGCTAACACCCATGCTCCGGCGACGGGTTCGATGAGTGAATTCACTCGTTTACTTCCAACGGCTAGCCCAAAGGTTCAAAGAGCAGCGTTATCCATTTTTAAAGAAGCATATGCTTCGTTCCCAAAAGAATTGCTTCCTCCAGCAGGGAGCGAAGCAGCTGATGTCCTGAAAGGTGATATGGGTAAATACGTCCTACCGGTATCGCTTAAATATATTGCAAACCACATGATGAAAATTCCAGGTGGATTCGGCGAACTGTTCAAAGTGGCGAAGGTAAGATTTCCAGAGCAGGCTCTTCCATATCAACAAAACTACCTATGGGCAGATCACTCTAAGTTTGCACCAGATGTGAGAAAGGCGATTCAAGCTGTTTTTATGAACCAACTGGTGCCTGAGTATGTCACACGAAATTTTGGAGCATTGAACCTTGAGATGAGCAAAGGAGGAAACCCTTTTTGTCGATTGGAAGAGTTGGCTCTTCGATATCACAAAGCTGGCATCAATGATTACGACTGGAAAAATTTTGGGCCTGATCGAAACGAGATGACTTGGTCTTACTATAATTTTGACCCTGATGAAAAAAAACCATGGAGCCCAGGGGGAGACCGATCAAGAAAAATCAACTTCCCCGAAGGCATGGCTAAGTGGTCCTCATTAGAATTCGATGCCAAAAAAGCTGGTTGGAAGATTGGCCAAGCTCCATTTGGTCAGTCGGATGGTCTTTTGAGAACGGGCCCTCCAATGAGTCGTTACACCTCTTGTGACAACCCCGTTTGTCGATGCTCGGACCCAATGAAAACTCTATGGGAAAAAGAGGTTCTGATGATCAAGGGTCGTTTTAAGTTCCCACCAATGCAGAAAGGCCACAGTTATCGTCTTCTGTTTGGTGGAGCATCTCATGTTGGGATGGGCAATGGCCCAAGAGTCTTCATCAACGGCAAAGAGATGGTCAATGGGAAGGCAAAAATACGACGTGGTCACGGTGGTCGCCCCAGGGGAAAATTGCTCTCGCCAGCCATGGCCAAAGTATTCTCTGGGAAAGAGGTTGAGTTATCTGCGATAGGGCACCTCAATCTTCATCACCGAACAAAAAAAATGCACAGTTTTTTGACGGTGTGGATGGAAGAGATGAAGAACCCACCCGTGACTCGAGAATTAGCATGGGAAGGCTTGAGTCAAATTCCGATGCGATCAACGTCATGGCAACAAGCTCAGGCCACAGACATGGCTGAAATCATCTCGGAGGAGGGACTGTATCGCTTCGATGGACGGTTTATCTCTAACCCAAAGGTTATAGGCACATGGAGCCCCCTAGGGGTCGTCAGTGAGATTGAAAGTTTTAATTCTGAGTCGGTCCTTGAAGGAGGCCGCCCTCGCTATGGAAGCATCACCTTTAAGGAGAAAGGATTCACCTCTTTGAGCACTCACTATTGGTCGAGTGATACATTGATGGAGGTTTCGGGTGGCAAGTCAGGAAAGCCTTTGGCTCTCAAGATGGTGACGAAGATGATCAAAGATAAAAGCTATCTCTTTATTGAAGTGGGTGATTTTACGTATTACCACGAGAGGCAGACCTATAAGCAACCAAGGCGATGGAAGAGCCCTTGGTATGTCTTTGTAAAAAAATGATTTTTAAACCAAAATCTGATCCTCTGATAAAGATATATTTTTCAGTTCAAAGATTTAATTTCCCAATCTGAATAGGTCTATTGTGTTTAGAGTGAACTCTCTTGAGGAGACTTGTCTGGGTGAAGAATGACGAAGTTAAAATCAAAAGGAAGACGTTGGAAGACACATCAATTCAAAACAAGGCCCATGAGTCATTGTATGAAACTTATCCAGCAAAACTGATATGTGGAGTCCTGTATCACGACAAATTTGATCAAGAAGCTGTCCTCAGTGATTTAGAAAAAAAATGGGGTAAGATTGATTTTTGCTCTGAGGTCTATCCATTTAGTGACTCCTCGACTTATTATAAATCAGAGTCCGGCGAGAAGCATCACCGAATATTTGTTTCTTTTGAAGGATTGGTTCAGCCTGGAAACCTTCCTCGGATTAAGAATGAAACCATTGAGATGGAGACGTCATATGGAAGTCGACATGATTCGTTACGGCGTCCTGTCAATCTTGATCCTGGTCTGATCATGAGAGGTCGGTTGGTTTTGGCGACAACGAAAGATTTCTCTCATCGACTATACCTAGGCGAAGGTATTTATGGAGAAGTAACGTTACTTTTTAAAAAGAAAAGAATTGAAAACTTAGCTTGGACTTACCCAGATATAAAAAGTGGACGTTACCAAGAGATGTTATTGGCGGCTAGGGCGAAGTACGAAAGTGATTGTTTGGCTGACCCCAAATGGGCGAGTGCCAATCAGAGTTAACGAAAAAATAGATTTAATTTTCTCGAGGTAAGCGGAAAAGACCATATTTTCTCTGGTCATGAACTGAGACTCATCATGAACTTTGATGAAGTGTCAATGTCGAATAAGTGCCAAGGTCAAAGACGAGTTAACTGATGCGATTATTGGAGCTGCGATAGAGGTTCATAAAATATTAGGTCCTGGCCTGTTAGAGGCGATCTATGAAAAAGCGCTTTGTCATGAGTTTGAAATTAGAGGAATAGCTTACGAAAGGCAAGTTAGCATAGATGTCATTTATAAAGGCAAAAACCTTGGTGGCCAAATAGTTGACATTGTCGTCGAAAAGAAAGTTATCATTGAGCTTAAGTCACTAAAAGCATTACCTGATGTTGCTATTTCACAAACGCTTTCGTACTTGAAGGCTACAGGACTTCGAAGAGCGCTACTTATTAATTTTGGAGAAAAGACACTTGTGAATGGTATCAAAAGAATCTCTCTGTGCCCTCCGAGTCTTCGCCTCGGCCTGCCGACAAAGAAGGCTCATTAGGAGCCTTCTTTCGGGAAGCTACGCATCCCGACGGCAGTTCTGGCAAAAAAATACTCTGAAAAAGCTATCAAAAGGGTGAGAAATACGAGTAGCAGAATTTCCGTGGACAGCATTTTTTTTAAGAGCATCGTAGACTCCCAGTCCAAGAGCGCTGAGAAAACTCAGTAAAATCCACTCAGGCATGGGGTTTGTGTTGTGGCGGGTGAGGTAGGGGACTTGGCGCCGCTGTTCGCAAAGGCTCTTCTTCGTTTAGGTCGACTACAGGCATCTCTTGGAAAAGAGCTGAAATCGGTGGAGAGTTTCGATAGGGTTCTCGGTACAGCCTGAAGCAAAGCAAGAGCTGCCATTTCGTGAAGAAGCGTTAAGTTCATTAAGGGTAGCCTATGGGGTCAACCGAAGAATTGTCATTCCTCGTCCAATGGTGACTTTTGAAGAGGGATACTTCTTTTCAAGAATTGAAAGAACACTCTATGACTCTTTTGGGAAATCTGTTTGGACGATCCCTATCGTTCCTAGTCATGTGCATCTGGAGCGTGGTGTTTTTTATTATAGGTCCCACACAGGAATGTTGATATCCAAAGAGGTCGCTACAGGTAAAACTTTATGGACGACGAAGTTAAGTTCATCTTCTTTTCGATTAGGTTATGAAAAAGGGCCCTTAAACTTTAGGAAAGGGTCTTCTATGATTGACTGATTGATTCAGTGAACATCGCTTGAATCAACAGAGCAAGGAGTCCTGGGGAGGACATGTCTTGATATTATCTAAAGGAATCAAGGGTTTCAGAGATTTTTTTCTCGGCGATGGTGCCGGGGTATTTTTTGATGAGGGATTGTCCGCCTTTGATGAAGGTTTTGAGGTACTTTTTGGCCTTGGAGTCTATCTTATGCCCTAACAAACCGACTTTCTCGCCTTTGAGTCTCCACTTTTCAAAGTATTTGATGGCTGTGAGCTCATTGCGGTATTCTTTGCTCTTCAGTAGTTTTGCTTTGTCTGTGAACCAATCGGCGTGATCATGTTTGCCAATGGTTTTGATGATGCTTTCGACTTCTTCCTTAAACTCAAGAGGGTCAGTCCCATAGAGTTCATCTACTTTAGTTTGATTTTTTTTGACCCATTCGTCAATTTTTGAAAGTAAATGTTCAGCTTCTTTAACCGTTTGCTCGTTTTCTGAAGTTTTCTTTTTCTCTAGTTTTTTGATAATGCTGGCAAAAGTGCCTTTTCTTTTTGTTAAGGCTGAGGCTTCTGTTTTGCAAAATTGATAGGTCATGCCAGATACCAATTCGGCTGGGGTGGCCTTGAAAGCTTTCTCTATTTTTTCTTCAACATCAAAAGGGCTACCATCATGGATCAGCTTGCCTGTATGATCGAATAGAAAGCAACGTGGTAGCCTGCTGACGCTGACTCCTTGGATGTCAGCAAAATTAACGACTGAAATCTCATCTCCGCCGCCTCTTTTATGCCAGACGGATTTCGCAGATTTGACGTCCATCGTTTGATACTGACTAGCAATGATGACGAAGTAGTCTCTGCTATACTTATCCTGCCATTTTTTTAAGTGAGGGATTGAAGCTAAACAGGGAGGGCAATTGACGCCCCAATATTCAAATAAGACAATTTTACCCTTGAGTGATTCAGGGCTAACTTTTTTGCCAGAAACGTATTGGCCAAGATTGATGCCATTCAAGGTGGGTTTTGCAACTAAATTTATTGGCAGCAAACAAAATAGACAGGCCAGAGCCCTAAAGGTTTTTCCCATGAGGTGGTCTTTTTAAGAAGATTTTTAAGTCCCGATTATGTTACTTTGAGTTCCCTGTAAACTTGAGTGAATTGAGTAGAGGGTTTTAAAGGGGGCAAAGTGTCATCTTGGGAAACAATGGGTACAACTAGCATTTCAAAATGCTATCGGATTTAACTTTTGGATGGAGAGTTTTTCTATGGAGCATCCTCAATTTTCTCCCGATGCAGGACTTCTTCTTCGGGGTCTATTTCCGAAGGTAGGCCTTCGACCTGAATGAGAGACTCTCCGAACTCCCATTCCATATGGTTTCGAATAAAGCTTTCGGGGTCTTTTGAAGGCTTTTGATTTTGGCAGCCAATGAGGTATTGGAGGTAGGCCTCTTGATTCTCTAAGGTCGATTCGTCACCAAAGACGGCTCTAAAGCGATGAACGGGAGCTGGCCATTTGAGGAACTTTCCTTTGAACATGTGCGAGGCCCAGTTGGGGCTCATGCCGTTTTCGTAGGCATATTGAGAATATTTAATAAAAGCCTGCCGTTTCTTTTTTTCATCGGGAGGGAGGAGCTCAACAAGATCTTCGAGTCGTTCACGTTTTTCTCCTTCTCCGTCGCATAAGGGGAAGGAGTATCCGCACTCTGGGCAAGTCATGACATCTAGTGGGACGACGGTGAAGCAGGCTGGGCAACTTTTGGTCATGGCTCCTCCTTCGGTCTCAAGGGGAGTGTCCATATCCACTTTGTCGAGCATTTGAACCATACCGTGCCTTTCGGTGTTGTTGGCGAAGTCTAGAACAATGCAGTCTTCTTTTGATACCTCGGGACAGGTTCGTAGACCACGACCAATCATCTGGTAATGGAGGGCCATAGACTTGGTCGGTCGGGCGAGAATAATGGACCTGACAGAACGAACGTCGAATCCTTCAGTGAGGACTCCAACGCTGGATAAAACTTTGATCTCGCCTCTGTCTAGGGCCTGATATTTTTCTGAACGGGCCATGGGGTGAGTCGCAGCTTCAATGTGGTCGGCAGGGACGCCGTAGGCATTAAAGGCCATGGCGATATTTCTCGCGTGTTCAACGTTAACGGCAAAGCAAATACAGGTTCGGTCTCCAACTAAGCGTTGGTATTCGTCGACGATCCTTTGAATGACCCCTGGGGTGTTGCAGACGACGTCGAGGTCCTCTATGGCAAACTCGCCGGCTCGCGTTCGAACTTGCTTTAGATCAATTGTGTTGTTGTAGCCATAGGTGCGTGGCGGCACGAGGAATCCCTTCTCGATAAGAACTTTTGGCGTGGGGGCAGACACCATGTTGTGGTAATATTCAGACAGCCCCTCTCGCTTTCGTGTTCTCCAGGGTGTTGCGGTGACGCCAATGATCAAGCCCTTGTGGCTTTCGAGTAGTTCTCGGCAGGCTTTGTAATAGCTAGTGGTGTGACATTCGTCGATAAAAACGATGTCGAGGGGAGGTGCGCCACGGGATGCAAGAGTTTGAATTGAGGCAACTTGAACTGGTTTGGTGTCGTCGGGTGTCCAACCAGCCTTGATAACACCAGCTTCGATATCGAAGCGAGCTAAGGTGCTAACGGTTTGACTGACGAGCTCATTGCGGTGAACTAAGAAAAGGACTTCTCTGTTGCGGGATAAAGCGTCTCGAATCACACTTGAGACGATGACGGTTTTTCCTGCTCCAGTGGGAGCATAGAGGAGAATGCGTTGATCTCCTTCTCTGATGCGGTCGTAGAGTTTTCGGATCAGCTCCCTCTGATAGGGAAAGAGCTCCATTCAGTTTTGAGTACGTATGATATAGACGCAGCGGCGCTGTTCATTTTGAATATGCTCGGTGCGTTCGATTCCGACATCACCAAAAAGGCTTTTCATAACATCAACTTCAGCATCACAAAGCTCACTGCAAAATGAGGCTGCATTACAAATGGGGCAATGGTTTTCGGTGAGTTCATAATTCCCTTCACTTACAACTCGAGACTCGGCCATGTAACCTTCCTTACTTCGAATATCAGCATATTGTTTAACTCGCACCTCGATGCTGGCGTTTTCGTCAATGTGCTCTCGGTAATCTTTCGCTTTTGATTCTGCGTGGGCATGAACCATGGTTTCTACGGCAGATGCACCAAGGGATTCTCTGGCGTGTTGAATGAGAGAAACTGCTAAGGATGAATGGTTGTTGGTGAAGAGTTCATCAGCTTTTTTGGTGGCTTGCCACATTTTGGTAGGTCGGCCGCGATCTCGTTTTTCTTCTTGA
>Ga0233432_10003708_pt1 | contig 13739 bp, 11 predicted proteins | sample SI_122_August201_6_FD_179870 | JGI IMG/M metagenome (GOLD analysis project Ga0233432, IMG submission 179870) | Seawater microbial communities from Saanich Inlet, British Columbia, Canada - SI_122_August2016_10_MG | ecosystem: Environmental > Aquatic > Marine > Inlet | place: Canada: British...
ATGGGTGGAAGAATTAGAGCATCTAATCCATGTTCCGAATATTTATTCTTAGACAATACAGCTTGTAACTTAGCAAGTTTGAACTTAGTTAAATTCTATGATGATGAAAAACAAGAATTTGACGTTGTCTCCTACAAACATGCATTAAGAATTTGGACTATCGTTCTTGAAATCTCAGTTGAAATGGCTCAGTTTCCATCAAAAGAGATTGCCCAAGGTTCTTATGACTACAGAACATTGGGACTCGGATATGCAAACTTAGGCTCACTACTCATGAGAAAAGGTATTGCTTACGATTCTAAATTAGGAAGAGCAATCGCTGGTGCACTAACAGCTATGTTGACTGGTGAGGCATATAAAACATCTGCTGAAATGGCAGGTATTGTTGGCACGTTCCCACGTTATAAAGAAAATGCTGACAATATGCTTAGAGTTATGAATAACCACAAAAAAGCGGCGTATGATTTAAATGATTACGAGGGATTGAGCCATGACCTTATTGCCATTGATCAAGAGTTATGTCCTGAAGATTTATTAGCAGGAGCACAACAGTCTTGGGATGAAGCTGTTGAACTTGGAACTAAAAATGGTTACAGAAATGCGCAAGCCACTGTACTTGCACCAACTGGAACAATCGGTCTGCTCATGGATTGCGATACAACAGGAGTAGAACCTGATTTCGCATTAATGAAGTTCAAAAAACTTGCTGGTGGTGGTTATATGAAGATAGCCAACCAGTCAATTGGGCCTGCTTTGTATGCTCTTGGCTATCAGGAAAATGAGGTTACTGAGATTATAGATTACGTTATTGGTTCAATGTCTCTTGAAAACTCACCATATGTAAACAAACAATCTTTAATAGAAAAGGGCTTGAACGAGGAAGATGTAGCTAAGATCGAGGCTGCTCTACCGGGTGCTTTTGAAATACAGCATGCTTTTAATGTATTCGTCTTAGGTGAGGAAACACTTAAAGGTTTGGGTATCCCAGAAGAAGAATATACTTCTTTTGATTTCAATCTCCTTGAGACACTTGGATATTCAAGAAATGAAATAGCACAAGCGAATCTAGATATTTGTGGAACACAGAAAATTGAAGGTGCCCCATATCTCAAAGAAGAACATCTTGATGTTTTTGACTGTGCAAACAAATGTGGTAAAGATGGAAAACGTTTCATTCACTATATGGGTCATGTAAGAATGATGGCAGCAGCTCAACCTTTCATCTCTGGTGCAATATCTAAAACTGTAAATATGCCTAATGAAGCAACAATTGAAGATATTGAAGATTGTTACTTCGAGGCAGCAAAGATTGGTGTAAAAGCAATTGCAATTTATAGAGATGGTTCCAAGGCATCGCAACCACTTTCTTCCTCTTCAGATGATGGAGACTCCGAGGAATCTGATCCAGAAGTAACAAAAATTCTCGAAGAAGAGGCCATGTTAATTCAAGGTAACTTTGCTCCAGGAACTAGTCCCACAAGAGCCTATGCAGGAGTAAACAGACCAAGATTCCTTCTTCCTGAGAGAAGAGAAGGTTGGACCCAAGAAGCTAGAATTGCTGGCCATAAAGTGTATCTAAGAACTGGTGAGTATCCTGATGGAACTCTAGGTGAAGTATTTATTGATATTGCAAAAGAAGGAGCAACTCTCAAAGGTGTCCTTGGTTGTTTTGCCATTGCTGTCTCAAAAGGGTTGCAGTACGGAGTTCCCTTAGAAGAGTTCGTGGATACATTCACATTCCAGACTTTTGAACCAAGAGGTATGGTTGAGGGACATGAAAATATCAAAATGAGTAACTCTATCATTGACTATGTGTTTCGAGCACTTGGTTTAGAGTACTTAGATAGAACAGATATCGTTCAAGTGCCCCCAAAAGAAAAAGTTGTTCAGGAAACTGAACCTATAGAGATGGTGGAAAAAAAAACTAAACCTGTAGCTAAAACAGAGACGGCACCTGTAGCTAAAACAGAGACGGCACCTGTAGCTAAAACAGAGACTGCCCCTGTAGTTAAAACAGAGACGGCACCTGTTGAGCAAGCTGAAAATTCAGTTGCAACGGTACAAGAGGTTCTTGGTGACATGATGGGTGACGCCCCTGCATGTAATGAGTGTGGGCACATTACGATTAGAAATGGGTCATGTTACAAATGCCTCAATTGTGGTAACTCACTAGGTTGCAGTTAATAAAAAGATAACAACCTGATAGTAAGTAGTACCATATTGGTATGTACTTATTAAGTTACGGAACAAGGCCAGAGTTAATAAAACTTTTTCCATTGATTAATAAAATGGAAGAGGAAGAAATCCCTCATGCAACATTATTTACAGGACAGCATCAGGATCTAATATCTGAGTTTAAAGACTTAGTTAGCACCCCAACTTTCGAATTAGATGAAGTTATGGCACCTAATCAGTCAATTAATACTCTTTTATCAAAAATAATTAACAAATCGGATTCAATCATTAATAAAAAAGACTACAGATTAGTAGTACAGGGAGATGCAGCCAGCACCTATGCGATAGCTTTAAGTGCATTTAATAATAAAAAAGAAATTATCCATTTGGAGGCTGGTCTCAGAACTAATAATCTAAACAGTCCATTTCCAGAAGAGGGGTATCGAAAAATGATTTCACAAATAGCAAATATTCACCTCTGCCCAACAGAAAAAGCAATGGAGAATTTAAATTTAGAGGGGATTAATTTAAATGTCCATTTAGTTGGAAATACTATTGTTGATAGTCATAGGCTGATACTGAATAATGGAAAAGTTTCTTCAAATATAGAAGAATTAGTAGATAACACTGATGAATTTTATCTTTGCACTTTACACAGAAGAGAGAATCGAGAGTATTTTATCGATATGTGGAATGAATTGAATGAGATTGCAGAATATAAAAAAATTATCTACATTACTCATCCCTCTGTGCAAAACTCCAGAGAGTATTTATCCAAAAAGATAGAGATATTAAAGCCTATAAACTATCAAGATATGATTTATCTAATAGATAAGTCTAAAGGGGTGATTTCTGATAGTGGAGGTATACAAGAAGAAGTAGTTTGTATGAAAAAGAAAATTCTTATTTGTAGAAATAATACTGAAAGGCCAGAAACTGTTGATAGTGGTTACGGCAGGATTGTAGGTAAGAAAATCAAAGAAAACATTCACTTTCTGGAAACTAACACAATCGATAGTAATAATGAAAATCCGTATGGTGAAAATGTAACTTCTAAGATTCTCAAAGTATTGGAAAGCTTGAATGGTGTATAAAACCTCATTAACAATTGCCGTGCCCTTCTATAACGAAGAAGACTCTATAAAAAACTTTAAAATGCAATTGGAATCTCTTTTAAATAAGCTTAAAGACGTATCTATTAAGGTACTACTTGTTGATGATGGCAGTAATGATAATACTCATGCTTTATTGCATGACTTATTTCACATGAATGAAGATGTCCACATAATACAACATGCAAATAATCAAAATCTTGGTGGATTCTTGAAAACATGCCAAAATCTATGTACTACTGATTACATAGTTTTTCTTGATAGCGACTGCACCTTCGACCCAATGCTTATTTTGGAGATGGTTAAATCTAAAGAGTTTGGGGAAATAGATATAATCAATGGTTCACCTTTTCATCCAAATGGATCACTTAAAGGAGTAAAAAAATCTAGATCTCTTCTTAGTAAAATATCAAATTTATCTTATCGCTTATTGATAAATAGAAATGTCTATACATATACCTCTATATTTAAAATGTACAAATCATCTGTTTTTACAAAAGTGCAGATTGAAACAATAGGCTTTGTATCTGTATGTGAGGTATTTGTAAAATGCCTGTTGAATGGTGCAAGCATCGTAGAGTTTCCTTGTAGTTTAGAACTTAGAGAGTATGGAGAATCTAAAATAAGGATATTACAATCAGTAAAGAATCATTTTTTATTTTTATCAAAATTGATATTTATTAAATTAAAATTTATAAAACTTTAACTTCGTTATAATTTTTATCTAGGGCGCTTAGCTCAGTCTGGCAGAGCGCTTCCCTTACAAGGAAGAAGTCACAGGTTCAAATCCTGTAGCGCCCACAAAAGTCTGCAGACAATTTATTTCAAAAAATATTTAAAACTAAAAGCACATATTAAGTAATTCTGAGAATCTTAAAAATTTTATAAGTCAATTTGTTATAGATAGTTTTTTTTGATATAACTTTCAAAAAATATTTTTCATCTTCTATATTATTAGAAAGTACTGGTAGTAAAGGAAGATTCAGTGATTGAAATAAGTTAAATCTGAGATTTGGCGTAACTATCCTAAAACTTGTTCGATTTTTAGTGTGTGTTGCTTCTTTGTGACCTAATCCCAGATTCTTTACAAGGTTGTATTTAGGTACAATTGAAACTTTTTTATTTTTTAGATTTGAAAATGTTAATCCGAAGGCCCAGCTATCAAGCTTTCCTTCTGCAACATCAGAAAAGTGTTTAAGAAAATATTGTTCCTCTAACTTATTAAAAAATATACTTTTTTCATTATTATCTATAAATTTATTTAAATTTTTAGGGTTTAAAGTTGTTCTCGACTCCCATCTGTTTTTCCAGGTGGCCCATCCCCAAATATTTGTATACTTAGAAAAAAAGAAAGGATCTGAAATTTTTGCTCTTGATAAATAGTTATATCCAGATATTAAATTTACCTCTTCTTCATCTCTATATCGATTCAGTAGAGATGCTGAAAAAGTAAAAAACTTTGTCGACGGAAGCGTATCATCCTCAAGTATGATCAATTCTTCGTATATTTTAAAGGCCTCTGTGATTGCGTGCTCAACACCTTCTTTGCAACCTCTATTGGTATCTGAATATATTTTAGTGAACGGAAGTTTGATCTTTTTGTCAAAATAATCTCTCAGTGCATGAACCTGTTGATAAGATTCTGGTGTTTTTGGCCCATCTGATGAGATGATTAAATATTTGGGGTTTTGTTTTAATATCTGATTTAGAACAGCCTTTGTTGTATCAACTTTATTGTAAGTCAAAAGTAAGATAGGAGTTTCAAAGTACTTTACTGAACTTTTCAATATTAATTTCTTAGTGCTGTTGATTGGAAGTATGTCATTTAGAAAAATAAACTGGGGTTTCTTTAATATTTTTATAATTTAGTGTAAATTTAACTGTATCAAGAACACCATGTCCATGTCTTCGTACAGCAAGGAACGGATAGTCAGTTTGCCGGTCCAATCCCTGTAAAAAGTGAGTTTCGTTATTAACAATAACTCCACCATGTGTTTTTGATAACAAGCTAAAAATACTTTGATCATGTCTATTTTCAATAAAGCCATCGTGTTGATCAGTGTCATTGTAGAGATCGGTAATCAACTTCTGGTCGTATTGTAAAACATTACGATATTCTTCAAATAAATTTCGTGTGTGCTCAGATTTTTTAAAAATCATTTGTGTGGCTTCAAGTTGGGTAGACTCATAAATACCTGATTCTGGTCCAACATTGAAATATTCAAAAAGTTGTTTGGTTGTCCATTTGTATTCTTTATGCATTGGCTCGCATTCAATTCTGAAATTTCCGTACTCTGAATCATTTAACATATTCAAATAATCATAAAACCTATCCTTTGCAAAATAATTTAAAGAAGATCCTGCATCGCAATAAACAATAATGTCATCATCATGAATTTCGCTCAAAAGTTTATTAATTATCTCATGTTTCCATATCCAATATCCGCCTCCACGTTTGTGTTCTAGTATTTGTTTATACTTACGCTTAAATTCACGAGGTAGTGATTGTTGGCTGCAGTTATGTACCTCATCAAAAAAACCAGATGTTTTGGCTAAGCTAACTAGATGTGATTTAGCTACTCTAAAATCATTCGTTCCATAAGTTATAAAGTGTACTTTTTGCTTTCTTTTTACCTTGGTATTAGTTGAACTTTTAATTTTATCTAAAAAATATAAATCAGAAATTTTAGATTGTTCACCACCTTCTTCCCACGCACTATCAGACCTCATTCTGTGGAAGTGATTTATATTCTTATTAAATACAATTTTTCCTCCACTTTTAAGATAAAAGTAAGATAATGCAATTGAACATGCAACTAAATTATCCAAGCTTTCGTCTTTACTATCTTCGGTAAATTTCATATAGTCAGTTTTTAAAAACATTGGGTTTCCAATATTTAAAATTGACTTTAAAGTTCTGTCTTTAAATTTTTTGCTTAAATCGTCTTTAAGTACATTATTAACATCAACTATATCTAATGTCTGATTTGATTTTGTAAAGAGTACATCGTTTACTCTGAAAAATAGTGCATTTTCAATTATTTTAAATTTTCTGAATAAATTAATTTTAGATGGGAAGTATATTTCACCTTTTTTTACTATATTTATATTTTTGATGTTGTTCAAGAATTTGATAGTTTTTTTTGTAAGTACATTATCTGAATCAACCTGATAAATGACCTCATTTGTTGATAAGGAAACACCTCTTCTCTTGTTTCTGAATCCACCAAGGTTAACTTCATTTTGACTAATTTTTATATTAAGATTCTTGTATTTCTCTTTACCTACAATAGCCATAAGCTCATTAAACTCTTCTGGCGTAGATTTATCATCAACAATAATAACCTCATTTAAGTGTATCAAATCTAAAGTACTTGATAATAATTCGTCTACGTATGTAGAAGAATTGTATGTAGGTATTACAATTGTGAAGTTCTTATACATTATTACTCTTTACTTTTCCTATTTTTATTTTAACAAGACTAGAGTTGCTAGTTCTATAATTTAAACGAAGTCTTTTAGGCAATTATTAATGTTAAAATTAAATTTGAAATGAGGATTGTATTAGCTGCACTTGTAAGAGGGTATGAAAATAAACGTGAATACCGAAACCTAATTAAGAGAAACTTGTATTTAAAAAAAAATATAACTTCTAGAGTATCTCAAGATATAGACCTATTACTTTTCCACGAAGGAAACATACCCCAAGATCATCAAGACTATATAATAAAAAAATCAAAACAAGAATATTTTTTTGTAGATATCTCAAAAGACTTTAGTTTTGATGAAGAACTTCTTGATAAAATACCTGACCTTGAAAGATTTAGTATTGGCTATCGCTTAATGTGTAGATTTAACTTTTATCACATTTGGCAATATCTTAATTCATATGACTACTTAATCAGAGTTGATGAGGATGTGTTGATAAAAAAGTTTGATAAAAAATTTTTTGACAATATTGATAATAATTTTATTTTCGGAACAGCAGAAATGTCTAATGAAGGACATGTGTACACTAACAACACTCTTCCTACATTCTTAAGAGAAGTTTTCAATAGTACTGAAATGGCCTTTTACAATCATAAGTTTCCATACACAAATTTTTATGTATCCAAGCTTGATTTTTGGAGGAAGCAAAATATACAAAATAATTTACAGCAAATTTCGGACAACCCTCAACAAATAATCAGCAGGTGGGGTGATTTACCAATCATAGGATCTATATTGAATTTTGAAAACATAAACATTGAAATCATAAAAGGTATTGAGTACTCACACTTGTCTCATAAGAGTAAATTTAAAATTAGCAAGAAAATTAAAAGCTAAGAAGAATATTTCTTTAATTTTTTTGAATGCACATGCAAGTTCGCAAGTTGAAATAATTTATTATCGTAAGTTACTTCAGGATATTTTTTATTAAAATGTGGCTTTACCTTTCCAGAAGAAATTTCTTTACCAGCAATATGGCGACTATCAGTAAACCCCTTGGAAAACCTATCCTTAGTCCCAGTTAAAAATTGACCATAAGAAGCAGGATCAAATATTGTATCCGATGACCCAGGCAAGATATTTAGAAGGTTAAATAAATCTTTATTGTCCTCATAAACTATATTTAGTAATTTCATTTCATTCATTGTTTTACTTTTTAAACTTTCTTTTTCATATTCTGATAGTTTAAATAAAAAAGAATAAACGGAATCTACTATTTTTGCATACACCTCCATGCTGGGAATAAAAGAATATCCAAAAATTAATTGATCATTTGTTAACGGAGTAATGTTTAACTTATTGAAGTCAAAATTACTTTTCAGTTCATTATATTTCTTGAATATGAGGACATCATTGTCGAAGTGTATAAACTCTTTAATGTTATATTTTATAGCGAGGTCATAGAGGTAAAATATTCTAAGCAAAGAAGTTGCCCATAATCTGTTTTCTTCACCAGAAAAAAGATTCATATTAATAACTTCTTCAGTTCGACTGGAGACAATGTCTTGAAGGTCTACCAAAGTGGCATTTTTGATATTACTATTTGAATTTATTCCAAGATATATTGAGGAATCCTCATCGATTGTGCGAATTTGATTTATGCAGTATTTTACATGTCTTGGTAAGGGTCCATCATGAATTAGTAAATAGTTCACAAATTTATCATAGTTCTATTATTTAAAAAAATTGATAAATATATAACTATCTCTAATAAAATTATCTGGTTGAGTATAGAAATAATTAATTCCGAAAAATTTGCAAATATTTCAGATGTTGTTTATTCAGAAATAACTACGCAAGAGAAATTTCAGGAAGTACAAAATTTAAATAAATTAAGAATTATTGATAAAACTAACACCCCCGATGTAAATTTAGTTTGGTACGTTGCCGAAGAAATTAACATTTCTGATGGAGATGTTATCTTCTGTCAAACAGAATTAGTAAAGTATTTATTTCAAAGTTTATATGATTTACGTGAATTTAATAACATAACCTTAATCACAAATCAATCAGATCTAGAGATCAATGAAGAACTTTATAATTTAAAGCCAGATTGTATATCAAAATGGTACTCCACAAATGTCAACTTTGATGCTCCTAACTTGATTCCAATACCAATAGGGGTAAATAATTCATATATAAAAAAATACGTACATGCTGAAGATTTTGAAAAAAATAAATTTAAGGGGTTTATTAATAAAAATCATATCTTTTACACAAATTTTAATTTAAACACCAACCCATTTCACAGACTCCATACTGCAATTTTTGTATCGAGGAACAATAAAGCTGTATTAAACAAACCCATAGTAACAAAAAAAACTTACCTGAATGACCTTAACAATGCAAAATTTACTATTTGTCCTTGGGGTAATGGTTACGATTCACACAGAATTTGGGAATCTATTTATGCAAATAGTATTGCTATAACAAAAAGTTGCAAAGCTTTTGAAAGTTTTGATGATTTACCTATTATTCAACTTAAGACATTCAAAAATTTTAAAAGATTCAGCTTTGATAATCGAAAAATATTCAATATGGAAAAAGCAGACTTTAGGTACTGGAATAAATTACTAACTGTTAAATCTAAAGAATTTAAAAATAAAAGCTATAAACTAGACTGCTCAATTCATAATCAACAGTTTATTAAGGATAAAAATACTTTAAATAAAAAGACCTACCGTTTCAAAAAAAGAAGATCCATATTATTTAGATCTTATAAATTATTAGTTAAGGTTTTTTCAAACAGCAAACTAAGAGAAATTCTATAACAACATTTATAAATTCTTTATAATGTAATCATGTTATTAAATAAGAACCTAACAATTAAAAATATACTTAACATGCTTATTCTTATTTTCTTAGTTTTAAACATTTTTAGAAGTTTCAACTTAGAAGAAGGTGCCTCTTCTGGGTCAAACTTGTGTTCAAGACTTGGTCCAGAGGTTGAAAGTTTCTTACTATATGATGAAAATCAAAATTTATACGAATATTTAAATTCTCAAAACTTTAATGGGAAGCTAAATCTTGGTTATGTAAATTATCTTGAAAGTAATTTGGAGGATGGTATATTTTATATCTCCGCTTACTTGTACGATTCAGATTATTATGAGGGCAAAATTAGAACTTGGTTGGTAAACGATATTGGAAATCCTAACTTAGTTTATGAAATTTATAATGAGGAAGTTATCTTAAAACCTACTAGTAACTTTAAAATTCTAGACTTTAATAATGATTCCGCTTATAAACTTTCTAGCGAGTGCACTCGAGTTGAAAAATTTCTTTATGAGCAAAAAAATTAATAAGACCATATGTGATGAAAAATGTTTTGGATAAGTTTTCTAAGACGAAAATATTACTTATATTTTAATTATTTTTTATACTATTTAAAAATTAAAAATTTTGGGCAGTCTCAAATACACAATATGAACAGAAATGAAGTTTATAAGTATTTTCTTTTTCATTTTTATAAATATAGCTCTAACAAAATAATTACACATAGGTACTACTTTTCTCAAAAAAAGCGTGGTTATGGAGAAGATGCTTTTCATTCTATGTGGTCGTATCTATTTTATAAGTTCCAACCCGTGTCAATACTAGAAATTGGTGTGTATAGAGGCCAAACCCTGTCCTTATTCAAAATTCTATCTGAACAATTAGGAATAATATCACAAGTTTTTGGAATTTCTCCCCTTGATAGTTCTGCTGATGAATTTTCTTCTTATGTAAATATTGATTACGAAGCAGACATAAGTCTTAACTTTAAAAAATTTAATTTACAGATGCCGAAAATTATTAAATCACTTTCGGTAAGTCCGGAATCTAGAGAATTTATAGAGTCTAAAGAATGGGATTTAATTTATGTTGATGGAAGTCATGATTACAAGGACGTAGTTCGAGATGTAAAAATATCCATTAATAATTTAAAATCTGGAGGTATTTTGGTTTTAGATGATTCAAGTCTTTTTACAGAATTTGATCCTGAATTGAGTGTAAAGTTTAAAGTAAAGTCATTTAAAGGTCATGAAGGACCGTCAACTGTTTTCCAGGAAATGTTAAAAAGAAAAGATTGTACTCACTTTCTTGGAGTTGGTCACAATAATGTTTTCGTAAAAAATTAATTAATATAAATTATTTTTATGTGCATCTGTCACCCAAGGAATGACTATGTCGAGCATTTCAGATAATCCGGTGTTTGCTTCGAATCCAAGTAATTCTTTTGCTTTACTTGTAGATGGAATTCTTTTTTGAACATCATAGGTATATGGATCAATAAATTTAAAATTTGGATTTTCATTGGGTCGTATTTTTGAAAAAATTAAGTTTGCAAGTTCTAAGACTGTTGTTGAAACTGATGTTGAAAGATTGAAATCATCATTTTTTGCATTTTTATGTTCCAATAATGTAACTATTCCCCTCGCCAAGTCCTCTCCATATGTGTAGTGCCTAACTTGATTACCCTCTCCAAGAATTTCTAATTCATTTTCGTAATTAATTGTTTTTAATATTAGGTCAGGAACAACATGACTTAAAGCAAGCTTTTGTGAACTCTCAGAGAGAGTTTTATTACTGGAAGTTTTTACTTCACCTATACCCACACAATTAAACGGTCTAGCAATCGAGTATTCCAAACCATACTGTGAGTATGCAGATTTTGCATAATACTCAACTGCTAGTTTTTGAAAACCATATGAACTTACTGGTGGAGGGATAATTTTTATATCCGACTCTTTTGTTGGATAGACGTCTGTAGACTCAAACACCATAGAAGAGCTCAGGTATACTACTCTTTTTAATCTATTTATATCTTTATGAAGCTCTATTGCAGTATCTACTGTGGCAGACATAATTTTTTCATTTTCCGTAAGTAAGTCGTACTCGAACTCATGAAAGTAGGATATTCCACCTATCATGGCTGCACCTGCTATCAAGTAATCACATTCTGCCATTAACGGTTTGAGAAGATTTATATTTTTTACATCGCCTTGATGAAACTCGTAAAAATCAGAATCTGAATGATTTCTAATAATTTTTCCATATTTAGAGAGATTATCAATTCCAATAACATAATACCCCTGTTTGATGAGTTCTTTTACGATGTACCCGCCGATAAATCCCTCTGAGCCTGTGACTAAAACTTTTTTCATTATTTTTTCCTCATTACTAATCTCTTTACCCAATAAATATAGCTGGGTAAATATTTTTTCATATCAAATTTAGAATTTCCATGTGTCCTGTCAATCCATATAGTAGGAACTTCTCCAATTGGTTTATTATTTAGTTTTGCTTTTACAACCATCTCTAAACCTAAAGTAAATCCATTTTGACTTTCAACTTTTGCATTTTTCAAAAATTGGGAGCTGTAAGCTTTGAACATATTTGTTGGATCTTTTGTTCCGAGTCTAAAGATTATGTTCAACACTATCCCTGAATATTTACTTAGTAAATATTTAAAGGACTTATTGCCTATATATTTACCATTTTTTACATACCTGCTGGCAACGGCTACTGATAATCCTCTTTCTATAAGAAGAAAAAGATCTTCCACTTGCTTTGGGTCATCCGAGCCATCTCCCATTGCCACACATATAGACGAACCAACAGCATGGTCTATCCCGTACTTTATTGCTAATGCTGGACCCGGACCGTATGTGTTAATTAATATCTTCACATTACTTGGAAGTTCACTTATTGCATTTAGACTAGAATCATTTTCACTGTCAATAACAATTAGAATGAGTGTTGTGTCGTCAAGGTAGTCAAGAAATCTATTTAAAATGTTAGAAAATTCCTTACCTTCATCTTTACAGGGTATTATTAAAGTTTTATTTCTTTCCAATTATTATTACCTTTTTACTACTTAATGTAACTGACTCGAATTCTTTGTGATTTGTTGCAATGATAATATTCTCTGAAAAATCTTTAATTTCTTCCCATTTGTTTGAATCATGAATGTAAGGGTCGAATGCCTTAACATTGTACCCTTCATCTAAAAGTGTCTCGTACAGCCTCAACGCCTGTGAATCACGAATATCATCAGAATTAGGCTTAAAGGTTAAGCCAAGCTGAATAATATTTTTATTTGAAAACGTATGTTTACATTTTTGGATAATATTGTGAATATAATTATCATTTACATCAAGGAAATTTTGAACTAACCCATTGGCATCTGGATAAGAATTTGCAAATGTTTTAGAATCTTTAATTAAACATGGTCCCCCAACAAAACCACTGTCCGGAACTCCTTCTAACCTGGGATACTCTTTTGAAGCCAATTCAAGAACATTCTTAAAATCAATATGGTTTTTATATGCTATATTTTCAAAAAAATTTAAGGTTGAAAACTGTAGATACCTGTAAGTGTTGAGAAATAGTTTTAGAAACTCTGCTTCTTTGTAGGTCATTTTTAGTGTTTTGATTCCTAGTGAGTTGAAAAAACTCTCAGCTAATAAATAATGTTCTTGATTTTGACTTCCTATAATTTGAGGCATCTCTCTTAGCTCTTTCACAGCTTTTCCTTCGGCAATTCTTTCGGGAGCATAAATAAACTTTAAATTTTTCTTCTCAGGGCAGTCTTTAACGATTTTTTCCATAGTGCCTGCTGAAAGAGTGCTTCTTAAAATAACCATAGTTTCATCATTTGAAAGAGTTATTACATCCTGAAGCAAATTGTTGAAATTTTCGATATCAGTTATTTTTGAAGATGTGCCCAACGTTATTATTACAATATTACATTTTGAGATTTCGTTTATATCTTTTGTTATTTGCATTCCCCCATCTATAGCTTTTTCTAAATCTTCATTTAAACCCTCTTCGTAAAATGGTGAGATTTTGTTTTGTATTTTTTCAATACTTACCTCATTATTATCAATAATAATTGTTGGTATACCCTGATTAGAAATTAGGCAGCTAAGAGGGAGTCCTATGTGTCCAGCTCCACCTATAATTGCAATAGTATTTTTC
>Ga0233432_10003711_pt1 | contig 13734 bp, 21 predicted proteins | sample SI_122_August201_6_FD_179870 | JGI IMG/M metagenome (GOLD analysis project Ga0233432, IMG submission 179870) | Seawater microbial communities from Saanich Inlet, British Columbia, Canada - SI_122_August2016_10_MG | ecosystem: Environmental > Aquatic > Marine > Inlet | place: Canada: British...
ATAAGCACCATATCCAAGCATTGCCGCTGGTACAAGTAAAGGAAGAATCTTCTCAACCTTGTCAGGGTCACCCTTGACAACCGACCAAGCATGGTCAATCGCTAAAGTGGACTCCGACATGTATACTCGCAGGTCTCTTGTCGTCATAAGCCTGTTGGAGATACTGATAATGCTCTGCCGCTTCAATCAAAAGACACATGGCTTCTTGACTTCCGTCTTGCAAATCTTGTATCTTTTCCAAGTTCCACTTGCTGACCTTGAGAATTTCAGCAAACAAGTCGTCCCAAAAACCCTGCAAGTCAAAGCCTCGCTTTGACCAAGACGACTTCTGACTTAAGTGTACCTCGCTCTTTGAAGTGACGAGCCCTGTTCGCATGAGGGCTCTCAGCAACAAGTGTGTGGTCTTTGGTGTGACTCATATCGGGACCGCCGTGACCGTAGATTCCACGCTTCCTGCGTTCACGGTTGAGTTCTTCTCGGTACTTGACACGCTTGGGGTTAGATTCGTACTGCTTGTCGTACTCCAACTTGTGCCGCTTGGCTTCGGGACTGATAGGATTCTTGAGGACAAGAACCGATTTGACAATCGTCGGCTTCCCGCCAACTCCTTGCTTCTTGCTTCGCTTGCGCTTGGTAGCGGCTCGCTTCTGCCCTTCGCTCATGGAGCCACTGGTCTTAGGAGTTTTACTTGATACTTTGACCGAAGGACGGCACTTGGGGTAACCTTTGCTACCTTTCTTGGCTTTACTTCTTCCGCACGGCGGGTGCTTGCCGTCCTTGTCCTTGCGTGATACATCCACCCACTTCTCCTTGAACCAACGATTCAAGTCCTTAACGACGAGTGTATCATAGCAAGTACAAGTGGACATCTATTCACCTGCCCAAGCATCACATACATGGTCAGCACGACATGTAAAGTCGTACCACTCACAGTAACCCGTCATTGGGTCATCGGTCTTTGAAGAATCCCAAGCCTTGCAGTTGCCGCATTTTTTCGGACCTGTTGCCTTTCGGTAATTTGGAGCATCTTCCTTGCCTTTGATGACGAGCCAAGCATGTTCAAGGGCTTCAAAATTCATTTCTTCTTCCCCTTCTTTCCTTTGAACTTACCTTTACAGTATTGCACAGCCCATCCGTTAGCATACGCTGAGGGATAAACTTTGAACTTACGCTTCGCCGCCGCTTTACCAGCAGGGCACAGTTTCTTCTCTAAGAAATCAAATGCACTGCCGATACCGACACAGTGTCCGCACTCGCATTCACTCAACAGTTCCACCTCTTGAGTGATGCTCCCTTGGGAGTGAGTTTACCTTTCTTACTGGTCGGGCCTTTGACGCCCGACATACGGGCACAGAACGACTTACGACGCTTGGCGGATTTACTACCGGGCTTCAACTTACTCGGCTTCTTGGTAACAGGCGGCTTGAGGTTTGCACCCGTCTTACGCTTAGCGGCGGCACGACCTTTGGCGTTCAGCCCGCCTTTCTTGTGATGCTTATTTGGATTGTAACCATGGAAAGGCTTGGACTTTTTCTTGGCTTTGATAACGGCAAGGCTGAGTTCCATCGGACTGCAACAGTCACAGAACGATACATCTGACCAGTCGGTCTTGCCTACGACATCTGCCTCAGTTAGCCACTCTATAGATTCGCTCATATTACCATCTCCTTTAACAACCGCATAGCGATGTCCATTGGTTCGCTGGCTTCTATAGAATCTTGCCATCCCTCATCATCCATTTGAGGAATGGACTGGATATTAGGTTTTATCCTATGCGCTACGGGTTGTATATAGTTTGGATGATTTGGGTTAAGGTGGTCGGGTAATGCTTCTAAGAAAGGTGCAGTATTTAACCAATAATCACTTGCTGAATCATTATTATCGTCATTGAATTGAGTGTGGTATCTCGGCGCATTGTTTCTAATTTGCTTTCCGTCGTCTTTCAACAACCGCATAGCAATCTCCATTGGTTCGCTTGCGTTCTTTTGTTCGTCCGCCAGTCTTGCCGCTTCTCTGTATGCAGGTGGGAGATTAGAGTAATCTTTCTCTTGTGGCGAAAAGGTCTGAGGTAACGGTGATTCTTCTTCAACCGGCATTTCAGGCATATCAGGATTTCCACGGTCTAAGAAATCAAAACGATTCGGTAGACGCTCGTCAATGGCCGAGTTGTCGTGCATGTCATTGAGTAGGCTCGTAGTCGGAACAACTTGTATATTCTGCTTCTTTTTATCGCTCAACTTACCATGACCTACAGTTGCAAGTTGTAACTTACCTTCATCGTTTAACACAAAATGAGGACTGACACGATGCGATAGACCTCTTTGTTTCTCACTTTCGTCTACTTTAGGGTCATCTGTATACATAGCGTCAAACATCATACTGGGAGGCATGTCAGGGTACTTTGGGTCACCTGCTCGCTTGGGCTCGCTCATGGACTCCAAAAGTTCAGGATGGTTGCGAGCCAAATCATTGGCCATGAAATTCAATATGGACTCAAGGGTAAACCTGTACTTCCTCATTCCTCTCTTTTGAAACTCCGGCGGTAGTGCTTGGTCAGAGTTGTATCGCTGTCGTATGCGCTCGTTGTAATGTTCAGTAGGTCTGACATTGACATGCTCAAGTGTGTCACCACTCTCCATGAGTTGGGCCATGCGGTCAGGAAGTGTATTGTAATACTCTTGAGGAAGGTGACCAACAAAGTCGTAGTCTTTGAGCAACCGCCATGCCGATTCAAAGACAGGGCTTCCGCTCATGATACGGGCAGTGGCCTCAAGGCCAAAAGCATTAGGGTGGCCGGTGGGCGAAAAAAAGTAGAAACACACTAAGATTTGAGCCCAAACTAAACAAACGAAGGTAGTAACCCACCGACCAGTTACTGCTCTACGCAATTATATTTGAACATTACTCGTCAAGTGTGAACGAAGAACACAGTTCACAGTACCAAGCAACGCCTCTAAAGACACCCTGTAACTTTAGGTATACCCTTCTTGTAGGGTGATGCTTACAATGCTCGCAAATCTTACTCTTCCTCTTCCCAGCCAAAGTAAACACCTCTCTCCATACCACGCAACGCTTTGAAGCGCATAGCATGATTAAAGGACTTGAGCGTCCTCACATCGTGTTCCAAGTCTCTTAGTCGCTCTCTCATCATTTTCATATAGACGACGGCGCAAAAGAGAACAATGATAAACACAATGTCCCATACCATGTGCCTCCCACTGAGGCTCAATACTTGAACTTTGGTGTCACTATTCAAGCAGTACGGTCAATTTGGTTCTGCGACTCTGAGCCGTCGGCTTGACCTTTTTCTTGAGCGAAGCGCATCAAGCGTTCCTGCATGCCCGGAGGCATAGCACCGTCTCGGAACATACCCATGGTCTCTTCGTCCATAGGAATATCCAAGTAAGGCTTTTCACCTCGTCGTACTTGTGCAAGGTTTTCTTGGAAACGGTTGCTCATAGGGCGGAGTTGCTCGTTCCTCGGAACGACCGGCTTCGTTTCTTTGGCTGGTTCTTGGCTGAGATTCTCAAAAGAGCCACCTTGAGAAGTGGCCATACCTGACAACAGGTCAGCAATTCGCTCTTGCTGTGTAGGCTCAGGAGCATCTTCCGGCTCATCAACGAATTGACTACTTGCGCCACCCAGTTGTGCTCCTGTCTTGACACCCTCTACATTGGAAAGAGTGGCTTGTCTACGAGGACGAGTGTGTCTCATTCTTTCACCGCCACGACGGGGAGTTCGTATATCCTGCGAGACAGGTCCACCGTCTTTCTCTCCTCTCATTGGGAGGAAAAGACCGGAGCGACCGCCTCCTGTGATGTCGGTTCGTCCGCCACGCTGACCTCCAGTCAACTGACGACCTGCGGACTGCTCCATACCTTCACGGATAAGTTTCTTTTCCCTTGGTGTATGGAACGATTCTTCGGGCATGGTATCGTACCCACGCACATTGGCCATACCGGTTTGATTACCGAAGATTTTTGACTCAGGTCCTTGGTCAGCGTGATGACCTGTCATGGTCGGTCGCATCTCTCTAAGTGGACTCATGTCTCGTGCAACACGCAGGTTGGTCTTGGGAACTCTTTCAGGTGCAAATTGCTCCATCTCTCCACCGGGCATCTCTCGCATGTCGCCAGCCTCAGAAGGCATGTCTACTTCACGAACTGGCGATACCATCTGTCGGTCGTCGCCTGTCCCTTCAAACTGAGCGGGGAGGGTTCGTCGCATGTGCTGGACATCACCGAGACCTTCTTCACCGGCCTCGGCTCGTTTTCGGTTTAACAACTGCCGAACAGCAGGAGGAAGAGTACCGTAATATCCTTTGTCTTCTTCAAAGGCTTTCAGTAAATTCCACGCCTGCATGAATGCGGTCATGGTAATCGCAGAAGGTCATAGGTTAAATGCTTAGCGAAAGATTCAGCCGACCTGAGTGTGCTCTCGTCTACTCCCGTTTCAAATCCCCAAGCATGTAAGTGTCTGACCAAGGTTCCGGTGCTGAGGTTTGCACCGCTACCTTCTGCATAAGGACAGCCTCCGAGTCCCCCGATACTGGAATCAAATTGCGTGATACCGGAAAGTAAGCCTTTTCTTACTAACTGCAAAGCCCGCTCTTCGTCGTCTTTGTGATGAAGATGCAAGGCGCAGTTCATGTTCTCGTTCTTCGCTAACTCAGCCAGTTCGCTCACTTCTTTCGGTGTACCTACACCCACCGTGTCAGAGAACACAACCGTGTCTCCAAACATCTTGGCGTCACGAATACAAGAAATAAGCGTCGTCAACTTCGGAACACCACTGTAAGGACTTCCAAAAGCCATACTCAAGTAAACTCTAACCAAATGCTTGGGATAATTGTTGAGCATGACCTTGTACATCGTGACTATTTCGGAACGGGTCTTGCCCATGTTCTTCATGTTGAAGGTCTCGCACGGACTGAACACGATGTTGATTTTCTCAATACCTGCATCTTGGGCTCGTACAAAGCCCCGCTGGTTCATAACAAGTCCCGCCCCAACGCCACTAAACACTTGTTCAGCGTCAGCCATCTGCGGTAGACGCTTTGGATGAGCGAAACTGACTTCCTCTATTTCAGCGAGCCCGCTGTCATACAGAAGGCCAATGAGTTTCTTTTTCTCTTCGGTCGGGACGATGTTTTCAAGATACTGTAGTCCGTCACGAGGGCCGACCTCGTAGACGGAGATGTTCACTCAATTCCCCTCCGCATCCCTTGGAAGCAGGCTTGGTGAAACGCTTCTTCGTCCTCAATATAAATCATGGTGTCAGTTGAACTCACAGTGGGAAACGCCAACCAAAGTGTCAAGAAGCCAGCGATAAATGAAAGGATGAAAAGAGTAAGGAGCATCACAAGCAGAGCGAGTGCGGTGTAGAAATTAAAGTTGTCGGCTTATCACCCGACAAGGTCCTGTTCTTGAAGCAGTTGTTCGTAGCGCAATTGGTCAGCCGAAGGGCCAGCCAAGTGTAACTCGGACATCGGTTCGGGGTCTTCTCGGTTGAGGTAGGGGCCAAAATCATAGTGTTGCATCATGTTGTAAATTTCTTCTTGAGTCATGCTGGGAGTCAGTGCAAACGCTCCCGTTTCATGACCCATGCTTCTCAAAGTGTGAAACGCATGTTCAGCCGCCTGTCGGTCATATTCCCCCAACATTTCATCAACCGCATACGGGCCAAGTTCATTTTCCATTTGTGCTCGGAAAGCCACATCATTTTCAAGTCGCTGTCTCAGTTCGGCATCGTTGGGCGGCAAGTTTGTGATGCCGGACTGTTGCTTGGCCCATTCAACCATTTCCGGGTCAATCAGTTGGTGAGCAACTTCGTGCCCCATCACGCCACCAACCCTTTGTGCATACTGCTCAAAGTTGTCAACATCGTCCAAATCTAAAATGCGCTGAACATTGGCCCCGGCAAAACTCCTATCGGGATTGAGTCGGGGAATGGACCCGCCACGATAGTAAGGCTCTCGTGAAGGACTGCTCACTATTTTCGCTGTCGCCAAGTTTGGAAAGTTTTCTCGTAAACCTGCTGACGCCATGCTCCGTCCTGCATTGTAATGTAGGCCGAGGGGGTTGTACCTTTCAGCATGTGAAAGGTAGTCTTGAGCACCGTAAGTAGGTGTTCCCCTGTGGTGTTCCGCACTGTAATCAGAACTCATCACGCCACGAGGAGTGTCTTCACCGCCGAGAAAGAAATCAGCCTTGAGAACAGTCCAAGCCTGCCCCAGCGGTGTTGTCATAATACCACTCATTCGCTATAAATTAAACTTATCGGTTTCCTTCGCTCATGGAGCCGTTATAGAAGGAATCCGCCAATCGGTCCTGTCGCCTTTCGTTTGCAAACTCTTCTAATTGCTGTTGCCTAAAGTCAGGAATAAATTGGTTACCATACGGCAACATCTGTACACCATCAGGATTGCCTATCTGTGGATTTATGGAGTCTTGGAAGGTAGGCATACCGGCCACTTCTTCGGGGCTAAACTCTTGCGGCATATTTTGTAAATTCATCATTGCTTCATGAGGAGTTTTGGCTTGATAAGCATCCTGCAAAGTCCGATGTTTAACCCACCCGAACCCATGTCTTGTCAGTTCGTCAGTAAATCGGTTAGGGACGGAGCGTTGTCCCCGTGAGTTGTACAGCGGGTCATCCGCCATGACAGAATTCATGACTGTGCGGTTAGTGTTTGGTACAACATAACCCTCGGAATCCATGCGACCGTAGTGATGTTCGGGGGTACCAGCAGAGGTCATCATGGTTGGCCCGCCAACAATATGAGCATTTCGTTTTGGCCCGCCAGTCCCGCTTCGGCGCATGTAAGCAAGTGCGCCCGGATGTAATGTTTGGTGACGCATACCCTCAGGTCCACTAAATCCGCCTTGGAACCTACCGTCATAAATACGAGCGTCGGGGTCAGCCTTGAGGACTGACCAAGCAATGTCTAACGGAGTCGGCATAATATCACTCCTCATACATATCACTCCTCATAAAACATTCGTAGCATATATTGGGAAGACCATAGTTATCCCCTTCCCTCATAAGTTTTGCACAATATTTACACCTTTCTCCGGCGTTGTCCCATTTCAACAAGTTCCATGCTATTTCCACTGGAGTCGGCATAATATCACTCATTCGTTATATAGGTCAGGCAACATCTGTACACCGTCAGGATTACTTATTTGGTGGCTTATGTAGTTTTGGAAGGTAGGCATGTTGGTCACTTCTTCAGGATTATATCCCCTGTTTAGCATCGCCATCATTGTTTCATGAGGAGTTCCGGCCTCACGGTATCTTGGTGCATATCCGGGCCGGTCCTTCATTGGGTTCAATCTCCCACCTCCGTCGTAGGACGGGTCATCCGCCATGACGGACGGCATATCCCGGCTCCTATCTGCGTAGTAATCATCGGAGTCACCAGCAATGGTCATCATGGCTGGCCCATCGCTAATTTGAGTGTAAGGCATTTCTCCTTCTTGGTAACCGGGGATGTGACTTAGTTCTTTTTGACGGCGCATGTAACCAAGGGCACCCGGATGTATTGTCTGATGTCGCCTACCGTCATGTAAACGGGCGTCGGGGTCGGCTTTGAGAACTGACCAAGCAATGTCTAACGGTCGCATGACTAAACCCAAGAGGCATTAGGTCAAAAAGCCAACGGTTCCTTTGTGACACCAAAAGTTTTCCTGAAATTTTTTTTGTGGAACGCCGTGTGTGGTTAAAGGAGGCTAAACTCCCGTCTAAACTCCATCTCTCCGGCTAAACTGGGCGGCTAAACTCGCTGTCTAAACTGCTGTGGCCCGTTCTATAGACAGTCTATAGACCGTGGTACTGCGCCCCGACTAAACTGGCGAGCCCCATGCGTACGCCTACCAGTGTGAGCGGGCTCGCCTGTATTGCGTGAGCCATGCGCCTCTCTCGTATGTCAGCGGGCGGGCTCGTTTTGCGTGGGCTATGTCTCTGTCTCTCAGTGGGCCTTCTGTAAGTCCCACCGGCCTCGCTCGCATTGGTGTATGTGAGTCGGTCGTGGGGAGGATTCCCTCAACCCACACATATGGGTGGTACATGCAGGTGCTTTACAATACTTACACGCTCTAAACCCATGTCGCCTAAACTCCTCATGTACCCTGTACCTATGGAGAAAACCGATGGACTGAGGCTAAGTCCTTATAAAACTACAACAAAGGAAATGCTCGTCGGTTTCCGACAACCTCTCCTCCCCTTGGAGAGACACACACAACCCACGACCACCACTTGAGGACTCATGCCCCACGGGGTGTGGTGTCCTCGCCGCTTCGGTGATAGGTTGTGTACCTCTGAGGGAGAACGACTGACTGAGGACTTGTCCTTATAAGACTACAACAAAGGAGATGGTTGTCGGAACCCGACACAAACCAAACAGGAGGAAAACACATGAAAACACACGATTGGAATAACACAGACAGGAGCGTCTCGTACGCTCTGCAACATGAGAACACAGCACGGGTAATGCACACCTTTGTACGAGGTACTGCTACGCACATTGAACTACCGCTTGATAAGGCGGGCTTTGCTCATGGGCATATTGAGTTCACTGCAAACTACACGCTGAACAAGTTCACCCGTACTCAGGTATACAACGGGCTTGCGAAGGCCGCAAAACGAGCCGCCGCACACATGACAGGATGCTCAACACTACCAACCAAAGCAGGTCAAGCAGGTGCGAAGGCCATTCTCACGACCAAGTGGGAACTCGCAGGTGGAGCAAACAAGGGTACGAAAGTTCTCGCAGTCATGCAAGGTCTCGCTTATGCTCGCCGTGCTGACCGTGCCGCTGAGAAAGCGGCTACACTACAGGCCGCTGTCTCAAGCGGAACTGCTTACATCGCTGATGGTGTCATGGCTAAGGACGGTGCGAACCGTGTCTTTGCTGAACGCTCTAAAGCGGTCAAGGCTTGGGTACGCAACAACCACCCACTCAAGGGTGAATGGTGGACTGACAAGGTGAACAAGACCACATGGATGGTCAAGGCTGAGGGCTTCGTCTCCCTTGCACCCGAAGAATGAGTAGGTCACCTGACCACTTGTCACACTCCCACGAATCATCAGATTCGTGAACAGCCCCTGCTCACAGGCTTCGGCCTGTGAGTAGGGCCACGCCGCACCCGAACTCCGTCGGGTAGGAAAATATACGGAGTAAAAGAACTGACTCGCATGAGAGCAGGCATACGAGGGCTGAAAGTCCCCACACCACACCAGCGCATTTGAGGTATGACTTCAAGCATGACTTCAGCGTGGTCACTGGTACAGGAAGATGCCCCTCATGCGAGTCACTTCCCCTTCCATGGGGGAACAAGTAGTCCTTGCGCAACAACCAGCATCGCTGGCTATAGGAATGTAGGTGGGCCCATCTATACTTGTTCTCCCTCCCCTTCACGGGGAGTCCGACGAGCACCTGAACCTGCATTAGAGGTAGTGCGGGGGTGAGCCTGTTGCTGAACACAGGTTAGTGGGACTCCCCTCCCCATCGGGGGGTTGACCCCTTACGAAACGCCAAGCCCGCAAAGAGCCGTGTACAACCAGCACCCTCACCTTACCTGCGGCATTTCTCATTCACATTCAAGCGGCTCCTTACGCATAAGGAAACCGCATCACTGCAAGCAAGTAGTATAGTATAGTATAGTATTATTATGATTATTACAATGTATACACTATACTATACCTTATTATTATATTAGGGACTCACCGTATCATTGTACTATTATTATACAGTAGACCATTGTATACAATGTAAACATTAGAAACAAGGAGACTGCATACCATGCAAGAACAAAACAAACCGAAACCATACATGTGCTTGAGCACTGAACGACGCTGGAAACGGGGAGACTTTGACAAGTGGACTAATGGTAGGCCCAAGTGGGAAGCACTTCTACGCACCGCTTACTTTGGTAAACCTTCACGAGCCTATCCACATGGAGGCTGTCATAACTGTGGCGGCGGGCCATGCACAGAGAACACAGTGGAGGTGATTGAATGACAGAACTCACAAGAGAACGACTACTCAAAGACACCCGCCTTCTAAGGGGTATGTTGAGAGAATACATGACACCCAATGAAGCACGGGACTATGTTAAGAAGCGAGAACTCTATCAACTCATGGACTGGAAAATGGACGAGTACATGTGGGATGAGTTTAACTTCATCGTGGATATGATAAGGACTCACAGTCACGGCAACGAAAACGCCAAGCGATTCCTATCCGATTTCATGAACACCAACCGAAACAACCACTATGATTTCAACAGGGAACTGAACAATGCTATGTCACACTTCATCACACTGGTCACAGGAATACCACAGCCCAAGACTACAGCAGAACGGATGAGGCTAAAGCAACAAGAGCAAGACAGGATTGCACAGAGCAGACAACGACCACCACCCCGCAAGAAAGGACAACGAAAGAAACAGGAGAGAAACAGATGATACAGACACAGGAAAATGAACTACACTGCAAAGAATGTAACGAGAAAGAGACACTACCGAAAGTAGAACCTGACGGGTCTTACCTACGAGGTGACCTTTGGTGGGACGGTCGTGAGGCAAACCTCACGAAGATAAAGGAGAACTTCCAATGGATTACATGTGGAGACTGCTACCGTGAATACCACACCAAATGTATAACTGACTTGGCTTCAACACACAACTCTCACTGGGGTCATGTTGAATTCTCATGCGGTGAATGCTACGACGAAGGTAAGTATTGGTGGGCCAACAAAGCAAGCGGAATACTCACCACTCAAGGCGAGGTAATACACGCCGACCAAGGTACTTGGAAGACCTTCAAGCCTGAGTACCTAACAGGTAGATTCAACGAACTCGTACCCATGCTAAAAGAGGCAGGGCAGACTACATACAATCTTCACGACCTCGTAAAGAATGACATGCACGGCTGGTACATACAGGAAGAAGATGGAGTGAGTCATGTATCAGCACCACTTGACTTGTTCATGAGGTACTTCCATGCGAACCACATTTACTACGATGAACGAGAAAGGCGTGAGAAAATACACAGACCACGAAGTGAGTTCTTCCTTACCTGCTACAACCTACGAGATGGTGACGACGGCATCGGTGGCTTCCACTACCCCGAAGTGTTCAGCATCCACCGTGCAATTGAATACTATGACTTTGATGACAGGACGCACAAAGTCAGCAACCAATGGAATACGGGAACCTTTGTCATCTGTGACCACATATGCTCAGGGCATGATGACTATTGGAACAACCGTGACCGAGTAGATGCAGAGGCATTGATTACTACACTCAAGAAACGAGAGAGCCTTGGGTGGCCGAACGAATACTGAACCGATGGACTGAGGACAAGTCCTTTTAAACTGACAATAAAGAAGATGAGGGAGCAAAATGAAACAGACAATAGACATTTACAGAATAGTGGACAGCGATGGTTCCGCTTGGGAACTAACAGGACAAGATGCCTTGCATGACTGGGCAGAAGATATACAAGCACCGAACATGGAACTGGTATTCTTTGAGTCAAGCAGTCATCAGTACCCGCAATTCAATTTGAAGATAACAACATACAGATACAAACGAAAGGAGGAATGAATATGACAAACGAAATACAGAAACACGAAGCACGGATTGACGAAACACTGGACACCATCACGATGTCCAAAGACGGATGGGTACACATCAACATGTTCAACATCCAACGAACCTACAGGGCTGGTGACTTCATCATGCTGGCCTTACCGGAGAACATCACCGATGCTGTCACACAACTATGCACGATGGACATTCAAGGACAGCGATTGACTCGCTTCATTGAACTGTTCACGCCGAAGAAATACGCTGACTACCATCGCTACGATGACAAGGGCGATGACGACACGGACTACTGGGACTGGTACAATGAGTGTGACGGCAACGGCACTCACCCCGATACACTCAAGCGGTTCTACGATTTCTGTACCGCATTCAAGATGGTGAACCTCATGGGTGTGAGTTCTAAATGGTACGGTGTCATGCTTGAGTTCGTGAACGGCAACCGAGGCTTCCTCATTGACGACGAGTCCGACGACGAGCGATACCTCGGCAAGTTCACCAAGGTGACCTTTGACAACGAGCAATACTTTTCACTTGAGAAGGCACGGGAGATTTTCCCTGCTGGCTACAACCAACCCAAGCAAGACGAGGAGGAATGAACATGACAGTAATGATATACACAAAAGAAGAAAAGACATACAGTGACTACGGAGATACATACAGCAGAGTAAGCAAGCAGGTACTGTTGATAACAGACCCTGTGATACAAGCGAAGCAAGTCTTTGAAATGGTACAGGAAATCATGTACGAAGAAAGCCCCCGTGAATGGAACGACATGGGCTACGAAGTAATGGTTGAGCCTTCGTATGCAAAGGGGTGCATGTACCAACAGAAACTCGCACTAAAAGTGAAGCCTTTACTCAAAGCGTACCGACTACCTTCGGACTTGGAATGTCTACTCCCTGACATGCCTTATGACAACACACTACAGCGTCGCTTGGATTGCTTTAGTCAAAGTGATTTCGGCGGAGACGCACAAGAAAGGGCGCACAGAGAACTACCTGACCATGAGCAGGCACTTGATATGATGGAGTCAGCACTGTCGGAAATCGTACCTCGGTATGCTCACACATGGAAGATGCACCGAGACAACCTGATGCGAACATATTCAACTACCTACACCATCCAATTCATACCTCTTGACGAGTCACACTTCAACAGTGAAGCCTTTGACTCGGTGAACAAGACAAACGGTATGCTCATTGAAGAAAGGCAAGTAAGAGAGATGGATGAGTACGAGGCTCACATGAAGACCGATGCTTACAAGAAAGAGCAGAAGGAAGAGGCACAGCGCAAGAGTGACCTCGCCACCTACATGGGTGAGAACGGATTCAATTCCTACGCCGACAATGGCGACGGAACAATTAGCACATGGAGAGAATGAACATGACATACACGATGAAAGACTTGGGTTGCTACTTTGACGGAGCCTACGGCTTTGAGTACAACGCTCAACGACTACTTGGGTTCGCAACAGAAGAACACGGCTATACCCCCAAGGATGTGGGCGACGACCATGATGCAATCGCTTGGGAAGTGGAGGATGTGGAAGCACATCTCAACGACAACACCGAGCGACCACCCAACACCTACTGGGGATGGACTGACGGCGACTTCGGATTGTGGTTGCACTGCGAATCATGTGGGGAAATCAAGGACGAGGACTACACTTGCTGTAAGGAGGAATGAAAATGAGTAGTTATACGGATGCAGAAGGAATACAATGGAAACTATGTGACGATTGCGAAAGTGAATACCAACAGCCACAAACGATGGAGCGAGTTCGCTCTAAGTTCTATTGCGACTGTTGCCGACAGGACGGCGTTCCACTTTTCGGAGAAGGTGAAGAAGAATGAAAAACGAGAACTACAAATCACCTTGCCCTTGTGGTAAGTGCAAACCAAGAAACATGCTCGGCATGTCGTGGTGGAAGAACTTAGGGTTTAACTCACCTAACGATTGCACCCATGCCTTGTACGAACAAGGTCACCGATACATCGCTCACTGGGCATGTATGTACTGCACAGGAAACGAAGGAGTCTTTGACCACTACCCCAAGTGCGACCAGTGCATAGACGAGGAGGAATAAACAATGAACAGAACAATGGAAGACATACAATGGCG
>Ga0233432_10003713_pt1 | contig 13733 bp, 8 predicted proteins | sample SI_122_August201_6_FD_179870 | JGI IMG/M metagenome (GOLD analysis project Ga0233432, IMG submission 179870) | Seawater microbial communities from Saanich Inlet, British Columbia, Canada - SI_122_August2016_10_MG | ecosystem: Environmental > Aquatic > Marine > Inlet | place: Canada: British...
AAACAAGTGAATGAACGAAAGCTATTCCCGGACCCAAAGAAAACAATCAGGAAGGGCGGTATTGCACCAGTTGGAGAATACAAGAAGAATTGGATGTTCAACCAACTTGAAATTATTGGACTGAAGCACGGCTTTAACATGGATACCGCCGTTGAAGACATTCCTGAAGCAGCCTTAGACATTATTCTCAACGGCAGCAACGAGGTGATGACCATTGAGCATAAGGCCATTGGCGTAACAAAGGAATACAAATTGAACTTTGAAGGCATTATTAACTTCATAGAGTCTCAGGGTAAAGAAGCGAAAAGCAGAAGTATTCAGCGTTGGGCAGACGAATACATGGAACATGTAGCTTGCACAAAATGTGAAGGTGCACGTTTGAAAAAGGAAAGCCTGCATTTCAAGGTAGCGGGTCAAAGCATCGCAGAGGTGAGTACCCAAAGCTTGATACATTTTGGCCAATGGATTGACTCGTTGGAGCATAATTTGTCACCTAAAGAATGGCTCATTGCGGAGGAAATTGTAAAAGAATTGCGCGCGCGAAGCGCGTTCTTACTAAATGTAGGTTTAGGCTATTTGAATTTAAACCGGAGTGCACGTAGTCTGAGCGGAGGTGAAGCACAACGAATCCGGTTGGCGACCCAGATAGGGTCACAGTTGGTGAATGTCCTGTACATTTTAGACGAGCCTTCTATAGGATTGCACCAGCGCGATAATGCAAGACTCATAGATTCCCTGCAGCAATTGCGAGATATTGGCAACAGTGTTTTAGTGGTGGAGCACGACCGAGAAATGATTGAAACTGCGGATCACATTCTTGATATCGGCCCCCGCGCAGGAGTGCATGGTGGAGCAATCGTAGCGCAAGGCGATCTCTCAGATATTCTCGCAAGCGACAGCATTACAGCGAAGTATTTAAACGGTCAGCTTGGCATTGGAGTGCCAAATGTACGACGTCAGGCGGACGGTTGGATTGGCCTTTTTGGTGCGACAGGAAACAACCTGAAAAACGTTGATTTAAAAATCCCCTTGCGCGTATTGACGTGTATTACTGGAGTAAGTGGTAGCGGGAAGTCAACATTAATCAACGGTACCCTATACCCTATCCTTAACCACATGATTTTTCGTGCGGTGGGTAAACCGCAGCCGTACCGAAGTATTGAAGGTTTTGAGAAAATCGATAAAATTATCGATATCGATCAAAGTCCCATTGGACGCACGCCGCGTTCGAATCCTGCAACTTACACGGGCGTATGGTCAGAAATCCGGCAGCTATTTGCAGGCTTACCAGAAAGTAAGGTACGTGGGTATAAGCCGGGAAGATTCTCTTTCAATGTAAAAGGCGGCCGTTGTGAAACTTGTGAAGGTGGAGGACTGCGCGTGATTGAGATGAACTTCTTACCCGATGTTTACGTGCATTGTGAATCCTGTCAAGGTAAGCGTTTCAATCGCGAGACGTTAGAAGTGCGCTACAAAGGAAAGAGTATTTCGGATGTACTAAACTTAAGCATTGAGGACGCCCTACCGTTCTTCGAACATGTACCTAGGATCAACCAAAAGCTACAAACACTAAGAGACGTAGGATTAGGTTATATCCGATTAGGACAGCCCTCTACCACATTGAGTGGTGGTGAGGCACAGCGGGTCAAATTGGCCACCGAGCTGAGCAAGAAAGATACGGGCAACACAATGTATATTCTGGATGAACCTACCACTGGGCTACATTTTGAGGATGTAAAAGTGTTAATGGAGGTCATCCAACGTCTGGTAGATCAAGGAAATACGGTGCTTATCATAGAACACAATATGGATGTCATTAAACAAGCCGATCATATTATCGATTTAGGGCCTGAAGGTGGATCAGGCGGGGGGCGCATTGTTGCTGAAGGGACACCCGAAGAAATCATCAAGATCAAAGAAAGTATTACGGGTCAATTTTTAGCTGCCGAATTAAAATAATTCATCAGCGCTTTTGCGTATCTTATAGGTAAGAAACTAGTATACCTATGAAGATTCATTCAAGAAAAACCTGGACCGAGATTAAATCAGAAGACAGTTGGGCATTATTTAAAATAATGTCGGAATTCGTACAGGGTTACGAAAGTCTAAGTCGTATTGGCCCTTGTATTAGTATTTTCGGGTCGGCACGAGACACCACCGAACAACGCTATTTAGACGCAGCTACGGAAATTGCACGCCAGCTAACCAGTAAAGGCTTTGGTATTATTACCGGCGGTGGCCCCGGTATCATGGAAGCCGCCAACAAAGGTGCACAACTAGGCAAAGGTCCCAGCGTAGGCCTTAACATTGACCTACCTTTTGAACAAAGTAGCAACCCCTTTATTGACCACGATAAAAATCTAGATTTCGACTATTTCTTCGCACGCAAAGTAATGTTTGTAAAGTACAGTCAAGCATTTGTAGTAATGCCAGGAGGCTTTGGCACGCTCGATGAACTCTTTGAAGCAATCACATTGGTTCAGACCAAAAAAATTGACCAATTCCCTATTATTCTTTATGGAAGTGATTTTTGGGAAGGATTAAAACAATGGATCGAAAACACGCTGAAAGCGACGGGTAAAATCAGCCCAAACGACACCGACCTTATGCACGTAGCCAACAGTGAGGAAGAAGTTGTAGGTATTATTGAGGAATTTTATAAAACCAAAGGGTTCACCACTAATTTTTAAAACTTGTTCATTTAAGGCAGTAGCATAACTGGGAATGTTTTTGCTTGGGTTTCCCATTGTACACGGAGGTAATACGATCCGTGTGCATAGTTGTTTTTCAATTCAACCCAATCATTCAATAGAACGCCCTGCTCTAGCATGCTGCCTTTGCTATTAATAAGTTGATACGTTCCGTTTTCAACTCCGGTCAGTTGAAAGATTCCATTATTGGGGTTTGGCTGCAGCACTACCGCCGAATTCGCCACATCTTGAGTACCTACGTTGTTCACATTTAGCAACGCTACTTTTACGGTATCAAACACACCGGCTTGCCATTGGTATGCCGATCTATGCGTTACAAATCCTGCAAGTTTTACACTAATTGAATCCATTACATCCAAATGGGTACCTGCATCTGCCAAACCATCAATACTGCTTTGTAACGTATCGCTAGTGCGATCAAATAATATAACTGCATTGCTTAAAGGTGCACGTGTAATACTGTCGTATACTACAACATGTACGCGCGAAGCTTCGACATAGGTAGGCTCGAGAACGGACAGACCCTCTTCGATGTCTGAACAAACAATGAGTCCAGACTCAAAATACGGATATGCTCCCCAGTTCCCATAGAAACCGTTTCCTGAAAAAGACGGTGACGTGTCAAAATAGCCAACTTCGACAAGCAATTCGGGGTATTTTGCATCCACAATTTGAACCCCAGAAGTATAATACGAAGTCACCACCCATTGACCATAAACATGTGCATTATGAGGAATAACACTAGTGCCCAAAGAGGTCTGAATACGATCCAATTCAGTAATGTTCGCTAAATCACTCACGTCATAGGCTGTTAGAAAAGCATTACCAATCTCATCGGTAGTAAAGAGCACAGAATTATCATCGCTGACCCAAGTATTATGGGTAAACGCATTGGGCGTGCCGTGCGTAGCTAATGTGATTGTACTGTCTTTTACAGTGGCGTCGACCACTATGAATTTCCCTTGATAAACCGCTGAACCCCAAATGGTATCGCCTCGAACCATACCGTCGTGGAAATAATAATCGTCATACATTCCTACGTAGGTAGGATTCCAAGGATCTGTTGCTACGTCGAATATAAGCGCACCACCGTTACCTACATTTGCTCCAAACAAATAGGCGTACCCATTCTCATCGATGTACAAATTGTGAGCGGTCTTCAAGGTATCCATGATGCCTCCTGGTGTTTGAATGACCGGATTCATAGTCTTATATATTGGGTTTGCACTGTCCACGCTATCTAAGTCTATAATCAAGAGACCATGATCTGGAATCGTATTCCAAGCAAACGTATTGTCATGCGTTACGTAAGCATAATGATCCCAAGTTTTCAAATCACGCCAGATACTATAGGGTCCTTGAACGAATTGCTTCTTTGTAGGGTTCGCAGGATTAGTGACTTCCACAATACTCACACCGGCAGTAGTGCCCGCTAATGCAAACTCACGCCCTGTAGAAGAGGTGTAGCCCCAGATATCGTTCATATCATTCAAAAAAGTGCTCTGGCCCTTCAATGAAATATTTAAACTGTTTTGGGCGGTCAAGCTATATGTAAAAACAAAGAGTAAGGTTAGAAGCGTGGGGCGCATATTAAAAATCTAAAGTAATTTGTGGTGCTTTATCGTCTGCATCATAAGAACTCTTTTCATCACGATTTGGTTCAGACGTGGCAGACTTTGATTGTTCTTCCGCTTCAGTGGGTCTTACAGATTTAACCTGCTCAACGTTAGCTGCGGTATCAATCTTCGCGACGGTCTCGACCTCAGTACTGGGCTCAACCTTGACAATGAGTGATTCTTGCTCTGCTTCGTTTACCTCTATTCTAGTTTCATCAGGTTCAGGTAAAGACTCGAGCGGCTCTATTTTGTTAAGGGTATCCGAAGTTAATTGGTTCCCTTTTGCCTTAATGCCTTTCACCGAAATGAATGCTGCTAAATCTACTTCTTCAGGATCGCGAACATCGCCCTTTGTTTTACGATATACCATTTGAATTCTAGGCAACGTATTGTTCGAAAGGAAACTCAATTCACTTTTAGGGTGTGCTGTGATTATATTTTCCTCTTTATCACCACCTTCCCATAGGAAGCGCTTCACAAAGTAGCGTGATTTTTCGCCGTCAAAGTAAACGGCACTGATCGGACGATTTTCTTCCAACTTCTCTAGATAAATCATATCTGCATCAAAGTGAAGGTTCAATTCCGGTATAACCACGCGTAATGTCCCATTTTTCATGCCAATCAACAACCTGTCCTCGCCTTTGAAACTTCCAACTAAACGGCCACGTTCGTCACTATTCAAGCGTTGCACGGCCGGATCGAACCATACTTTTCTCGCTTCCAAAGTACTTTCACCCTTTTCCTTGAGCTCAATACGTTTAACCGGGAATTTCGTTACAATATTTCCCTTAGAGCTTCTACCCTTCACCGCAACATTGGCGAAATCTAGATCGATTTTGAGTTTTTTCAGCTTCGCTAATTGACGCAACAGCACCAACACCTTCTCTGCCTCACCATTTGGATTGGATGTGAAGTAGGAAATGTGCGATCCTTTACTTCCTGTGGTCACATCGTATTCTCTGTCGCGAGTAATACTCTGCACTGCAAAACGTTTTACATAACTCACTTTTGAGGCGCCGTCTTGGTAAATGGCGTTATATACCGTCCGGTCATCGCCTTTTTTCCAAACGGCGACATGAATGATATTTTTTCCAAAGAAGGCTTTATCCTTCACTTTACTAACGCTGTATTTACCATCGGCTCGAAAAACAATGACATCATCAATATCTGAACAGTCACCAACGTATTCGTCTCGCTTCATGCCGTAACCCACAAAACCTTCTTCGCGATTCACGTAGAGCTTTTGGTTACGAATGACCACTTTTGATGCTTCTACACTATCGAAGGTGGCAATTTCTGTCTTGCGCTCGCGACCTTTACCGAATTTCTCCTTCAGCTCTTTAAAGTAGTTGATTGCGTATTCAACTAAATGGGCTAAATCATGCTGAACGCTCGAGATTTTACCTTCAAGGTCCAAAATTTTATCGTTGGCCTTATCGCTATCAAACTTTGATATACGCTTGATTTTGATTTCTGTCAAACGCACGATATCCTCCTCAGTAACTTCGCGCATCAAGTGGCCAATGTGTGGCTCTAATCCTTTGGCAATAAAGGAGATTACCTGTTCCCAAGTTTCCGCTTCTTCGATATCCCGGTAGATCTTCTCTTCAATAAAAATACGCTCGAGCGAGGCAAAGTGCCATTGTTCCCGGAGTTCAGATAGTCGAACTTCAAGTTCCGCCTTTAAAACGCCTTTTGTCGTCTCTGTACTCCGCTTTAAGACATCTTTTACGCCAATAAACAAGGGCGTGTCTTCGTGTATAGAGCAAGCAAGAGGCGCGATGCTTACTTCACAATTGGTAAATGCGTACAGCGCGTCAATAGTCTTATCAGGGCTTATACCGGAAGGCAAGTGAATAAGAATCTCCACATGTTCCGCCGTATTATCCTCAATCTTTTTGATTTTTATTTTACCCTTATCGTTCGCTTTTAATACGCTATCAATAAGGCTTTGAGTATTCGTGGTAAAAGGTATCTCCGTAATTACAAGTGTATTCTTGTCCAATTGGGAAATTTTCGCACGAACCCTTACACGAGAGCCGCGCTCCCCGTTGTTATAATTTGTGAAATCCGCTGTACCACCCGTTGGAAAATCTGGATATAATTTAAACGGTTTACCTTCCAATTCTTTGATCGATGCGTCGATCAATTCTATGAAGTTGTGCGGTAATATCTTCGTACTAAGCCCTACTGCAATACCTTCAACCCCCATGGCCAAAAGCATAGGGAATTTCATGGGCAAATGCAGTGGTTCATTCGCGCGACCATCATAACTGAGTTGCCATTGAGTAACCTTAGGACTGTAAGCAACGTGCAACGCAAATTTTGTTAAGCGCGCCTCAATATAACGGGCTGCTGCCGCACCATCGCCTGTGAGAATATTTCCCCAGTTTCCTTGGCAGTCAATCAAAAGATCCTTCTGTCCCATCTGCACTAAAGCATCCCCTATGGAAGCATCTCCGTGAGGATGAAAACGCATGGTCTGGCCAATAATGTTTGCCACTTTGTGGAAGCGGCCATCGTCCATCTCTTTCATCGCATGCAGTAAGCGACGTTGAACTGGTTTTAAGCCATCGTTCAAAGCAGGTACCGCACGTTCTAGAATTACATAGGACGCGTAATCCAGAAAATAATCTTGATACATACCGGAAACACGTGTAATCCTGTTCCCCTCCTCTTCAATACCTTCAGAACCCGTTAATTCCGGGTCCAATTCCTCGTTAATAGGTTGATTTTCTTCGCTCATTAGTTAAAGAATTCCTCCTCCAAATTTTTCTCCACGCGCAAGTTCTCTATGATAAACTCTTGACGCTTCGGTGTGTTCTTACCCATATAGAATTCCAATAAATCTCCAGAGGTCAAATCTCTGCCAATCATTACTGGCTCCAAGCGGATATCATTTCCAATAAAATGTTTGAATTCATCCGGCGAAATCTCACCCAATCCTTTAAATCGCGTGATTTCAGGACGCGGACCTAAATCCTGTATTGCGGTGTTCTTTTCCTCCGGGGTGTAACAATACCTCGTTTCCTTCTTATTTCTAACTCTAAATAAAGGTGTTTGTAAAATGTACAAATGTCCTTCCCGAACCAATTCTGGGAAAAACTGTAAGAAGAATGTAATCAATAGTAGACGTATGTGCATTCCATCCACATCAGCATCGGTTGCAATGACGACGTTATTATAACGCAACTCATCTAAACCATCCTCAATGTTGAGAGCAGCCTGAAGTAAATTAAATTCTTCGTTTTCATAGACCACTTTCTTCGTTAAACCATATGAATTTAACGGCTTACCTTTCAATGAGAAAACGGCCTGAGTATTCACGTCACGGCTTTTTGTGATGGAGCCAGAAGCACTATCCCCTTCCGTAATAAACAAAGTAGTATCCAAACGTCTATCACCCTTCGCTCCTGGCTTGTTGTCGTTTAAATGGGCACGACAATCGCGTAGTTTCTTGTTGTGCAGGTTTGCCTTCTTAGCGCGCTCCCTCGCCAATTTACGTATGCCTTGTAAATCTTTCCGCTCACGCTCCGCGCGCTGAATTTTCTTCAAGAGGATTTCTGCAACCGCAGGGTTTCTGTGCAAGTAGTTATCGAGATGCTCCTTCAAGAAATTTCCAACGAACGTACGAACATGCACTTCACCCGGCGCCATTTCAAGCGAACCTAGCTTGGTCTTCGTCTGAGATTCAAATACCGGTTCCACGACCTTTAAGGAAATAGCACCTATGATGCAGGCACGTATATCCGATGCGTCAAAGTTCTTTCCATAGAAATCGCGCATTACCGTAACTAACCCTTCTCTAAAAGCGTTCTGGTGGGTCCCGCCTTGCGTGGTATGCTGACCATTAACGAAACTATAGTATTGTTCGCCTTGCATCCGCTCGGCATGTGTAATGGCTACTTCGATGTCGTCGGCCTTAAGGTGAATGATATCGTGCAATACATTGCCATCAAGATTATCTTGTAGCAGGTCTTTGAGACCGTTCTCTGAATAAAACTTCTCTCCATTTAAATAGAGCGAAAGTCCCGGGTTGAGGTATGCATAATTCCACAACATCTTCTCTACATACTCCAACATGTACTTGTAGTTGATAAAGATATCTGGATCCGGTCTGAAAGTAATCTTGGTCCCTTTGCGTTGCGAGGACTCTTCGATCGCATCGTCTTCAACGAGTTTTCCAAAAGAGAATTTAGCGCGTTTGGTTTTACCATCCCGGTACGCTTGAACAATAAATTCTTTAGAAAGTGCATTTACTGCTTTAGCACCTACACCATTGAGACCAACGGACTTTTTAAAGGCTTTACTGTCGTATTTCGCTCCTGTATTGATTTTAGAGACTACGTCAACGACTTTTCCTAAGGGGATACCTCGTCCATAATCACGAACCATGACCTGGCCATCCGAAATTTTCACCTCCACAGCCTTACCGGCTCCCATGACATATTCGTCAATAGAATTGTCTAAGACTTCTTTGAGTAAGATGTAGATTCCATCGTCGGGGCTTTTACCATCGCCCAACTTGCCGATGTACATACCTGGACGTAACCTGATGTGCTCGTCCCATTCGAGAGACCGAATGTTGTCTTCAGTATATTGTGCTTCTTGTGCCATAAATAAATTGGAATACAGGGATTCTAATTTAAGAATGCGCATGACTTTACCGCATGTTTATTACGTTAAAGTATACACAGGTTTTACACATTAAAGCGGAAGTGCATAACATCGCCATCTTGAACAATGTATTCCTTTCCTTCGACTCGCATTTTACCCGATTCCTTGACCGCATTTTCACTGCCTAATGCATCGTAATCGACATAGGAGATGACCTCAGCACGGATAAAACCTTTTTCGAAATCGCTGTGAATCACTCCTGCCGCCTGTGGTGCCGTAAAGTTCTTCTTAATGGTCCAAGCACGCACTTCTTTCACACCAGCAGTAAAATAGGTTTGAAGATTCAGGAGTTCATAAGCAGCACGAATCACGCGGTTCACACCTGCATCTTCGAGGCCCAATTCTTCGAGGAACATTTGTTTCTCTTCGTAGGTTTCCAATTCCGCAATATCCGATTCTGTACTTACAGCAATATGTATGCAACCTGCTCCTTCAGCAGCTGCCATTTCAACAACGCGATCTACGTACGCATTTCCAGATTTAGCAGCACTTTCATCAACATTGCACAAGTACAATACCGGCTTATCTGTAAGCAACTGCATTTCCTTGATTAAATCTTTCTCACGTTCCGTGCTTTCGAAGCCGCGAACATTTCTTCCTTCCATCACATAAGCAACCAAACGCTCTAGTGTCGTAACGTTTAGTTTTGCCTCTTTTTCGCCGCTTTTTGCCATTTTTTTGGCCTTTTCTAAGCGTTTTTCGATGGTATCGAGGTCTTTTAGCTGCAATTCCGTGTCAATGGTTTCTTTATCGCGAATAGGATCCACACTACCGTCAACATGCGTGACGTTTTCATTTTCAAAGCAACGGAGTACGTGAATAATGGCGTTTGTCTCTCGAATGTTTCCTAAAAATTGGTTCCCCAGACCTTCGCCTTTAGATGCGCCACGAACCAAACCCGCAATATCTACAATCTCGACATTCGCCGGTTGAATGCGAGCTGGATTGACCAATTCAGACAAACGTTCTAGTCGGTAATCAGGCACCGTTACCTGTCCAACATTCGGTTCAATAGTACAGAAAGGGTAATTTGCCGCCTGAGCTTTTGCGCTAGACAAACAATTAAACAATGTACTCTTTCCAACATTCGGCAAGCCGACGATTCCACACTTCATATTACATGCTTTAGGGCGGCAAAGATAAACGGATTCTTTGTTAGCAACGTGTGTATATGTGAATTGGATTGAAAAGGCAAAAAGGTCTTCTTTTGCTGTATTTTTACACCTCATCGAATATAACATTTCACCCATGTCACAACAAGACCTACAAGCCGTCGTATCCCAAGTTCGCAGAGATATTGTACGAATGGTACACGCTGTAAATTCAGGACACCCAGGCGGTTCCTTAGGATGTGTAGAGTTTTTAACTACCCTCTACTTTGATCACATGAAACATGAGCCTAAGGCGTTCCAAATGGACGGTAAAGGTGAAGATCTTTTCTTTTTATCTAACGGCCATATTTCACCGGTCATGTACTCAATTCTGGCACGAGCAGGATATTTCAATGTGAGCGAGCTTGCAACGTTCAGAAAGTTGAACACACGCTTGCAAGGGCACCCCACTACACATGAGGGCTTAGAGGGTATTCGCATTGCCTCCGGTTCTTTAGGTCAGGGAATGAGCGTGGCGATCGGCGCTGCTCAAGCGAAAAAACTGAATGGTGATGACCGAATAGTCTACACGCTGCACGGCGACGGTGAATTGCAAGAAGGCCAGGTTTGGGAGGCCGCAATGTATGCTTCTGCGAAAAAAGTAGATAACCTTATATCAACCGTCGATGTCAATGCACAGCAAATTGACGGCTCTACTGATGAAGTATTGGCCATGGGTTCTATTCAAGCAAAATTTGAAGCTTTTGGATGGCACGTTATTTCTGTAGTTCAAGGCAACGAATTGGATGCCGTTAAATCGGCGCTTATCGAAGCAACTGCAGCTACAGGTCATGGGAAACCGGTGTGTATTCTCCTCCATACAGAGATGGGTAACGGTGTTGACTTCATGATGGGTACACACAAATGGCACGGGGTTGCGCCAAACGACGAACAATTAGCCGACGCACTCAGCCAAAACCCAGAAACGTTAGGCGATTACTAGGCTACAGTGAAACAACTTACCGCCATAGCATTTTTCTTTTTCTGTATTTCGCTGCAAGCGCAATCGCAGGTAGAGGAAGAACGTCCACCGTTAACGAGAATTTTATTCGTTTTCGATGGCAGTCAAAGCATGTATGGCCGTTGGGAAAGTGGTGCGAAGATTGACGTTGCACAGCGCTTAATGGGGCAAATGCTGGATAGTTTACAGGGCATTCAAGAGGAAGGTAATTTCCAATTGGCCCTTCGTGTGTACGGGCATCAAAAACCTGTGCCGCCGCAAGATTGTTCCGATACCAGGTTAGAAGTTCCATTTAGTAATGGCAACATCTATAAAATTAAGCGTGTACTCAAGGCCATTAATCCCAAAGGCACAACCCCAATCGCGGGTTCGCTTCTAAAGGCATCTTATGATTTCCCGCCTTGTACAGATTGCCGCAACATTGTCATACTCATTACAGATGGTGTGGAGGCCTGTGATGGTGATCCGTGTGTGGTCAGTAAGCGTCTTCAGCAAAAGGGAATCATTCTAAAGCCCTTTGTCATTGGTATTGGGCTCGATGAAGATTTTAAAGACAGTTTCGAATGCGTCGGAACGTATTTCGATGCGGCCGACGAGAATACTTTCAAGAACGTATTAGGGGTTGTGATTTCGCAGGCATTAGATAACACCACGGCGCAAATCAATCTCCTTGACAATCGAGGTAAACCGACAGAAACTAACGTACCCATCCTACTCTACGATCATACCTCGCAAAAATTAAAGAAGAGCTTCGTTCATACCCTCAACTACAAGGGTCAACCAGATACTTTGGTTCTAGATCCTTTAGTGGTTTACGATATGGTCGTTCAAACCGTGCCGCCCGTTCGTATTGATAGTATTGTTATTCACCCGGGAACGCACACTCATATTGGTGTCTCTACCCCGCAAGGTCAGTTGGAGTTGCGGTCAAATTCACGGAAAAGCAACACCATTCGGTGCATAATAAAGCCGCACGGAAAAAACGAGATACTGCACGTACAAGATTTCGGCACTGTCCAACGGTATATCAGCGGAACATACGATCTAGAAATCCTAACATTACCTCGTATTTTTCAAAGCGGGGTGGTTATCGGCCCTAGTACAACTACCACAATTGCTGTCCCCCCACCAGGTATGGTAACCTTACAAGCAGGAACAAGCGGCTACGGCTCCATATTTGTGCAAAGGGAGGACGGTTATGAGTGGGTAACGGATCTTAGCGAAAGTGGGGAGCGCCAGGTGTTTCAACTCCAGCCCGGACAGTACATGGTCGTGTTTAGAAGCAAATTTGCGCAGGAAACCGCTTACAGTAAAACGAGAGAATTTAGAGTGAGCCCCGGCTCATCAACCATTGTGAAAATCAACTAAAATGAAGAAGTACACAGATTCAGGAAGTAAGGATACCCGTTCAGGCTTTGGAGCCGGTTTGGAAGAATTGGGTAAAACGAATGAAAACGTTGTAGCACTATGTGCTGACCTTACTGGTTCTCTTAAAATGAATGCTTTCGCTGATCAGAATCCTGACCGATTCTACCAAGTAGGTATCGCCGAAGCGAACATGATGGGTATTGCGGCAGGTTTGACCATCGGTGGCAAAATCCCATTCACTGGAACCTTTGCAAACTTCTCTACGGGTCGCGTGTACGATCAGATCCGTCAGAGCATCGCCTACAGCGGTAAAAACGTTAAAATCTGTGCTTCTCACGCAGGCTTAACGCTTGGTGAGGACGGTGCTACGCACCAAATCCTTGAAGATATTGGTCTCATGAAGATGTTGCCGCACATGGTGGTGATCAACCCATGTGATTACAACCAGACAAAAGCTGCAACCATCGCCATCGCAGAATACGACGGTCCCGTTTACTTGCGATTCGGTCGTCCTAAAGTAGCGAACTTCACTCCTGCCGACGCCAAATTTGAGATAGGAAAAGGAGATGTGTTGACCGAAGGAACAGATGTGACCATCGTCGCCACAGGCCACCTTGTATGGGAAGCATTACAAGCTGCTGAAGCGCTAGAGACTGCAGGCGTAAGCGCAGAGGTGATAGGCATGGCTACTATTAAGCCGTTGGACGAGAAAGTAATCCTTGCTTCTGCCTCTAAAACAGGATGTGTTGTGACTGCTGAAGAGCACAACCGTTTTGGTGGTTTGGGCGAGAGCGTTGCTCAAACGCTAGTAACCAATAATCCTGTGCCGCAAGAATTCGTAGCCGTAAACGACAGCTTCGGCGAGAGTGGAACTCCGGCACAACTCATGGAAAAATATGGTTTGAATGCTGATGCAATTGTCGCCGCAGCACAAAAGGTGATCGCTAGAAAGTAATCGTTCACTTAAACCTTTAGTATCTTCCATTCATCTAAAGAACAATGGAGGAAACCAAGAATATCAAGAGCCTCCTATTGCAAGAGCAATGGGAGGCTTCTTTTTTTGAAATCGTTGAGCAGTACAGCGAACGTCTCCTCTATTGTGCCGTGGGTATTCTTAAGAGCGAATCGTTGGCGCAAGATGCCCTGCAAGAAGGGATGATAGGCATTTGGAAAAACCTCCATAAGTTTAAGGGCAATAGCCATCCATTTACCTGGTGCTATACCATTGTCCGCAATGCTGCTTTGAATG
>Ga0233432_10003716_pt1 | contig 13728 bp, 12 predicted proteins | sample SI_122_August201_6_FD_179870 | JGI IMG/M metagenome (GOLD analysis project Ga0233432, IMG submission 179870) | Seawater microbial communities from Saanich Inlet, British Columbia, Canada - SI_122_August2016_10_MG | ecosystem: Environmental > Aquatic > Marine > Inlet | place: Canada: British...
TTTACTTAATGATTCTTCATGCAAATGATCAGGATGTGTGTGGCTGATAAATATAAAATCGCATGTATTTAATTCTTCAAATGCATTTTCAGGAGATTTATATTTTAACCACCAACCATTGTTAAAAGCGCTACCCACTATCCAAGGATCAGTCGCAAATTTTAAATTTTCAGATTCAAAAATTAGACATGCATGATTTAAAAATTTTATTATTATTTCTTTATCATTCTGAAAATTTGGAAGGGTTAATTCTTCTTCGTTCAAATTAAATGAGATTTCCTTATCATTCTCAGCGATCTCAATTGGTTCTTTTTTGATGTTATTTTGGTAAGAACTTGTTGCAGGGTTTAGCTCCCATTTATGCATTGGACATATTACTTTATTCTTATTTGTAGATATTAATTTCCCTCCAGCATGATCACATTTTCTATCGAACACCGTAAAGCCTGAATTAGATTTATGAACAATAAATTCTTCAAAATTATTAGTACCCATCGTAAGAGTACTTTTTTGCAAAGTGAATTCTTTTGTCTTTTGAATATATTTATTTGTGAATTTATTAACTAATAAATTTTCCATAATTTTTATACTACATCAAATTTGTACTTGAAACATTTACTTCTTATTTATAGATAATTTAATATAAATGCTGTGGATGAGCATCTTTTATACAATTATTTAATTTGGCATTCCAAAAAAATTAAATATTTCTAATAGATTTAATTTTTATTTTAAATTCACTGTAGTATTTTTCCTTGAGAGCTTCGTAATAATCTTCTGTAGTTCTTTGTATATTTTCTTTTAATCCAAATGCATCATACCCGAACTGGTTATGATTTAGATTCTGAATTTTATTTTGGAAATATTTTGGGTGATCTTTTGGTTTTAGCTTAAATATATGTTTTTTATATCTTTCTTCAATCATTTTGTACCAAGCTTCAAAAGCCTCTTCAGAACTTCCACCACCTCTATTTCCATAGTTGCCAAATTGTCTTTTCCATGCTCTCGCAAACCTGCCTCTATCTTCAGCAATAATATCTCTAGTCTTGAAAGTGGAATCATAATTCCAGAAAGGGACGCTTATTGTAGGCATGTTATTCTCATTAAGAAGCTGTCCATTTAGTGTTGGGTCACATAGATCTCCTCCACCATTTAATAATAAATTTGGAAACTTTTTCTTGTTTAACACAAAACACATTCTTGCTTTAGTATGAAATCTTTCTGGAGTAAATATTTGTTTTTTTGTTAGACAAAGGCCAGGCACGTCTTTGTATTTATACAGATAAGATCTTAGCTTGTCAAAATCATTTTCATGAAAAACTGTATCTATGTCCATTTTTATTACCCAGTCACCGCTAGATTCTTCAAAGCCTTGTTGAAATGTTTTACCAATATGATCAAACGAAAACTCATATTCCCAATCTTCGCCAACAACGACAACTTCATCAGCAAATTCCCTATAACATTGTAATGATTCAACCCATGGATCCATCCGCTTTTCAGGGTTAGTGTAGGATGTAAAAATAGAAATCTTCAATTTACCCACTTCTCCAATTTTTTGAAATTAATATTAGCTTCATTGAAACACACAAGTTAGAGATATTAATAATTTTGATAGAAACTTCATATTCAAATGTTACAGCCTGATGAAGTAATTCAATTTATTTATTAAATAAAAAGGGGATTGTTCATCTAAGTATTAGGTAGACATTTTTTATATATTCATTTAATTTTTCAGTACAGAAAGCCCAATATGTAATGGTTTAAGGAAGTGGTTAATATCTGTAAAAGAAAATAGGGTATTTTTATATTCACCATTTTCAATGAAGTTCAAATATGGAGAGTTACTGCCAACTTCATCTGAAATAATTATCTTTGGTAAATTTCCGGATTTATTTAAGTATTCAAAAATTATTTTTTCACTGTTTACCTCATGGGTTGAGACAATAAAAATAGAATTATTTATTTTATCTGAGTATTCTCCTTTGTTCAAAAAATCAGCTACATCTTCGTAGTGAAATGCATAATTATCACTGTCTATATAGCATCCTAGAGCCCCTTTTCTTGGATTATAATCTACCCCAACGTACTGTACTTTCTTATCTGTTTCTCCCTCATATTTATACAACAGGTATGGTAATCTTGCCTGATTAAATCCAAATTCAAAAATGTGAGAGATGTTGGATTGAAAAAAGATTAAAAATGGTAATAGCCTGTAATCAAATTTATTTTGTACATCAACATCATAAAATTTATAATTATTAAATTTGATATCTTCTTTTTTCAGATTATTTGAAAATTTAATCATCTCTTTCAATTTATTTTTTTCAAGTGAAAAAAATTCAGATAGGTTCGTCGTCAAAGCTAATTCAGATTCTTTTGAAATGTTCAATGAGAAGCTTGTATGCTCACTTGAGTTGAACAGCCAACTTAGTCCATTTTTACAATATGCGAAAATTGATACTGTATAAAATATAAGTCTTTTAGCCAATATCACCATCTTAAAAAAGATGCTTTTTTTTATACTTTCCAAAAAATTTCCTATTTTTCTCTCATCTATTATGTTAAAGATTTAATCTAAAATATATGGTTTATGAAAATAAAAATTTAAATGTGGCTAATTTTTTTTGGGGTGGAGATCTTACTAACTACGAAATATCAAATTTTCTATCTTTTAAAGAACAAGGATTTAATGTAAATATATGGTCTTACGAAGAACTAGATCTTCCAGATGGTCTTAACCTAAGAGATGCCTCACAAATAATAGAAAAAAACTTACTTAATAAGTTCAAGCAAAATCTTCAGAAATCTAATATGTCATCTTTTTCAAACCTTTTTCGTTATGAGTTAATAAAACAACAACAAGGATGGTGGTTTGACTCAGATTGCATATGCATAGAGACTGTAGATAAGTTTATAGAATTAGCATCAGATGAACCTTTTATTTTGGGTTTGGAAAATACTAATCTAGTAGGCAGTTCAGTTATGTATGTAAATGATTTAAAGATTAATCAGGCATTGTTAAATGAAATTAATTTAAAAATTAAACAAAATGATTACAATTTTTATTGGGGGGAAATTGGCCCTTATCTCATTACCGATGTATTTAAAAATCTTAATATTTTTCAAAGCGTTCAGGATAAAAATCTTTTTTTTAGTATTGAACCAGAAAATTTTAATCTTCTATTTGAAAAAAAATCATATCAATCTGTAGTTGATAAGTTACAAGGTTCTTTTGTTTGCCATACTTGGAATGAAATGTTTCGAAAATTTGATATAAATAAGGCGTATACTCCACCGCAAGGTAGTTATATTTATAAACATAATTTAAAATTTACGACTCAAAGTACAAACCATGCTTATGGAAAGTTCTTTAACTTAAGATTTAACCCTATTTTGAAATATTTATATAAACTGTCTTCAAGGCTAAAAACATTTTACAAGTAGTTTTATAAAATACTGCAGAAACAATCTTTACTGCAAGAAATGATTTATTTTTATTTCAGAAATGTATAGATGATAACAACTTATTATATCTGCCATTCTTTTAGATATTCACTAGAGAAGTAGTTTGCCATATCAAGATCAAATTTAGTATCAATATCAATATTCTCAGAGCCCTCTGTAATAATTGGTTTTATTTTATTTGTAATTTTTATTCCCTTTTCCTTAAAGTGGCAATATTTAGTAACGTATATTGACCCATTTTCAGAAAGCTGTGGTTTCATATCTTGTCTTCGTATATCATCTTGATACTTCGGTTTTATAAATCCATCAATTTCTTCCCAAAGGAATAAATGATTGGGCTTTACTGTTATTGAGGACTCTCCATCTCCAGAGACAACAGCTTTCAAGGATTTATCAAGGGTTGTTTTTTTTCTTAATGGACTAGTTGGTTGAAGCAAAATAATGATATCCTCATCCGCTGGCTTAAAATATTTTAGTGCATGTTCTAATACTGGAAGTGTGGGAGTTGTGTCTTGTGCTAAATTTTCAGGCCTCAATACAGTTTCGACACCAGTATTCGCCACACTTTCCAAAATTTTTTGAGAATCAGAAGAAACAATTACTTTATCATCATCATCAGCAACATAGAGGGCGTGGATAATCGACCACTCCACAAGAGAAGTCCCTCCAACCCTCTGAAGATTTTTATTTAACAGACCCTTGCTGCCAGCCCTTGCAGGAATAATTATAAATTTCATATTTTAATTTTACTAACCAGCTTTTATGTTAATTACTTTAGAGCAGAAAACGAACTCAACTTTAGGAATAAAACCAAAAATTTTAATCCACGGTTTAGTTTACCAAGATTAATATGTCACATAATAATTTCTCTGATTGTTAAATATTTATTGTGATACTATATAATTCTTTTTTCCAGATGTTTGCTCAAATATTTTTCTTATATAGAAAGTTATAAATATAAACGAAAATGTTTGAATTATTAAAATTAGAAATAAAGTTAAAATAATTGAAGACCAACCGGGAATGAGGCTTTCAGGAACTAAAAACAAGCTTTTAAAGATCCAGAAAATAATAAAAATAGATCCAGATATCGAAATGTAAAAAATTTTATTTAACAGTTTTGGGAAAAATTCACTAAAGCCTACCAAGCCATTTATTGCAACTTTAATACTCTGAGAATAATTATATTTCTTATCCCCCCCAAACCTTGCATCTCTGCTGTAATTTAAGTAAGACACACTTCCGCCTAGCCAATCAATAAAACCTCTTATATATAGATTGTGTTCATTGATGTTTTTTATTTCACTAACAATCCAGTTTGAAATTAGTTTGTAGTCACCTGCATTTCGTGTTGATTTAAAATTTGAAGAATTATCTAATATATAGTAATAAATCGATGCTGTTAACTTTTTAATAAAAGTTTCGCTTTTACGTTCACTTCTAATAGTAGATACATGATCCGCACCCTTCTTCCAAAGATCTACCATCTCTAAGATTAATTCAGGTGGATCTTGAAGATCTCCGTCTATCGTAATAACTGCATCAGATTTAGAATTGTCAATCCCAGCACGAATTGCAGCTTGATGACCAAAATTTCTTGTTAAAGTTATTATTTTTACAAATTCTTCAGTTTTATTTATATTAGATAAGATTGTTTTAAACCTTACATCACTTCCATCATCAACAATTAGTAAATCTAGATCGACACTGTCCTTTGCAAGTTCGGATTTTACTTTTTTAACTCTACTAATAAACTCATCAATGCATTCATATTCATTTAGCATCGGCACAATAACTTCAATTTTCATAAATTATCCACCTACTTTGATTTTCTATCATATCGTTTAATAGTAATACCTTTTATACTAACAATAATGGGACAGAAAATTTTAATAGTTGGATCTGGCCCTTCAGGCTTATCCTCAATAAGTGTACTAAGTAAATTAAAAAATTATGAAATTACATTAATTGATAATTCTAATTTCCAACTTAAAGAAAAATCAGCAGATTGCTATTTTAAAAATACTTTTGAATTAGGAAATAGAATTACAAATGACGAAGTCATTTTTGACAATCAATATTCTAATTATTATCAAAATGACTTACCTGATATATCAAAATCATTTGGTGGCTTTTCAAATGTTTGGGGTGGTACGATTTCTGAAATGAATGAAAAAGATAGCCTTATTTACCATGAATTAGGTATTAACTTACAAGAAGATTACAAAGAAATATATCAACTTATTAACACAACCACAAAAAAAATTTCAGAAGACATACCTAATTTTCTAAAAAATAAATTTATAAACAATACCATGGCAAGAATAAATAATTTAGAAAACAAGACAATTAAAGCTAATTTTTCAAACATAGCTCTGAAAAATGATTTAATTATTGATGAATTAGCTGAACAGCAAATATGTAAATTTTGTAAGAGTTATAAGTGGTATTGCTCAAATACTCCAATTTGGTCGAGTAAAGATCAAATGAGAAAAATTATTAAATTAAAAAATATAAAATATCTAGAAAATACCAGATTGATAAAATTTACAGAAGAGAAAGAAGATGTTAGGTGTCTACTCACCAAGAACAATGAGTCTTATTTAAAAGAGTTTTCAAAAGTAGTTCTGGCATCTGGTCCAATTGCTACATCTACTATCATGATTAATTCTGGAATCGTGGATAAAGCTGAACTTCAAAATACTGATTTATACAGTATTCCATTTGTGAAAATTTTTAATTTCGAAATTAATAAAAGTTCATTTGCTGATCTGTTTATTAATTTTAGATCAAACGAACACGATTTCTTTATCCAACTTTACAATTTTTCAAGAGGTTTAATGTACCTGGGAAAAGATGCAGTTTCAATAGTAAAATATGTGAATAAATTACCCGACTTTTGTTTCAGTTTTTTAGGTGGTTTATTTATATATATTGATAGTCAATTTTCATCAAAATTATTAGTTAGGCTTAATAAAAATACTCAAAAAATAGAGTTTGAAAGAGTTAATTCAATATTCCAAGGGGAGATAAATTCTCAGCTAAAAAAACTTTCTAGATTACTTTTATTTGTAGGGGTTAAGCCCTTAAAAATACTTACAAAAAAGTATTTATTTGGAACAAGCAACCACTACGGAGCACAATTCCCTCACTCTAAATATAAAAATGGAGACACTTCAGATTTGAAGGGTAGAATTAAAAACATTCGAAATGTGCATATTGTAGATTCATCAGTGCTACCGAAAATACATTCTGGGCCACTTACATTAACCACTATGGCGAATAGCAATAGAATTAGTAAATTAATTACTTCAGAGCTAACTGAATGACTTTAATAAAAATTAAATAAATCATCTAATTTTTATTAAAACAGGTACCTATAATTAAAAAGATTGGACGGAAAAATGCTTCATAAATTAAAAATATTTTATCAAGATCTTATAAATGTTTCCAAGCTTACAAAAACAAACAATAAGAAAAAAAGAGTCTTATTTCTTGCTTTAATACTTAATCTACAAGTTGTATTTGATATTTTTGTAATACTATATTTCTCATACTTGTTTTCTGAAGAAGTTCAATTTAGCAATATTGTTATAGATTTTTTCCTTGAGAGAACTTACTTTTTACCTTTATTTATTGTGTTGAGATTTCTTTTTATTTATTTTGAAAAAATAGTTACAACAAAATTACAAATAAGTATTGAAAGTAATCTAAGAACACATTTACTTGAAGAGGTTTTCACAAGAGGGAATGTCTCAATTTCAGATGCATATTTTTATGTGAATACTCTTAGTGCACAAGTAGGCATATTTTACTCAACTCTTGCCACATTTTTTGGCAGTATGATACAGATAGTAGTTTTTACTGTTTATCTTCTATTTAGCAATTCCCAAGCAGTATTAATTTTTTCTTTCGGCAGTATTATATTATTTTTTCCAACAATTTATCTAACTAAAAAAGGTAGAAAATATGCCCATATAGCTTATGAATCTGGTCAAAAAATAAGTCTTGATTTAGAAAAAGTTTTAGACAATTTATTTTTAATAAAGATTCTAAAATTAGTTAAAAATGAAGTTTTAAACTTTAAAACTAGTCTTCAAAAATTTTATGATGCAAGATTGAATGATATTAAAGTCGGTACAGCGAACACTTTAATGCCGAATTTCTTTACATTGTTCATTTTATCCATATTGTTAGTTTTCTTTGATTTTGTTAAAATTTTAACATTTGATTTTATAGGAATACTATTAAGGCTTTTCCAATCTTTAGGTGTATTTAATAAAAATATCCATACAGTTTCATCTTTCCACGTATACCTTGAGAAGCTTTATGAAATAGAGAAAAATAAAAAATTTGTTACATCTAGTAACTTCATAGTTAATACTGAACTTGACGAAGAAACTGCAGTAATAATTGAGAATCTATCTTTTCGATATTTAGGCTCCGAAGAAAATATGTATGAAGATCTCAACATATCAATACCTAAAAATCAACACACAATAATAACTGGTCCGAATGGTTCAGGTAAAAGTACTTTACTCGGTTTAATTGCAGGGACTTTTTACGCATCTTCTGGAACAGTTACATCCTTTACCAATGATTATGGCTATGTAAGTGCAACGCCTATGATAATTAATTCGAATATTAGAGAAAATATACTTTATGGGAATGAAAAAAATTTTTCGGATGATCTGTTAATAGACTATATAGAAAAATTTAAAGTATTTAATGAGGGAGATGTTATTAATTTAGATAAAAGAATCTCCAACAAGATGCTCTCAACGGGTCAGATGCAAAAAATTTCATTCATAAGAGCACTTATTTCGGGTGTAGACATATTAGTGTTAGATGAGTCCATGTCTAATCTAGATTTAAATTCCAAAAAACTGATATTTGATATATTAAATGAAAAAGAATTAACAATAATAAACTCTACTCACAGTCCAGAAGACTTTCAGGGATATGACAATCACATTGTTATTTCTATAGAGAATAATTTAAGAAAGGTAAGTTTTAGCTAGTATTCTTAATATTTATGTTATCAAAATAATATTTTTTTCATAGTGTTCACTTCTAATTCACAAACATTTTCAATACCATTATTTTTTATAACTTTATTTACAGCATTTTGAGAGATTATTTCAGTTATATTTTTATCTTTGTTAAGTTCATTTATTATTGATTCAAGATTTCCATTGAAATCAAAAAGAATTCCGTTAATACTATCGTCTATTACTTCTTGATTATTTTTTATATTGGAGGCCACAACAATACAGCCACGAGACATTGCTTCAAGGATAGTTTTTGGATTGCCTTCAAAATAAGAAGTTGAAATAAAAAACTTGTAGTCATTGTAAACTTTTTTAAGTTCACTAAATGGCAATACTCCTAAAAAGTTAACCTTTACTCTTTTTTCTTTAGCAAGTTCTTTGAGTTCTGTCTGCAAACTTCCAACTCCATATAGATCAATCTCATAATTTGTATTTTCAAACGATGAGATTAAATATGATAGATTCTTTTGATGCTCAAGTCTCCCAATACTCAAGATTTTGTTTTGGCTCCTACTTTTGAGAGGTTTATTTTCTTCAATTCTTATCCAGTTTGGTATTAGTTCAATTTTGTTTTGTGTTGCAAAATAATTTTTTTGAATAAAATGTTTATCCACAGAGGAGCTTACGGTATATATGTTTGAAAATATTAAGGTAAACTGTGTTAACAGATAGTAAAGAACTCGGATAAAGATAGACTTTTTCTCATAAACACTAAATAAAAACATATCGTAACCTGTTCTTGTAACAATGGGTTTTTTAGTGATTATTTTAAACACAATTGATACCCAAGAACCAAGTAATTGATTCTGCTTTATAATGTCAAAATTTTTGATTTTATTTTTTAAAACAAAAGGAATCTTAAATGATTGAACATATCTCATAAACTTAGATTTACTTTTCTTTATTAGTGCGTAGATGGGTACAACTTCAATATATTCACAGTTATCTATTATTTTGTAATCTGAAATATCCCCATATGTAATAAATATGAAAGTATGGTTGTATTTCCTATTAAGAAATTCAAAATATTCTAATTCTCGGTCTAAATTTCCAGAATCTTTCCAGACCTGTAAACTATAGTCAAATGTAAAAAAGTATATAATTTTCACATCTTTAATATTAACTAGTTTTTCTTCACAAAATATAAGTAAATGTATAAGCTTTATGTAAGTGATGAAAAAAATTTTAATCATACATACTAAATACAAAAACCGGGGCGGAGAAGATATTGCTGTAGAGAATGAAATCAAGTTTCTCAAAAGACACTATGAAGTAGAAGTCCTATATTTTACAAACAAAACAACAAATATTCTTGAACAGGTTGTCTCTTTGATGTTTAATAAAAATAAAAGGAATCAAAAATTACTTACAGACTCATTGGGGGATTTTGATCCAGATTTAGTCTACATAAACAACACTTGGTTTAATGCTTCATTAGATATTTTTAAAACGTTAAAAAGTAACAAAAAAAATATAGTAATTAAATTACATAATTTTAGATACAATTGCACAAAGTCCTTATTTCCATCAGATCATTTACAAAACAATGCAATGTGTCCAGCGTGTGGTTATGAAAAAAAATATTCACATTTTATAAACAAGTATTTCTCTAACAGTTTTATAAAATCAATCTTTGTTATAAAGTATGGTAAAAAATATTTCAAAATAATAAAAGATGAACAATATAAAATTTTTGTACTTACAAATTTTCATAAAAAGTTTCTAATAGATAACAATATAAGGACAAAAAATATTAAGATTGTACCAAATTTTCTTGAAGATAATATCTCTGAAGTTGAGAATGAAGAGACACCAAAGAAAGAGGAATATTTTATCTATGCAGGAAGAATTTCGGAAGAAAAAGGTTTAAATGAATTAATAAATGCATTTTTATCCTGTAATTTTACAGAAACTAAACTCAAAATTATAGGAGACGGTCCATTCCTAAAAAATCTAAAAAAGGATTATGCATTTAACACAGTAGAATTTCTTGGTGAACGAAAAAATGAGTATGTCCTGAATGCAATATCAAAATCGAAAGGTGTCGTAACTGCTACAAAACTTTTCGAAGGTCAGCCTACTCTTTTGTGTGAGGCATCACTTATGGGTATTCCTTCTATATTTCCCAAAACTGGAGGAATTTCAGAATTCTTTCCCCAAAACTACCAATTTTCCTATAAGCAATACGATTATTCTGATCTCAAAAAAAAATTCCTAGAGCTTGATAGTATAAAAAATTCATATAAAATCGGTGAAAAAAATAAAGAGTTTCTTAACGATTATTTAAAAGAGGATACAATAGTAAAGTTATTTGACGAAGCCATAAACAACAATGAGTAAAAATCTAGTCTCAGTAGTCATGAGCGCATTTAACTCAGAAACAACTATTGAAAAATCACTCTTAAGCTTGTTAAATCAAACATATTCTGAAATCGAGATTCTAGTAATAGATGATAATTCTACTGATAATACTTTTGAAATTTGTTCAGACCTATCAAAAAAACATGAAAATCTTAAAATATTTAGAAATCGTAATAATCTTGGTCTAACAAAAAATTTAAATACTTTAATTAATAAATCAAATGGCAAATTTATAGCTAGACAGGACGCTGATGATATCAGCATATCTAATAGATTAGATATGCAGTTAAAGTATTTAAATAAATATGATCTAGATGGGTGTGCAACACGCGCATACATAATGGGTAAAAATAAAATTATTCCAGGGAAGTCTTACTATCTTCCAAAAAAAATTGTAATGAAGAAAAAAAACCCCTTTATTCATGGAACATTGTTAATAAAATCTAGTGTCATTAATGAAGTAGGATTGTACAATGAGAAATTTTACTACTCTCAAGACTACAAATTAATGTCAGATCTATTAAAAAATAATTATAAGTTAAAAATAATGAAAGAACCTCTATACCATTTGAATATGGAAGGAAATATTTCTATCAAATACAAAAAAGAGCAAGAATATTATGCAAATTGTGTCAAAAAAGATATAAACCCTTAGCGAAATGAAAATATATCTAAATGCACCGAAAGAAAGCTGGATAGTAGATCGTTTTGTAAAAGAATGGAAATACCATAATAAAACTATATCAACTAGATTTATTACTAATTCTGATATTATCTGGATTATTTCACCGTGGACTTGGAGGAACTTATCCATAAAACAACTAAAAGATAAAAAAGTCATTTGTACTATTCACCATTTAGATCCTGCAAAGTTTGATCAAAATGATTTTGAAGAATTAGATCAATTTGTAAACATTTATCATATAATTACAAAAAAAACTGAAAAATTCCTACGCTCATTAACTGAAAAAGAAATATTTTATTCCCCGTTTTGGGTAGACAGTAATAAATTTTATGAAATAAAAGATAAAAGTGATATTAGATCTAAGAATCAACTGCCAAAAGAAGACTTTATTATTGGATCTTTTCAAAGAGATACTGAAGGTGCGGATAATAGAAGCCCAAAATTAGAGAAGGGTCCCGATAATTTTATTGAAATTGTAACTTTTTTATATAAAAAGCAAAAAAATTTAAATATTTTACTTACAGGTAATCACAGGAATTACATTATCAACAATTTGAAGAAGCTTGACATTCCATACGTTTATCTACCTATGGTTGATACGAAAAAAATTAATGAGTTATACAATTGTTTAAATTTATATATTGTTGCCTCCAGAGTTGAAGGAGGACCACAGGCCATATTAGAGTGTGCGCTTTCAAAAACACCAATAATTTCAACAGATGTAGGCATTGCAAATGAGATATTATCATCAAAATCTATATTCAATATGCCAAATTTCGAAAATGCTACTCCGGAAACAGATTATGCCTATGAAAAAGTACAGAATTATACGATTCCAAATGGATTTCAAACCTTCATTAATAAATTTAAGGAAATTTATGAAAATTAGTATCGGAGCTAATTTGTTTGAGGGTCCTTGGGGTGGAGGAAATCTATTTGTTAAAAACCTTTCAGAGTACTTGCTAGGTAACGGACACGAAGTAGTCTTTGATCTATTTTCTAATGATATAGATATAATCCTACTTACTGATCCAAGAAAGTCATCGGACTCATCAAGTTTCAACCATAAAGATATTTTTAATTATTTAAAGTATGTAAATTCTCAAACTTTAGTTGTGCATAGAGTTAACGAATGCGATCAAAGAAAAGGCACAAAAGGTTTAAATGAATTTATTATAAAGGCGAACTCTTGTGCAGATAAAACAGTTTTTGTAAGTAAGTGGTTGCAGACTTTGTATGAAGATGAAGGCCAGAATAATTCAAACACCGTAATAATGAGTGGATCAGATAAAAGAATATTTAATAATCATGGTTACAAACAATGGAATGGCACAGAAAGACTAAAAATAGTTACACATCATTGGGGCAGCAACTGGAACAAAGGATTTGACATTTACTCTGAGTTAGACGGCCTATTGAGTACTGGTAAATATAAAGACAAAATAGAATTCACTTATATAGGGAATTTACCCAATAATTTTAAGTTTTCAAACACTAAACATATACAACCTATGTCAGGAAAACCTCTAGCTAAAGAAATCAAAACAAATCATATTTATCTTACAGCCTCAAAAAATGAACCCTCAGGAAATCATCATATTGAAGCTGCACAGTGTGGTTTGCCTGTCTTGTACTTAAATAGTGGTGGGATGCCAGAATTCTGTAAAAATTTTGGTGTATTGTTTGAGATTAACAATTTTGAGGAGAAACTTAATCACATAATAAGAAACTATAACGATATAGAAAAAAATATGAAATTTTATCCATTCGATGCAATAAAAATGTCCGACGAGTACCTGCAGCTATTTAACACTATGGTTAAACGCAAAGATGAAATTATTTTGTCACAAAAAGATAATGGTAACGAGTACACAAACTCATTTTTGATTTATAAAATTAAAAAAAGTTTTGCCATTTTTAGGACTAAAAGTAAATTATTTAACTCAATGTTGCTCCAACTAAATAGAATATACTTAAAAATTAAAAGTATTATCCTAATCAGATATGAACACAACCAATAAAACAAATTATTATATAACCAACATTTATCTCGTTGTTCTAAGTCTGGTTATTTTGTTTGGAAGATCCTTCACAGGAATTTATATTGGTAGTTTTAGAGTCGGAGAGTTTATGATTGCATTTTGTCTTATTCTTTCACTCTTA
>Ga0233432_10003721_pt1 | contig 13698 bp, 8 predicted proteins | sample SI_122_August201_6_FD_179870 | JGI IMG/M metagenome (GOLD analysis project Ga0233432, IMG submission 179870) | Seawater microbial communities from Saanich Inlet, British Columbia, Canada - SI_122_August2016_10_MG | ecosystem: Environmental > Aquatic > Marine > Inlet | place: Canada: British...
ATATTGAAAACCAGCATTGAAGCGTTGCCACTTCCATACCTCTGATCTGCAGCAAATATTTGTCGTAAATCGCACTCAATGCCCCAATCCATGTTGCTATCAACATGAATCCCACCCACCGATCTCTTAGAAAGTGAATACCCTCCATTCGCCCCACCAGGGAGAGGGCATAAAACCCTACCATGATCACCCCTGCCCCCAGCCATTGTATCAATGCCGGCCGTTCCCCCATCAATCCGACAGCAATCAATATGGTCCAGAATGGCGCAGTTGAACGAACGGGGGCAGATACTGAGACGGGAAGATGTTTGACCGCAAAGTAATTGAATATCCAGGAGCAGGATACAAGTAAAGCTTTGCTCAAAACCACTCCATGATCGCTCCAGGACATGGAGTGAACCTTTAAGGTTAACCAGGGATAAGATTCAGGCGCCCATTTTGACCAGCATAAGAGCGGGAGCCAGACTGCAGCACCGGCCAACACACTGATGAATAATACCGGTGGAACAGCGTTATCGCGGACTCCAGCTTTTTTAAACAGGTCGTAAAACCCCAGAAACAAAGCTGACAATAAAGAGAGAACCACCCAAGTCATGGGCTTCTTTTTAACAAGATTTCATCAGCCTCCAAAATATCGATATTGATTGATTGAAGTCGCAAGCAGCTGAGATTGAGCTTTTGTATTGGAATATATCCGATGGCGAAAAAGATCTACCACGTGCAAATACTCAATCCGTCAGTCAGTTCGGGGTGAAGTCAACGACGAAAAACATCCCTGCCATCCCATACCATAATACTCTCCTCCAGTATTGATTTTCACCCTCTTGGGCGCCGTAAGGAACGAATAAGTTGATTGCTTGGATACTGTTTGCGAACGGGAGCATTCCAAGTATTTTCGTCCGTATCGCCATACATTTTTTTGGTTTTCCAAAAGCTGGCTTTCATCTCTTCGAGCTTCGAGGAATAAGCCGAATTCTGGGCAAGGTTTCTCATTTCTTGAGGATCTGCCATGAGATCAAATAACTCCCAACGACTTGCCATTTCAGCGGGTGTCCGTGGATGATCAAAATACAGCAATTTGTATTGTTCACCACGAATGGCGCTATGCTTGGCAACTCCGTGACCACCGTCAATGTAGCGGTAATATAAGGTGTCCCGCCAATTTTCAGGCGAATTCCCTCCGTTCGTCAGGATGGGAAGAAAGCTGATGCCGTGAACCTTCCAGTCGGGTTTCACACCTGCAGCATCAAGGAAGGTAGGTGCATAATCGATATTCTGCACCATGGCCTTGGCTCGCGAACCTGCTTTAATTTTACCAGGCCAGCGAATGATCAACGGCATTTTCATGGATTCTTCATAGGCCCAACGTTTGTCAAACCAACCATGCTCCCCCAGATAAAATCCTTGATCGGCGCAGTAAACAACCATGGTGTTTTCTGCCAGCCCCATTTCATCCAGTCGATCCATTACTCGCCCAACATTGCGATCCACACCCGCAACGCAACGAAGATAGTTACGCATGTAACGCTGGTATTTCCAGCGCACAAGGTCTTTGCCTTTGGGAGGATTCGCCAGGAATGCTTTGTTTTCTTCTTCAAAGGCTGCGATGTAGGCTTTGCGCTGGTCCGGAGTAAAGCGAGAAATCACATTTAAGTCTCTTTCGGTTTCAAAAAGCATCAAGTCACTGGCCATGCGCATGTGCCCGTCAATCCCCATTTTGTGATTCGCCGCCGAGACGCGCGTATCGTAATCGTCAAACAGGCTGGGTGGTTCAGGAAAGGTGATGTCACGATAAATTTGGAGTTCCCTGAGACTGGGCTTCCAGTTCCGGTGGGGCGCCTTGTGCTGAATCATGAGTGCGAAGGGCTTGGAATCATCGCGTTCTTTCAACCAATCCAGCGCTAGATCGGTAATCACATCGGTCGAATGCCCTTTGATTTCACGACTTCCTTCGGCGTTATACATATGAGGGTTGTAGTAACTCCCCTGGCCGCTCAACACATCCCATGCATCAAACCCAACCGGTCTTGTTTTCATATGCCATTTGCCAAAAATAGCTGTGGTGTAGCCATTTTTCTTCAATGCTTTGGGCCAGGTAGGTCGTCCCGGGTCCAAGGCACCACCCAGATTCACAATCCCATTCTTGTGACTGTGTAAACCGGTCATAACCGTTCCACGCGAGGGCGTACAGATGCTGTTTCCGCAGAAACTGTTCTCAAAAAGCATCCCCTCATTGGCAATACGATCAATGTTAGGTGTAGGAGGAAGATCCATCCCGTAGCGATAAGATGAAATCGCTTGAGTGGTCAGATCATCGCTGAAAAAAAAGAGGATATTAGGTCGATCTTTTGATGACCCGGCCCCCAGCGTCTGTAAACTGCTGAACAATCCCCAGACAACCAAGATACAGCTTGCTGCAGTAGTTAAGATTTTCATGGCAAGATTTAATTTAACCAAACCATGCGTTTAATAAAAGAAAAAGCGAATCCGCTTCATTCTGATGAGACCCTTTTCTGCACATCACCAAGGAAAGTTTCGAACAAACATGCTACGAATTAATACCACAAGCTTAGGCAATCGTAGGACTCGAAGAATCATCGATTCGTCCCCACCCAATAGCAAATTGTAACTTTGTTGCCAGATTCACTGTCAATATTTATAAGTAATCAAAAGCAATGCAAAATACAGCAACTCAATCTGATTGTGAACAAACTCTAGGCACCGGGATTTTATATGTCTTGTGGGCTTCTTTGTGTTTCAACCTTATTCCATACCAAGCAACGGCTGGGGACCTCAAAGCGGAAGATCTCTTCAGGCAAGATCATTTACTTGATATTCAAATCAAGATGGCTCCTGAGGATTTCCAAAAACTTCGTAGCCAGAGCGATCGCAGCAATTCGGGGATGGCATTCCTATTCGGAGGAGAGATACCGACCGAGCGCTTCAGTCAGTTCAAAGCGGATGTAAGCGTCGATGGAACAGAGATAAAAGAAGTTGGCATTCGAACCAAAGGATTTATCGGTTCGCTGAATCCAGATCGCCCTTCCTTGAAGATTAAATTCGATGAATATTGGAAACAATCGCCTGTGGAAGGCCTGGATCGAATAACACTCAACAACAACGTACAGGATGAATCCTTAGCCAGTCAGTATCTGACTTACAAATTATTCAACAAAGCAGGCATCCCTGCTCCGCGCGTCAGTTTCGCCAAGGTAACCGTGAATGACGAATACCTGGGTGTGTATTCGCATGTGGAATCGGTTCGGAGTCCATTTCTTAAGCATCATTTTGGAGATGATTCAGGTGAGTTCTATGAAGGAACGATTGCCGATTTTTATCCGAAGGCCGTAGATCGGGTCGAAGCCAAAAACAAGCGAACAAGGAAAGACAGATCCAAGGCCAATAAGTTGGCACAGTTACTTGAAACTCAAGAGACTTTCAACCTCACTGAGGTTGAAAAACTTGTCAATATAGATCAATTCATTCGATTCTGGGCTATGGAAAACTTGATAGCCTTCTGGGATGGTTATTCCAACAACCAGAACAATTACTTTGCTTACAACAATCCCAAGGACGAAAACCGTTTTCACTTCATGCCATGGGGAGCTGATGGTGCATTTGTGGATATTTCAGGACCCTTTGGTAGAATGAGAAGAGGAGAAGGGCCCAAAGCGATTTATTCACAGGGTATGTTGAATAATCGTCTTTACCAATCGAAGGGTGTTCCAGCACGTTACAAGGCCGTGATGGAAGATCTTCTGGAAAACGTTTGGAATGAATCTGAAATCATGGAAGACATCGCCCGCATTCAGAAGTTAACCCGGGACCACCTTCACGAGAAACAGGATGGATTGGAAGACAGCACCGAAAAAGTCACAGAGTTAGTTCAGGTGCGACGATCTGATATTGAAGAGGAGCTGAAAGATTGGCCAATTGAAATAGGGGAAGCACGCATTCCTCTTCACACCGTGCAAGTAGGCAAACTGAAAGGGTCGTTTTCAACCGACTGGAAGAGTGAACGAATGGACAGTGTCCTGAACCGGGGGGAAACCAATGTCCAGTTGGTGTTGGAAGGTGAGACAATTACAATGAAGAGCATCGGCGTGGTAGCGCAGCCCGAGGAGCAAAGAAACTTTGGGCGCAGACGCCGCGGGGGCTCGGGAAATCAACCAAGGGAACCCCGATCCACACTTACATTCCAAGGAATTCGAGAAAGCGACGGTTACCTCATGAACATCACGTTTGTCGTTGCGAATGAAGACTTCGCCAAGAGCAATGACGAAGGAACACCTTTTCAAGGCATGCTCATAGCAATCAACCCAGAGAACAACGGAAGTCGTTTTGGAGGGTTTGGAATGATGCCGAAATCATTGATTGGAAAACTTACTTTGAAAGAAGCATCTCGCAAACAGGATGCGCCTGTCGTTGGCGAATTTGATGGGATCGTTCAAGAATCAAGAGGTGGCATGTTTGGCGGGAATCGCAACCGTGGTGGGAGAGGCCCCAGTCGCGGGCGACCTACGGAAAGATAGTTAATTATGTATCTGTTATTGAGAAGTATTATAAAGACCTTCTCAATAACAGATTTCCCACAGCTAATCGAAAACGGTTATCACGCCTTAGATTACTTTACCCCTTTTGGTTTCAGGGGTAAAGCATGTTCAAATGAGCCTTCTACGCTCAGGTTCACCTGCAAATCCTTGTTCTTACGAAGGATCAAGGATGAGGTAATCACCAAAGCACTCTCCCAAGACATTGACTTTGAACCAAAGCTTGATCTAGGTTGACAAACCTAAGTGAGATGTAACGGTTGTGCCGTCATCAAAACGATAGTTGATTGCAAGTTTATGTCAGAAAAAAAGGGTATAGAGGTCGATAAATCTTTGCGGGAGTTATATGCCAAAGGAAAACTAGCATACGAACGCAACAACTTGGATTATGCCGTCACCCTTTTTCAGTCGGTTCTTAGAAAAGAGCCGGGTTTTTATGATTGCCGCGAAGCCTTGAGAGCCACGCAGTTCAAGAAGCATACGGGTGGCACCAGTTTTTTTCGAAAAGTTTTGGGATCCGCAGGAAGTTCCCCTCAATTAGCGAAAGCCCAGATAGCGCTTCGCAGCCAGCCCGTGGAGGCGCTGGATTTTGCAGAATCCGTGTTGAATGGTGATCCGAACAGCGTCGCTGCTCATAAGGTATTGGCGAGTGCTGCCATGAAACTGGAAATGTTCCGGACTGCCGTGCTCTCTCTTGAAATAGCCTACAAGAATGCATCCAAAGACAAGGAAATAGGCATGAAATTTGGCGAAGCTCTCATTGCAGCTGAACAAACAGCAAAGGCCGAGAAAATCCTTAAAGACCTCGCAGCGGAATACCCTCAGGATCAGGACCTGTATCAGGCCTACAAAAATGCATCGGCCAAACATACCATGAGGGAAGGGCGTTATGATACGGCGGAATCTGGTGAGGGATCATACCGGGACAGCCTCAGGAACAAGGATGAGGCGGTTCGCCTGGAACAGGAGCAGCGCCAGGTTAAAACCGATGATGTCGCTGAGCTGTTGATCCAAGATCAATTATCGCGATTAGAGGCGAATCCAGATCATATAAAAGTTTTGCAGAAACTAGCTGAACTATACACACAGAAAAACGATTTGGAAAAAGCCGGAGTTTTTTACAAGCGCTTGCTGGACTGTACCGAAGGCACCCCGGATTCGACTATCCAAAAGGCAGTGGATGACTTGAAACTCCGAGCCATTGACCAGCAGATCAATACATTGGACCCAGATGATGCAGATTATGAATCCTGCAAGGAATCACTTAATTCCCAGAAGCACTCCATTGCGTTTGAAAACTGCCGTGTCCGCTGTGAACGGTATCCAAACGATCTGGCCATCAAGTTTGAGTTGGGGGTCATGCACTACGAACGAGCTGAGTATAAAGAGGCGATCAAACTTTTCCAGAAATCGCAGGCAAACCCACATATCCGAATCAGAGCCTTGCATTATCTTGGGCGCTGTTTTCTGCAGCGTGGCATCTTTGATCTCGCCATTCGCCCCATTCAAAATGCCATTAATGAAAAAGAAGTATTCGATGAGCAACGCAAGGATTTAGCTTACGACCTTGCGCTGATTTATGAAAAAATGAACAAGCCAGAGGAAGCAATCGAACAGTTCAAGCAGATCTACGAAGTAGACATCGATTACAAGGATGTCAGCGAGAAGGTGGACGACTATTATGCGAATCTTTAAAATCTCGGGATAGTTCTTTTTTCGGATCCAATTTCACTCTGCCTGCGGCTGACATACACACTTTTTTGCCATACTGAAATAAATCGATGAGTGGTCGAGGCGGATCCCTTACGATTTCAATATACTGATTGGGCGAGGAAAGCATTTCAAATCCTTCAATTTAATTGCATTCCGCCAAGACCGGTCTATGTTGATGACGATCATCATGGGGACCTTCAATCTACATCGGATACGCCTGACATCCGTGCTGCTTGTTTGGGCAGCGGTAACACCATTACTTTCGACGTCATTCACCCCTACCCTTCAGGCTGATGCCTACGATGACGCGCTCAACGAATCATTGACAGGCGAATATTCCGACAGTCTGGAAGTTTGTGAAGAGCAGTTGAAGGACCAACAGGGATTCAATGAAAAGTGGTATCTGCTGGGTATTAAAAATTGCATGCATCTCGGGCGTTACAAACGTGCTTTCGAGATCCTGCAAGAGGGATTGGAAGATCGACGGGTCAGCGGCATCAAACTGTATCCGGTTGGGCATGAAGTGGCACTTTTCAACAATAGACCAGACCTTGCTCAGGAGTATCTGGACAAAAGCGCCCCTTACATCAACAGTGTCAAATGGTCCAATGTAAGCGCTGAAAACCGAGTCTATCTGGGGCAAGCCGCATTGAAACTGGCAGTGGATCCGCGAGTGGTTCTGGAATTATTCTACGATGTGGGCATGAAAGCGACCCCTCCCTTGCGGGAATCCTTCCTTGCAGCTGCTGAGCTCGCTCTCACCAAAGAAGACTTCGCTGTCGCTGAGTCAACTGTCAAACAGGGATTGCAACATTATCCAGAGGACGCAGATTTATTGTTTCAATGGGCTAGGGCCCTAAGTGGGTCAGGAAATGACCAAATGGGTGACTTCCTGACCCAAACTCTGGAAGCCAATCCAAATCATGCTGACGCCTTGCTGATGTTTATCGATAATTCCATCGATGCGGAGAACTACGATCAAGCCCGTGACTTACTTGATCAAGTCAAAGAGATTAATCCTGATCATCCCAAAGCCTGGGCCTATGATGCTGTGATCGCTCACCTGCACAGCGATAGAGCAAGGGAACTGGAATCAAGGGAAAAGGCACTGACCTTCTGGCCGCAAAACCCCGAGGTAGATCATTTAATCGGCAAGAAACTCTCGCAGAAATACCGTTTTGCAGAGGGCTCAGAATACCAACAGACTTCACTGAATCTACAGCAGGATTACGCTCCAACCCGGCTCCAACTGGCGCAGGACTTTCTTCGGTTGGGTGACGAAGCACAGGGTTGGGAGCTGGCAGAAGAAATCCATGAAACCGATGGATACAATGTAACGGCCTACAATCTTATCCAGCTGCGTTCTGTGATCGATGGATTTGCCACGCTCAGAAACAACGATTTCATTCTCAGGATGAATACCACAGAGGCAGATATCTTTGGCGAGCAGGCCATGGAACTGTTGATGGAAGCCAAGCAAGTGATTTGTGAGAAATACGGGATCGTATTGGACCACCCCATCACGGTGGAAATTTTTCCAAACCAGAGCGATTTTGGTGTTCGTACTTTTGGCATGCCGCACAACCCTGGCTTTCTGGGAGTCTGCTTTGGAGATGTTATTACCGCCAACAGCCCTTCCTCCGCGATCGGCAAGGACTCCAACTGGAAGGCTGTTCTCTGGCATGAGTTCTGCCATGTGGTGACCCTGAACCTGACAAAGAACAAAATGCCACGGTGGCTGAGTGAAGGGATTTCGGTGTATGAAGAGATCGAGAAAAACCCTTCCTGGGGACAACACATGTCTCCAGCTTACCGCCAAAGAATTTTGCGTGATGAGATGACCCCCATCGGTAAGTTGAGCGGGGCCTTCATGAATGCCAAATCAGGTGAGGACATGCAGTTCGCTTACTATCAGTCGTCTCTTGTAGTGGCTTACATCGTCGAAAAATACGGACAATCCTCACTACGCAATATTCTGGTAGATCTTGCAACCGGGATTCCTATCAACCAAGCCATCGAAACCCACAGTGTCAATGTCGATAACCTTGATAAAGCATTTATTGACTGGGCTCAGGCACATGCTTCGGAACTCGGGAAGTCTCTGAATTGGGATGAACCTGATCCCGGTCTAATAGGACCGAGCGATGTCGGCGAATTTCTCTCCACAAACCCGGACAATTACTATCTCCTGATCGCTTCGGCTCGGCAGCATGTCAATCAGGAAAACTGGGAACAAGCCTCTGTGTTGCTTGACCAATTGATCGAAGCTTATCCAGACCAGCGAGGAGCCGGGGGGGCGCTGTATCTGGCAGCAGTCGTGGCAAAGCAACAGAATGATACAGAGAAAGAAATGCGATTGCTTGAAGAACTGGCATCCATCGATGGCGATATCACAGACGCCTACCTCCGTCTCATGCAACTGTCGCTGGAAAATGAGGACTGGAAAGCATTGAGAAGAAATGCCGAGAGATACATGGCAGTGAATCCCCTTGTCGCGCGTCCTTACGAAGCATTGGCGGTTGCCTGCTCTGCACTTGGAGACACAGAAAGAGCCATTAAAGCGCGCCAAACGGTGCTTAAACTAAATCCAATTGACCCAGCACTCGCTCATTATCAACTGGCGAGACTACTCCATGATGAAGGAAGTCCAGATGCGAAACGTCACCTTCTTCAAGCACTTGAAGAAGCCCCTAGATACAGAGAAGCACAACAATTGTTATTGAGTCTGATCAAGGGGTCATCCAGTTCCGCGGTTCCTGACACAATAGAAACCTCGAATGATTCCACCGAAAAGCAAGTAGAGCTACCAGAACAACCATAGGAGTATGCCTCATGACCTTTTCATCCCGACTGTCTGTATGAGCCGTTTACGCTCACGGCAGTCATCTTTGGACAAACGGTGGCTGACCACTTTGTTGGCTCTCGCCTTGCTCGCATCATCATTAAACCTGAACGCTCAATACGGCCGACGATTTGGCAAACCCGAAGGTGAACGAGCGGGAGTGCCTGAATGGAATTTACAAGCCGCATTTCGCCCAGATGTCTTTACTTTTGTCAGAATTTTTTACGGTTCCTATTCAGACAGCTACGGAAGATGGGGAAAGAAATGCATGATTGATCACCCTGAAAGTGACCTCAATTTTTCTTATCGCCTGGAAGAATTAACCTCTCTCAAGGTAGACCCAGACGGAAAAGTCGTTTCTCTGACTGATCCAGATCTGTTCAACTACCCGTTTGTCTATTTGATTGAACCCGGGGAAATGGTCCTTCAAAAAGAGGAGCGCAATGCTTTGCGAAAGTATCTGCTGGGTGGTGGTTTCATGATGATCGATGATTTCTGGGGACCAAGCGAGTATGAGAATCTGAGACTTGAGCTGAGCCGGGTGTTTCCTGATCGTGAACCGAAAGACATTCCAATCGAGCATCCCATTTTCAATTTTGTATTTCCATTGGAAGAAAAACCACAGATCCCAAACGTGGGGCGTGGCACCGACAGTCAGTTTGACGGCATCACATTCGAGCGATGGGATGCCCAGACGCCCTTTTACAAGGGGATGTGGGATGACAAAGAGCGCCTCATGATGGTGATCTGTCATAATACCGATCTAGGAGACGGCTGGGAGTGGGAAGGCGCCAATCAATATTATTTTAAAGAGTTTTCGGAAAAAAAGGCATACCCTTTGGGCATCAACATCGTTATGTATGCCCTCACGCATTAAATCAAAACAACGTATTGAACAGAAAGGATCATTGTGGAGGCAGAATCAGCACCGGCAAATCAAGAATGGCCTAACGAAGAGCGCACCGTCGAGCAGTTGGCTCAGAGTCGTGCCCGTATCGAGAAGGAATTGAGTAAAGTCATCGTGGGTCAGAAGGGCCCCATTGAGGAAATCCTCATTGCACTTCTGGCTGGAGGCCACTGCCTGATTACAGGTGCACCTGGATTGGCCAAGACACTGCTTGTCAAATCCGTTGCACAAATCTTTCATCTGAAATTTCAGCGTATTCAATTCACTCCTGACCTCATGCCAGCTGATATCACTGGAACGGAGATATTGCAGGAGACAGATGAAGGGCGACACTTGAATTTCGTGAAGGGCCCCATTTTTGCCAATATGGTTCTGGCAGATGAAATCAATCGTACTCCACCAAAAACCCAGGCTGCATTGCTGGAGGCCATGCAGGAGCATCAAATCACGGCTTCTGGTGTGCGTCACCCATTAGAAGAACCTTTTTTCGTCCTGGCCACGCAAAACCCCATTGAAATGGAGGGAACCTATCCACTCCCCGAAGCGCAGCTCGACCGCTTCATGTTCAACGTTGTGATCGATTACTTACCTGAAGATGAAGAGGTGGAGGTGGTCAAACAGACAACATCGAAAAAGCCTGAGCCCATCGAACCGATCTTCACAGGCGAAGATGTGCTGCGTTTCCATCAAACCGTCCGTGCCGTTCCCGTTGCAGATGAAATGGTGCGATATGCGGTTCGCCTGGCCGCTGCATCCAGACCCAATCAAAAGGAGACACTCGATTTTGTGAATCAATGGATCAGCTGGGGTGCCGGTTTGCGCGCTGCTCAGTTTTTGATCCTCGGAGCCAAGGTGCGAGCTGTCCTGCAAGGTAGATCTCACGTAATCAACGAAGACATACAAAAGCTTGCCAACCCTACCCTGAGACACCGTATTCTGACAAATTACAGGGCAGAGGCAGAAGGTGTCAGCGTTGAAGACATCATCCAGAAACTGTTGGATCAGGTAAAACCAATTTAACCTGAAAACGATTACCAGAGCTTAGCAAGCAACGATCCACATGGCCGAACCGAGCATAGAAACAACCTCCATGGAGGGATTGACACAGCACCGTTTCATTGACCCACGGACTCTGATGTCGATCAAGCATCTTGAGTTGCGAGCCAAGGTCGTTGTCGAAGGTTTCTGGAACGGCCTGCACCGGAGCCCTTACCATGGATTCTCCGTTGAATTTACCGAATACAGACAATACACACCGGGTGACGATCCTCGGTACCTCGACTGGAAGCTCTATGCCCGCAGCGATCGTTATTACATCAAAAAATTTGAAGACGAGACCAACCTTCGCTGTTTCCTCCTGATGGATCGAAGCAAGTCCATGGAGTTCGGGTCTAAAGGTTTCACCAAACAGGATTACGCCAACACGCTGGCCGCCACATTGGGCTATTTCCTGAGCAGGCAGGGTGATGCCGTAGGTCTCATGTCGTTTGATGAAGTGATTCAGGAATACATGCCTGCGCGTAATCGACCTGGACATCTGCGTCAACTCATGCAGACCTTGGAAAAACCATGCCAAGGAGAGAGTACGGACATCAAAAAACCGATCAAGCGCATCATGGACCTTATAAAATCGCGCGGTCTGATCGTTCTGATCTCTGATTTTCTGACGCCTCTGGACGAGCTGGAAGACAATCTTGCAACACTCACCGCCTATGGTCATGAGGTTCAGGTCTTCCATATTCTGGATCCGGCCGAACGCCATTTCACCTTTGAAGAAGCAATTCAATTTGAAGATCAGGAAACCGGACAATTGATGTATGTCGATCCGGCAACAGCCAAAAAGGACTATATGGAGCAGATGGAAAACCATCTGGAAAAGCTCAAAAATGCCTGCGACAAGTCGGGCATCGGCTACACACTTCTCACGACAGATCAGCCATTGGAAAAGGGGTTATTCGATTTCCTGAAAGCAAGGATTCACCGAGGAAGGGTGGTTCAAAGGAAAACACACGCAGGGTAACAACGTATGAGCTTTTTATATCCATTATTCCTGCTGGGGGCGGCGGCTATTGCTGGGCCAATCCTCTTTCACCTCATCAGGCGGGTTACCCGAGAAAAAAGGTCTTTCAGTACGTTGATGTTTCTGAAAGCTTCACCGCCAAAACTGACCCGTAAAAGTCGCATTGAACATTGGTTCCTGCTCTTACTTCGATGCCTGGTTTTCCTATTGCTGGCACTGGCTTTTTCAAGACCCTATTTATCCAATGAACAAACCATACAATTGGAATCAGATGAGCGCGTCAGGCATTGTCTCTTGATCGACAAAAGTGCCAGCATGCGTCGGGATGGTCTGTGGGAGGAATCACTTTCTAAAGCTGAAAAATGGTTAACACAATGGAAGCAAGAGGCCTACGCTTCTGTTTACCTTTTTGATGAAAGTATCCATCAAGTTGTTTCTTTTGACGACTGGAGTGGCTTAAACCCTGACATACGAACCTCTGAAATCCTCAATCGCATCAAAGCTCAACCGCCCAGCTGGAAGGCCACATCCATTGATGATGCACTCCTGGAATCACTCAACCGAATGGAAGAGGGTGCAAGAGAAGAGGAAAAAGAAAGCAAACAGCAAGCCTGGGAATTAGTCGTTATTTCCGACCTCCAAGTCGGCAGTCGATACGAGGGCCTGCGTGGACAGGACTGGCCGAAGCATGCCTATGTCGTTTTCGACGGGACTGAACCCAGAAATTCCAGCAATGCCGGATTGCAGGCACTTCAATCTGACTGGCAAATTGCTGAAGATGAGTCATTTATTGCTCCGCGTGTCCGAGTCTCTAATGCTCAAGATTCTGATCAGGAACAGTTTGAGTTACAATGGAAGACGGAGGACAGCAGTTTTGAAACCAACGAAAGCCTTCCTACGTATGTGACTCCCGGACAAACGAAAATCATGACGGCTCCCAAGTGGCCAGAAGACAAGAGTGTGAATCAGTTGGTACTGACCGGAGATTCCGAGACGTTCGATAACACCATTTGGCTCGCTCCCTTCAAACCAAGAACGAGCCGTATCGTATTACTCGCTCCAAAGGGTCAAAAACAAGATAGTGAACTTGAGTATTATATCGAACGCGCTTTTCAGTCTGTCCCTGAGCATCGTGTTGAACTAATACAATCCCAGACGGAGGCGTGGAAACCGTTGGCTGCACTTAAAGGGATTGATCTTTGGATTGTGACCCGCCCACTGAACGATTCAGTGGCCGAAGGATTGCGTGAGCACGTCAAAAAAGGAGGAATCATCCTCATGCCACTTACATCAGTTACGATGCAAAACACTCTCCAGGTCATATGGGAAGACCCTGCTCTTGTAATAGAAGAAGCAGCAGTAACCGATTATTCCTTGATTGGTAAGATCGATTTCCAGCACCCTCTTTTCGCGCCTTTTGCCGACCCCAGGTTTAGCAACTTCAGTAAAATACATTTTTGGAAGCATCGTCGAATTTTAAACTTGGATCTTTCACAGGAAGAACTACAGATAGCCGCTTACCTAGATAATGATGAGCCTGCGATTATCACCCGTAGCCAGGGTTTGGGGCGGATCATATTGATTAGTTCTTCCTGGACACCCAAAGACAGTCAATTGGCCTTATCCACCAAGTTTGTTCCATGGCTTTACACCGCCCTCAACTGGG